>Ga0126342_10005699_pt1 | contig 21855 bp, 21 predicted proteins | sample Cyp1metagenome_FD_92528 | JGI IMG/M metagenome (GOLD analysis project Ga0126342, IMG submission 92528) | Coral microbial communities from Lord Howe Island, Old Settlement Bay, Australia - Cyphastrea 1 metagenome | ecosystem: Host-associated > Invertebrates > Cnidaria > Coral ... | reverse complement strand
CTACATCGTTTTCGAGAAGTACCTCATGTGGCTCTTTTACTAATCTAACGATCTAGGCTGGTTTGCATGTTTCAGGATTCAGTTCCTGCCGGATCATATAATGATCCATTCTTGTCTAGTGTGTGAGTGAGTGAGTGAGTGTGTGTGTGTGTGAGTGAGTGAGTGTGAGTGAGTGTGAGTGAGGAGGGAGGACGGGAAGGAGGAGGAGGAGGACGAGGAGCGGATACAGAACTAAAAACAAAAACCCCACACGTCAATGTGGGGAAAAATGGTGATTTTCAATAGCTATGTTAAATTACCAGAGGGTAAATCAAGTCACATCATAGTTTCTTGAAACTGCAGTATAGCAAGCAATTTCATCAAAGCACGGACGATCGTCCTCTGCCATCCTCTTGATCGGAGTTTATCGGTTGTCCCGGATGGTATCCGAATCCTAGTTATACATAGCTACCTGTAGCTCTTCATGCTCAGGGAACCTCAGGGATTTTCAAATGGTTTCACCACCCTAATCGAACTGTGGCCAGACAATGCACAAGTATGGTCACATTCCCTCCAACATTCCCATCTTTACTCCTTGGTCTTCTCAATCTGATGCCATTGCTATCCAAGCATCTGCAAGGTCATGTTGAGAATCAACGTGATGGCAAAGCGAAAGCCTTGCGCAAAGGAGCCCATGGCCATTCCCACCTAAGTGGGGCCACAGGCTGCCACAGGAGACATTGTCGAAGCCAACGCTTGGAACATGTTCCTGCTCGAAGAAACATGAACACATACACACCAAAGAAGAAAGACCCGGGGTCTTTCAATCCAACTTGATACTGTAATTTTTCAATGAAGGGACAACTCGTGGTTGAATTCAAGGGTTTCACCCCACTCCACCTGGAGTGGTGCTCTCACCAGGTACAACGTGATGAGGTCAACTAATCACAGGTGACTCGCCTTGACTATCGGGTAGAATGAAGCCACAACAGGCTGAGGGTTGAGTGTCGCATCAATGATATCAATGACAATTTCTGGATAAGAGATGCCAAGAGGCAAAATAATCTGAGAAGTGCTCCGGCAAAGGTTTGCCAACATGTCGCAACCTCGGTTGTGTTGCCCAGCATCGTGGAAGTGTCAGCTCAGGCCAGGATTTTTTTGGCAAGTCGCATGCACATGTTGAGCATTTTACCCTGCAGTAGTTTGACTTGGTCGTGGGCATTCCCTGTGTTTCAGAGCTGAACATCATCTTATTCGAAATCGCTATCAAATTATGATTGTGGTTTTTATGTTATGAGGTCCCTACTTATTCGCAACCACTATACCTCCATCATTCTCTGTCCATGTTGCTTCTCGGAATTCCAAATGAACATTTGGTCTTGGAAGATTTTCCAGCGCCTCTCACCCAACTCCCAACTTCCAACTCTCACCCAATGAGACAGGGTCCCTCATGAATTCTCTAATAAAATGCAATAAACATCAATTATGAACCCACTAACCAACAGGGACCCCCGTTCGAGGGGGAAGCACACTTCAACGACCAGAAAGTGGTGTTCAAGTCTTCCAAGAGCCGGACACATATGGCAATTCGCCATTTTCATTGGTCAACACCCCATCTTTGTCTGTTCAAATCCAGTCCTTCATTGGCAGAATCCACGTCCTTTGTTTTGTTCAGTGGATTGTTTTGAGGGAAAATCTACCGGAAAAAACCAGGAGTTCCTCTAAAATCTCTATATCTTCCCTTCAACCAGCGCTGGGCAAATGGTAAAAGCACGTAAAATCACATCAAATCCAGCTCCTTGACATTTTCTCGTATCAACCAGGGGATATCCCTAAAATATCCTAAAATCCTAGGGCTTTAGCCATAAACCATGGCTTCGTCTCGACCCGTCACCATCCCAGAGGCGTTTTGGCCACATCCAGCTGGTGGGTGGCAGCGGCGGAGGCCACACCAGCCAAACCGCCGGCCCAGAAGGTGAAGGACTTTAACACCTTTCGGTGTTGGGGACGGTGACATGGCAAATTTCTGCATCACTGGATTGGCTTAAGGGAAAATCTACAGGAAACCATGGTTTTTACCATCAAATATAGGGTTTTCCTGTAAATTTTCCCTTAAACCAATCCATTGACTGCATGATTTTCTGGGATTTTCATGGGGTTTAATGAGATTTCATGGGAATTCATGGGGGTTCAAATGACTTACTGGGACTTGGTGGGATTTAATTCATGGAATCTAATGGGGCTTAACAGGAATTAATGGAATTGAATATATTGAATAGGATTTCATGGGATATTATATCAACATGGTAAATACATACTACAACATCATCCGGTTTAATGGGGAATAATTCCAGCCCATGGGATAATTTAACATAGCTATGCAAAAGAACACTGTTATCAATGTTTAGTTTGTAAATCAGTCCATTTTCCTTAGGTGTGTTGAATTGCAGAGGGTAGAATTCCAGCCACCCATCGCCCAAATTCACAAAATTCAAGACCATGCAAACATCGTTCTCGGGATACCGTACGAGGGTGTACCCCCCCAAATGGCAATGATAACATATGAGGAAAGTGCTAGATATATGAGGGTATACCCATGATAATCTGCTGGGTCCCTTCGAGTTGCTTCATTTTCAAAAACGCAGAAGAAAAAAAAGGAGATGGGTCTGCCAGTTTCACGGGGTAACCGCAAAATTTTGTCATGGGGGTACTGTATCTCTCATCAGTATCTCTCTCATCATCATTAGGACAACACATTCTCATTCATCTGTGCTGACAATGATAATGTATGCCATGATCAAAACATTGTTTTTTGTTGGTAGGGTCATCCATTCCATAATTGTTCCATCATTTGGAATCAAAACGTATCGGAGATTCATCAGCCATCGAGCACTAAAATTGCATGGGGGATTGCCACAGCATCGCCTAAAAGGGAACGGCTCGGACTCAAACGAAATTTGGGGATGAATCAAACGCATAAAAACCGAATTTTACTCAGAGATCTTCCAGCGATTTTGCAACACACAGGCACTGACCATGGGTTTTGACATTCCACTGACCCCATCCTGAGTCCAGGACATGCTCTGGCAGTTCTTCAACCTCCTCACCTCTGGGATCGGAACATAGGATCACATCCAAATCATCCAACAGAAAAACGACTGAAGAATATCATCTATGTCTATATATATATGTATGTATATATATATAATATATATATATATATTATAGATTCAATAATCATGAATATCCATCCAAGCCCATTCTTCTTCTGTGGCACATACTCACTCTGAGCAGGCCTAGGTGTAGCTCACCGGTCCAATCATCATCCTCACGTTTTTTCCTGCGCGCCTCAGATTCTTATCACGTGAACGCTGGTTTCCAATGGTTTTCACATTCATCTTTGATGTGATGGAAACTACTGGGCTGATGGTGAAATTTAATGAAATTTATGTCATATCCTCTCCCTCATCCCCGATGAGCCAAGGAAAGTGAACTGAAAGTAGATTCAAATGATTAAAAATCCTTGCTTGGATTCGTGACTGTTCTTTCCCAGCCTCAGAAAATTGAGATTTATACATATATTTATACAGTGCCCCTCAATGGTTGGGACGATACACGATCAATATCCAATGGATCTGAAAGGCGGGACGGATGACGGTGCATGATCAGGCCAGGGCACACGTCGGAGCAGGCAAAAGAGAAGTAAGCAAGCGAACGTTGCGAAGATTGACAGAAGAGTGAACATAGCCATGGCAGCTGGCCAGCTGAAAACCGCTTCCGCAGGCAACAAAGAAAACCTCTGACTGCAACAGATTTCAAAACTCTTATAGGTTTATTGTTTTGAGATGTTTTGAGTAAGCAAAGTGCAAAGAAGCGTGAAACCTGATGGCCTGGACGGCCTGGACCTTAAAAATTCTTCCCCTTGAGCCACGGATCGACATCAAGGCGTCAGCAGTTCCATTCCTCCGAAACCTTGCGACATTTTCCCCAAAATTCTGTCACGCGCCCACCAAAATCCATCAAAATCCATGAGGCCCAGTATGGCCCTACTATGGCCCTACTCATGACAGAAACCTCCAAGAGTTAAGTCATCCAAGAACTCAACTGCTCTCCCAGAGCCCAGGAAAAGGCACTCTCCACGTCCTCGACACTGAGAGGTGCAAGACCAAACTCTGCACCCCGGAACTCGAACCAAATCTTCAGATTGTTGTTGGTCGCCTTGGAGAGCCAATGCCCAGTCAATGCCCACAAAAATATACAAAAATCACCAACGCCCCGTATACAAACGTCAAATAACCATCCTTGAAGTTTCCCTTTGAATAAAATGCCCCCCAAATGGCCACGGCCAAACATGGCCAAACATTGCCAAACATGGCCAAACATGGCCAAACGACTTCGCAGATCGTCCCAAAGAGCGCATTTTCTTCAGCATATCCAAGGCAAATGGGTGATCAATGCCCCAAAAAGGCAGGCAGCTGAAGGTTCCAGGTCCCTCAACGATGTCAAATACAAAACAGGGCAGGGGCCGAAATCTTGTGGAGTGTTTTTTAAGCATCACCCATTTCAGCAACTGCCTGCGGGATGGTAATTTTATGATTGCGAATAAACAAAACAATCCGAAGCTGGATGGTTCAACCAGTGTAACATGATCACCATCTGTTCTTGTGTCATTATTGTCATTCAACTTTGATCCTACACCATGATCCACCAACTGCGGCCTGAATGTTTCGCGTGGTGAAAGGTTCCAAAAACTGTCGAAGCGGATGCCTTGGACTCCAGGTCACCATGACGCGCCAATCCCTGGATTTCTGGGTACGTTGTCTCAAACAAAATCACATCTCTCTATACACAAGACAGTCGCTGTTTCATGCTGATTCAGCAAGGGAAGCCCAGAATTCCACCGATTTCACCAACCATTTTGGTAGAGGATTGTGGTCGCCTAGAGTCACCATTTTCCTCCTGAGTCAGTGACTCCTTGAAGCCTTTGAGCCTTTGCACGACGAGGGGCTTGGGATTGGACAAGTTGGGGTCGCCAAGTTGAAACTTGGCATCATGGCTCACAAAGAGTGGTTGAACATGGTTGAACTTTGACTCCAAATGGCTTCAACGAGCTCCAACTCCATTGCTGAGCTTGGAACGAGTCGATGGTGACGGCCTCGAACGGCTGGTAAAAAATTGGGGGCCCAAAAAACCCGACATGTGCAATTCATTTGGGACAGTTCACTCAGTTCACCAGAGAGTCTATAAAAAGAATGGTGGGACGCGGTTTCTATGGATCTAGAGCAGCCCTTTCTGGACATCTTGGAAACCTGGAAGGCCAGCTTTCAAGATCTTCAAGTCATTCGTGCTGTGGACTCCAGGGCCATGCCACAAATAGACCCACACCTGTAGAGTCGGCGCAAGTTCCATGTGAATGGTCTTCACCTTGGGAACGAATCACTGGGACCATGATGGCCGGGAGCCCCAATGATATCTGTAGATGATTATAGATGTGGGTCTGTGAGAATAGGAGTAACTGCCAACAGTTCTTTTTCCTTAGAAAAACAACCAATGTGGTCGTTATTTTGATAGGATTTCACTTTTCTTCTTTTTCGGGTTGCTCTATATAATTCTATATATAGATATATCTGTGTGTGTGTTATTTCTTAAAGTACCCACCAAAAGCCTTGGTTTGATATATTGGATCTATTCGTTTCGGGGTACGAACACCTTTGAGGTGGGCATGTCTAAGCATGTCTCAGCTTCACACATGGATCAGCAGTTGTGTTTTCGCCTTGGCCATCAGATCAGCAAGGTGTCGCAACTGGTTGGTGGTTTCAACTCCTCTGAAAAATATGACAACTCGTCAGTTGGGATATGTTGGGATTATGAAATTCCGATATGGAAAGTCATTAAGAGAGCCATGTTCCAATGTTCCAAAGCACCACCAACCAGGCTGTTCGGTCGTGGTTTACCCGGGTGAAACCCCTATATTGGACTCATGGATCCGATGGCTCCGATGGCTCCGATGGGTCCGATGGATCCCAGGCGACCCTGCGAGAAGAGAAGCGATAATGGCCTTTTCCGCAAAGTTCCAACCTGTCCCCAGTCCCCAGTTAGTCCCCAGTTAGTCCACTGTTTCTTCTCAGAATTTGGCTGTCAAGTTACATGTTATGTCGGTGTAGATTAATGTCATCCCACCAGAAGGGGATGCCAGAAGGGGATTCCTTACAATGGACATATCCCCAGGAAAATGGGGCGAGAATCCTGGTGCATTCACCCCCTTTTTTCGCGCCTTCCAAAACGCTATGCTGAAACTGCGTAGTTTCTGCAGGTTCTGCCTGCACTTTGTCAGTCGGTCTTCAGCAAAGGACTAGGCCCAAAACCATCAAACACAATCTGTGGGTTTGTCTAAAAATACTGTATCCATAAATCCAATGGTTAATCAAATTGGGAGTATACTCCCGTGAAAAAGACAGACTCATGATTGATCATGTCTGTCAGGAGCTAGGAACCCTCTGACCCATCCATCATCCAAGGTTGTCCACTCCTTTGGCAGTAAGCCGCCCATTGGGCCCCTTCCTACCAGAAAACTCGCTGAATACTTGGAGCTCAGTTCAAGCCCACTTCCCAATGTCCAACCTTGTTGACTGCATCATAGGTCTTCCCCTTGTACTGAAGCTGGACCTCACGATTTCATACGATCTCAGGGTTCAAGCATCAAACTTGCTGATTAAAAATCCAGCCAGTATAGTGCAATGCATTTACATAAATCACAATATTCTCCCAATATTTATCCAACTAAATCCAATCTTCAGATCCAGGCAGTTGTCAGCTTGCCATCCTTCCATTGGAAGGTAGCCTTCCCACCCAGTGGGGCGAAGCCAGGCAGGGCCTTGTACCTCCCATGTTTTGCTCCTTATGCTCCAAGGCCCATGTAGCGCCATGCCCCGTTTGTCCATGGGCCCCTTGGGCACTGCTCCAGATCGGCAAGATCTGCGACCTCAATGGGGATCATCATGGCAAGTACTCCTAGTAACTAGCTGCAACTAGTGAAGTATAGGCAGTATAGGAAAGAAAATTAAACTTCAGCAACACCAACGAGAGAGTGCCACAGGGTAAAAATCTCATTCTTGCCGTCACACTAGTCCGGAAACGAGAACATATTGTAAATGAACATGTTGTAAATGAACTCACTATGGGTCAACATTGATCAGTGGGGCCACAACATGTGACCAACAACCCATGGCATGCCTTGACCACATGGAATTCCACTAGGCGAGCTCTGCACCCCGTCTGCACCCTGTCTTCTATGTCACAGGATGTCACAGTTGTGTCCCAAATACCGTGTTGGATTCCCTGGTAACCACGGTAAATACCCAGGTAACCACACCTAACCACCAACTCAGTCTGCTGCCAGTAACCCATCTTTCTCAGTCAGGTGCATGGCTAGCTGCGACCTTCGCGCAAAAACTTGTTTGAGTTTCACACTCTGAAGGTGATGTTGAAAATGGCAGGCATGCGTCATTTCGACAACTTGCGTATGGGTCGACAGAATTAAAGACTTTTGACCTTGGGAATTACAGAGTGTGGTCATTTACAGTCCCCAGGCCCTACTACAACTCCTCTGACATGGCAAGCCAAAAATGAACAGCTTCACTCATCTTCACAAAAAGAGTGGACCTGAAGATCAGTTTTCTCATGGAATATAACGAGACTTGCTCGGGGTTTGTGAGTTTCTGGTGACTTAATTGCAGTACATTACAGAAATCTTAGATATTTTCCTGCACTGTACATGTTCCTGTACATGTATGTGCATGTGGTTATATTCCGCAAGGTCAAGAACGACACTGCAGATGACACGAATCACCATTCACATCCATTAAAAGTAGCTGATTGGGGCCCCATGGAGGGCAGCGATTCGGGATGATGAGTGAAAAAACTTGACATCCACTTTTTCTCCCATGATTCATCACATAATTCAGCATGATATAGTCATGATATAGCTCATCCTAATTCATCATGAATCATCATCCAATCCCTAATGAAAAATGAAAAATGGTAACGCTTCGCAGGTTCTTCTCCTCAGTCCACGACTTCATCATCAAGAATCCAAGCCTCAACAGCAATGTGTCGGCACTGACCCTGGTGGAAGGGGAAAACGACTGGGAAAACTGGGCGAAAAGTGCAATTTCTCAAGGTTGACTCTATCTGTCCATCCATGACATCAAATGACTGTAAGCAAACAAATGCCTATCTCTCTGTCTGTCTGTCTGTCTATCTATCTGCCTATCTATCTATCTATCTATCAATCTATCAATCTATCAATCAATCTATCAATCTATCAATCTATCAATCTATCAATCAATCAATCTATCAATCTATCAATCTATCTGTCTATCTATCTATCTATATATATCTATCTATCTATCCTTCTTTTTATCTATCTATCTATCTATCTATCTGTCTAGCCATCTATCTATCTGTCTGTCTATCTATCTATCCATCCATCCATCCATCCATCCATCTAATCCTTCTTTTTATCTATCTGGGTGATGGTTTGTCGCGCGCGCGTGTGTGTGTGTGTGTACACCCTTCCATCATGCAGGGGGCTCTGGGTCCTACTTCCAAGCCAGAGCCAACGAAGACCTTGGAAGTTAGGACGTGACTGCGACAACTATGGAACATTGTAAACAATGTGGGACACTCAATACCACGAACCTTCCATTTGGGGGATGGTTTCACCCAAAATTTATGGTGATTTTGGCGATGGTTTATGAAACGAGGTTTGCCACATGGGATTTTTGTTGCTGTTTACCCCATCACTGAGCTCCCAACACGTCACCGTCCGCTTGGTCCTGGCTGAGGAAGCAATTGGTGGCATGAATTGAAGGTAACCCACAGGTTCATGCATATATGTAAAACAGAAAACATATTTCAAAGATATATATATATATATATAATATTTATTTATGTCTGTGAAAAGAACATCATATCTATGTGACTTATATACACACACGCATATATATATGTATATATATATACATGCATATATCGTCATAGTCCGAATCATGGAGGGTTCTGGAATAGCTCCCTGAATTCAATTCTGGAAAGAGCGGATCTTACCCTTGGCTAATCCAGGTAACTATGGTATCTGGAAAAACTTGATAACTATGGAAACTGGGAATATCGGGAACCGTACTCTGCAAAATCTGCTACAAGTAGCTTTCGAATATACAACAAAAAGGAGATGTGCCATCGTCAAACTGCCTGTTGGAGAACCATATGCAGACCATGACTACACGTTTAACCAATTTTAACTGTTCAAGGAGCCGGGATCAAAAAATGTCCCATGGCATCGATAGTGATAGTAGTGGCTGAGAAGCCTCTTTTCCACAGTGCCATCCTCATGAATCAAAAGCCGCGTCCTCGACTACAGCCGCTCCAAAAGCACCGTTGTTCGCATACTTCCTGATGCATCTTTTGGTCAGGAATGTGCAGTGTTGAGAAAGGATCTCAACCGCCATTTGAATCTGGGACCCGCACATCTGGCTGAAGGTGTCCCAATAAAAACCTTCTTGAAGCATAGCCAGTATCCTCAAGGCGAACAGAGAATGGCTGCCAATCGTACGCATGTCCGTGTCATTTGGTATGGGCGCAAGAGTGCAACACCTGAAATATCTGAAATAAGCGCACTTGTTTAATTGGCGCCTGTCTGTTTTATTCACGCTCGTATATATATATATATAATATGTCTATCGTTTGATCAGTATTGGTTAATGTCTGTGGGAACCTAACCCCAAAGCTGCCCGATTCTGGGATATCCCGGGCCCCAAGGCCCATGCATAGCATATTTCTTCATAATCCACAATGAATCAGTCCATAAAACTGAAAAAATACCAACAAATTCAACAAATCAACTATATAAGTATATAATATAATTTAAATGAATAATTATCAACATTTATCAACTAGTAATATCATGTAGTATCAATCAATCATCTATCATCAACTATCAGCAAATCAACTAATCATCAGGGATGTTGTGGATGGCCTTGCACTGCGTCCAAGCAGCCCCTCTAAATCGAAGGCGAAGCGAAAACCCGATCGCACCTCGATCCATCCCATGGATCAATGGAGGTATTGGGGAAGCAAAGAAAACCATAGAACTCTGGATGCATCGCCCGAAATTTAGCCCTTAGACCTTGTGAATGGTAGGTACCTCCGGGTGAGGTTCCTGAAAGGTCACTGAAGATGGAAATCCAAAATAAAAATAAATAAAAGGCATATATTGAATACATTTTAATCATTATAATACGCATATAGAACCCTATGAACATGCTGCTATGACCATCCCCCAACATAGGTTAGTCCAATCCAAATAACTTGACCTGCCGGCACGTGTGCTACAGTTGTCAAAGGCATCATTTTTGAAACTCGCCATCTATATCAAATGAAGTCTAGAGTCTACGGCAATGGGTAATGGCAAACCCAATGTTGAACCCCACCTGGGAATATCTTAATTACCATTGAGTCTGCCGCTGAAAACAGTTTGTTTTGCTTTGGGTTCACCTTTCTACCCTCTGGCAATCAAGCAAACTGTCCCGTTTAAGTATATAGATTCGTTCCCCTTCAAAAAATGGTGGTTTTCGATATTTCCCAATGCCAAATTGAAATTGCACACATGGCCCCGGAGCAAGGCACGTCTGCAGCCAAGTCTGCAGGATGAACACCTGCAGATTCCATCAAAATCCACTTACGATATGACTGTCATGGGGTCCATCGAGCAAAATGAGTTTGGGTGTTTTTTGGTGGGCTGCAAGCCGCTGAAAACGAGACACCACTTAGTATGATATTAAAAACAACAATCAAAAAAAATAAGAAGTCAAACTTCCGACCATATGGACAAATGAAGCAGCAGAGGTGGGAAGAGCCAGAGAAAAAATCAGAAAAAAATAGAAGAAAAAAAAATGCGCGCAAAAAATACGTTTTTTCAATGTTTTGTGGCTCCGGGGGGTCGAAAAGTAGGCTTGCTAAAGCGGCGGGCACGGGGCACGGAACCATATGGTCGGATGAGAGATCAAAAATTTCACGCCCTTGTGGCACGAAGCAGATTTGGAAGAAAACATGGTCAAAACACCTCGGGTTCGCAGCACTTTTGGAAGCTGAGATGTGGAAAAACTGCATGCCGCTGTGGCACGAAGGACATTTGAAACCAAACTGTACTAAACACCTTAGCTCCGGATCACTTTTGGCAGTTGCGATGTCCAAAAAGTCCACGCCATTGTGGCCACATTTCGATTTTCAAAGTAAAATGTTAATAACAAAACACCACATGTTCGGACCACTTTTGGGCGTTTAACTGTCATGTTTTGTGGCAGGCGCAAGGGATTCTGCACCTTCGCAAAAGTGAGCTCAACGTGTGGGTATTGCAGCAGTTGCAAAACCGATGGCAGGCATGAGAACTGTCAACATCAGCAGTTGCGCTGCAGTGAAAGTAGCAGCCAGTTTCGCTGATCTTGATGCATTCGTCTCAAGGGACAAGAGCGAGGTCTTGTACCCTTCGCCAGGTGAAAATCATGGAGGATCATCCCAGGTGCTGATGAAGAACCGTGGTAGAATGATATCACATTTTCAAGAAGTCTCCCACGTGAATTTTTGACAAGTAGGGATGTATCGTCGCCCGTAAGGCCAGAAAATGGGGAGATGAGCATCCATGAGAACAGCTATTTTGATGCTCACTGGTGATGGACGTCGGGGCCTTAAATCCTTTCCGCCCGCGGACACAATGTCAAACGTATCAAATGACGATTTCAGTCCATTTCATGCACTGTAAACAGTTTTTCTATGACCTGCAAAGCTGCATTTCGTGTGGCACGCGCGGTAGAAGAGACATTTTTATCAGAGATATTCGGAGGTCAGGCCAGTGATTTCCTGAGAGAGGGTTGCAATTTGGAGCATCGGATCTTCAGGTTTGCTGAAGTGGCTTTGCATGACCGGTGCAGCACTTCGTATGACCTGGCCTCCCTTTGTCGTGGCAGGCGCAGAGATATTGGATGAAAAATCGCAAAGCCATTGGTACGAGGCCATTCGCTCTGCACACAACTTTCCATGCAGTCGTTTTTGACGTTGACAATCAAAATTGAGGAAATCTCGCAGAACTGCTTCTTTTTGACGTCCGCAAGTTCCGAAATTGGGGGGTTTCGCACTGGATCTGTCACCTGCCACTTTTCAAGGAAGTCTGGCAGAATTCCTTCCTTCAGAAAGACGGACGGCAGACGGACGGACGGACGGACGGACAGACCGACCGACAGACAGACAGATAGATTAGATAGTCAGATAGACCGATAGTCAGATAGATAGACGGACAGACAGATAGACAGATAGACACATAGATAGACAATAGAAAGATACATATAGATAGAAAGATAGACAAATAGATAGACACGGACAGATAGACAGATAGACAGACACACAGATCGACAGATAGGCAGCTAGGCAGATAGGCAGATAGACAGATAGACAGACAGACGGACAGACAGATAGATTAGACAATGAGAGACACACAGAGAGAAGGAGACAGAGAGAGAGAGAGACAGAGAGAGACAGACAGAGAGAGACAGAGAGAGAGAGAGACAGAGAGAGACAAAGAGAGACAAAGAGACACAGAGAGAGAGAGAGAGAGGCAGGCTGAGAGACTCAGATCCTCAGCCACGTTTCGGTGCATCATGGTGCATCAGTTCACTCTGCCATCCATGCATCACAACAACCAACCTCTCCCATAGGTTTTCTATCTTTGAAACTTCCGCCACCGCCTTGTGGGGTACTACTGGTAGTAATGGTAGCAACAAATGCAATAATAATATGATGTGTATATATATATAAAGTCGGAAAATATCGTCCCATGAGTTACGCAGGAAGCGGAAAAACCTGCCATCACCAAGTGGTGCAGGCACCTTTTTCACGCTGCACCGATTTGGTGCGAGGAGACTAAAAGGTGAAACACTGTGAAACAATAGCAACTTAAATAGATTTATAAATAGCATCATTGATTTCTGTATAGACACGGTTATCATATTATATTGGGAGCCCATGCAAGTGAAAAAGCAATAAAAAGCAATGTCCATTTCCAAACATTGGCCAAGAATCAGCCCTAATCACCTATCTTTGTGATCTTTGTGAGTTGCTCGACGCAACTAAAGCCAACTAAAATCATTCATCCCTCCCTCAGGACAGTCCTCGAAATGGCCACCTAGCATGCTTTATCATGCTTTCATTTCGAAACAGTCAGGCATATCGCACATGCCCCAGTTGCAAACATATCTCATGCCGTGAATGACTCTTGACGCTGATGGTGGGTTTGAGCACCTCCCCGGGTTGCAAGTCGCCTCGCAGGAGCTCCAAATCCGGTCGGCTGCGACCAATTCGGAGCACCTCCCGGATGGTCATCGACGTCTCCTGAGAGTACACCTTGGCCACCCTGGAACCATCGCTTGGATCCGGAAAGACCAGCACCCGGGCACCGCCATGGATCACCGGGGTGTCCAGGCTCAGGGTACAATAGCTGGAGCCATCTTCGCAGAACATCGGTGGGGGAGGCACTCGTTGGTCCAGCCACTCCAAACATGGCATGGCGTCGCCGTCGATGCTGCAGCTGCTGCAGGCACATTCCAACAGGCTCTGTTCGGTTCGGAGGGCGGCGTCTTGCAACTCTTCCAGATTGTCCCAGGACAAAGTTCCATCTGCATCCTGGAGTTCCAGCATCTGCAACAAGGGATCTAAGGTTTCAGCGACTGCTGTCACCTCATCTTCCTCATTCAAACCACTCTCCTCAATGGGCAAATGCTCCTGAAACTTCACCCCAGACTTCCCCACCAAACTGCAATTGGGCGCATTCAACAAGGCAGCCACGTGTTCGGCAAAGTCTCCAACCCTGCTAAACTTGGACAAAGGCAGAGTCTGTAGGATGTGGCCACTGAAGCTAAGCACACGCACCATGGGGCCGCGGCGGCCACATCCGGGTGGGTGCCTTTTCACATTTTGTGAAGGACTTCTCCAGCCGAAAAATGGCGGAAACGCGGAACCGACCTGACCGGTGCTGAATACCATGGAACACCGTCGTGTCAGCTGGGGTCAAACTTTGGAGCTGTTTGAAGCTGTTTGTTTAACCCGAAGGATTCGCAAGTCACAGACATCATGTAGGGAGGACGTGCAAGGCATCAACGGATACAGCCAGCTACCTACACCAGAGTCACACTTTGGCTATCTTTCAAGATCTCTTAGCATCTCTTAGCGACATTTCCCACTTGGACGTGCATCCAAGTTTATTGATATTTAATGGATAGTAATGGATCGTATTGGATAACTGGTAAGCAATCCGTGTTTGCTCCCAGGTCATCCCATCTCCAGCCTGTAGCCTGCGCCGTTTCCAGGCCCTCTGCAGCCATCTGCAGCACAGCACTTTGTCCGTGCTTGTCTTCCCAACTGGGCGCCTGTAACATTCGTTGCGGTCGAGTGCAGGGGATGATGAATTGTGGTCGAAAACAACTGATTGGGGTGGGGATGTGTTGACATGTATTGACATATGTGTAGGACAACGTGTTTTAACTCGCACTCACACACACAGATATATATAGTCGTCGCTTGCGGGCGCTGTCTGCCCAATTCTGGATGCAAAACCCACAAAGTCATCTGCCACACCTCCTCGGCCGTGTAGAGCTCTTTGAAGGAACCTGAGCTGAGTTGTGAGTTTTTTCCTTGCTAAACAGCAATACACAAATTAGGACACCTACGCGGGGCCTACGCAAACCACTCCTCCCATGCAAGACTGCCTAGGCGAGGGTTACCTTTCAAGAAGTGCCTACGCGGTTGCCTCCGCGAAAGTTGCTGTAACGATCTCTTTACTTGACGTGATGTGGTCACAATTCTGGTTCAGAAGAGGAATAGAAAAAATTGGAAGATGACGATTCTTTGGGTGACTTATGAAAGGAAGGCGGAAGCCTCATCAAGAGTGGAGCACTTTGTCATGATGTGATCGGCAGTCATGATGAACTAATGGAAACATTAGAAAAGTGAAAAGTGAAACGGTAAGACTTTGATGGGCTACGGGCCACAAGGGCCTACGCGTTTCCTACACGAGGGCCTACACGGAGCCTACGCGAAAATCCGAACCGAAAATGGCTTTCCGAAAACTTGGCACTTGTAATTTTCTGAAAAAGCGGTTGTTTCTTATGTTTCTTTAATCTCCCCTTTCTTCCAGCTAAACATATGAATCACACAATCCAGTTTGCATTTAAAATCATTGTAAGCCACCAAGAAAAACAAGAGTTCGAGGTCAGCAACAAACAATCTAGAACATCTAAACAAGCGCCTACGCGAGACTGCCTACGCAGCCCCTCCCACATTATCCTACGTATATGCCTACGCAGGACTTACGCACCAAGCGGAATAGCCTACGCACGAATGATGTGAGTTCCTCTCCAATCTAAATTCCATCATCTGGGAAAAAAACGTGGCTCAGCTGAGATCCAGCAACCCAACGGGACCCAAACCTTCCGCCATCGATTCAGAAACTTTTCAGAAAAAAAAACAGGTCTGATAGCAAACATCTTGAAGGATCAACTCTTACCCCCAAAAACCATGATTTACCTTTCTTCTCAGTCAAAAGTCCCGAGGAATATGATCTGGAAAATGCAGCCAAGATCAAAAGCTTGCAAAAGAAACACGCACACACACACACAAAAAAAAAACACAACTGTAATTCTATAGTTTAGTTTACAGCATTAGTTTACATAAAAATAATCTATACTTATATATACATATATAATAATTATAATTCAATTATACGTGATGTCGGTGATTCCCACTTGCTACTTCTTCGGCTTTGAATTCTCACCCGACTCAGGCTGCAGCTGAACAGAGATGCAGCCTTCCAGGAGGCAACCTGAACGTCAGCGAAATTGGTGAGTTCTTCTTGTCTTGGTTCCGTAATCTAATCTGACTCTAACATCACAAAAAACATCACAAAAACCCCACAAAAACATCCCAAAAACACATGCTTGAGTCCGTTCATCACATTTCTTTGATCATCTTTGGCCCACTGTTCGGCCATCCCCGGTTCATGGTGCGGTTCATCCATGGTGCGAAACATGGGCTCCAGGGCCCAGGCATAGTCCGCAAGGTTCATCAGCTTCAAGGACTCCAAGTAGTTGGGGATCTGAAATGTACAATCCGCCCTGCCGAGAAAAAACCATCGACCTGGTCATAAACCTGCTTGGAAAACACCTGCGATTGGAAAACCCCAATCGCGATAGGTGCGAGAGTTACGAAGATTTTTGGCGAAATTAGGTGATGACATCAGACCTCCAAATTCTGTCCGGATTCTCAGTCATGGTTTCCAATGGTCTGGAACTCTCGGACTGATTCCAAGAAGTCCAGTGACTCTTCCTACTGTAGAATCCTTCCAATGGGTTTGTCAAATAGGCTACCCAAATTTTGAAGTTCATCATCATCCCATATTTTTCGCATTCAGATGGCTCTATTTGGGTTTTTTTCCCCATTTCCAGACCGGGGCATCCAAACAGGAATCCAAACCTTCTACTGGACGGTGTTGAGTCGCACTCCAACGGCTGATGAGTGTACCTGCGCCGCTGGACCCGCTGGGCCGCGGCCAGCGCCAAGCAGAGACTTGAGGAAATACCACTGCCGCAAGTTGGTGGTATCTATGGATCAACAGCTGTCCATGTGTACATTGTAATGTGTTCTGATATGAGATGAGATGATGATGATGATGATGATGGTGATGATGGTGATGATGGTGATGATGATGATGATGATATATGATGATGTAATGCGATGACATGTCATGTGTTGGAATGCCATGGGCCCCCAACTGCTGGTTGGACCATTTGGGTCAGCTGTGCTGGTCTCTTGGGCCATCTTGGGCCCCAGGCAGTTGAAGGGGAAGCTGACATTGATCCAAGAAGGTCAGATCTTTCCCATTGGACTTGGCTGCGAGCTGCCATATCTGCCATATCTGCCACTTCCAAGTGCTTCTTAGTTCAGAGCTTATTCAAATACGAAAAAAACCTACAAGTCTAAACCTAAGAATATTTTCCAGAACATTCAGATCTAATCAGAAAGAACATCGTTTTTCTAGACATTTCCACATCGCCAGGTCGGCGCGACTGGATACATCTACCGAGGCCGCAACGCCCTGGATGAAATTCATCCCGGCGAAAGCCATGTTCGACAGGATGTTCACCATCACGGATGACCTCGCTCCGTTTTGTATGTTCTGTCACCCTTCGGTGACCCAAAACTCACGGATTCTAACAGGGCGGATATTGAAAAACAGGCTGGAAAATCTGGAAATGGAAATCATCCAACTGAAATCTGGATTTGCAGGGTCAAAGATGGTCAATTCGCATGTCTGTCTCCAGCCTTACGTATAAAATGAGAAGGACATGGCTCGAAAAAAGTTGAATCCATCCAGTAACATTGATATATTTCACAAAAATATCACAACTATTGTTAGTTAATTTAGTTATATGGGTCTGAAAGTAGGTATCTAACAAAAACCTCAGGGATTATAACGGCTGGTTTTCTGTTCGATGGCTCGGCGCAGAATCTGCAGGAAACCCACGGGTTTTTGGTCGAACACCACCAAAAAAGTTGGCAAAATCCCAGCAAATTGTCACGAACAAATGACTGTTCGTAACATGACCTATCTTTTTGGATGGTACTAATGGTGCTATATGGTGCTATACCATCTGGTTATTTGACATAGCCATGGAAAGATCCACCATTTTTAACAGTTCGGTAAACCATCGAACTTTCTATGAGGGTCATCTTTTTCCCATGGCGAACTGTTAGTCATAACCAGGTTGGGTAAATCCTCCCCCATGACGGATCCATGATGATCCATGCATGCTATAGATGGTGCTCCATGGATCCCATATTTTACCATCAATATACCCCAGTCATGTTAGCATATATACCCTCTGGTAAACTAACATAGCTATGGAAAATCACCATTATTTATGGGAAAACTCACTATAAATGGCCATTTTCAATAGCTATTTTGACATAACCAGAGGGTACCAGCACCAGCCGGATCCGTCATGGGTCGCGTCCGGGATCCAGACAGCATCACTGCGCTTCCGTCGCTCTGATTCTCAAGCGTCTGTCTGAACCTCGCTGGTCTCGGACAGAAAGCGCATCCGAAAATCGGCATCCGACTGAATACAGTATCTATTAATTGAATATCTATAATGAAGCTGCAATGATCTGCAATAGCTGTAGAGAACTATGATAACTGTAGATAGAGATCGGTATTATATATATATTTATATGTATTTATTATATCACATTTAATATCATTTAATGGGATGATCCAGTCACCTGTTTAACAGCATGTTTGTGCGAAATATATTCAACAACTGTACCCATAGGATCCATGTATGCTATATATGGTAACATTTACCATCAATATACCCCAAATGTTAGCATATACATATACCATACATGGATCCTATGGGGTATACAACTGTATAGACAGGATATCACATTTGGATGCAGTTGGATCACGGACAACTGTCCCCCGAGCTCATGACGACAGCACATCCTGCGAATGCGAGGTGAGTGACGCGGCGTGGCCAGGCTTCGGGGGTTCCAAATGGTTGCAACAGCTATCACAATACTATAGACATCTTTAGGCTATAAATTTATATATATATCCATATTTAAAAAAAAAGTTCACCAAAGTGGGAATACCTATCTACTTCAGGACGGTTCTTAGAATCCGATGGATATCACAATCAGTTTACAGTTAGTTTACAAACAATACCATCTGGTAATTTAACATGGCTATTGAAAATTACCATTTATAGTTGATTTACCCATTAAAAATGGTGATTTTCCATATAGTTATGTTGGTTTACCAAACGGTAATCATAGATAAGCATCGACAAGTCCTGCATCCATAGCCTATCCATGTTTTATCATATTTTTTGTTCACACTGAGGATTGCCTAGATCACCAAGTAGTTTGTCACCTCCTTCTACTGTTTTTTTTTGGGTTTCGAAGTTCTTGGGATACCCTTTGGTAAACCAACATATCTATGGAAAATCACCATTTTCAATGGGAAAATCCACTATTTCTATGGCCATTTTCAATAGCTATTTTGACATAACCAGAGGGTAAACCTCCATTTTCCTATGGTTTTCCTATGGTTTTCCTATGGTTTTCCTATGGTTTTCCATATTCCACCTGGAAGTCAGGCGCAGCAGAAGGCGCAGCTGACCAGCCAGCTGACCTGCCAACGGTTCCAGCTAGGCCCCAAAGCTCCAAAGATGTCTTTCAACTTCCACCTTGGAAGCCCGCACGGCACGGTGCTTGCGGGTGGAGTTTTCACCTGCGATTCAATAGGAAAACCATAGGAAAACCATAGGAAAACCATAGGAAAACCATAGGAAAATGGAGGTTTACCCTCTGGTTATGTCAAAATAGCTATTGAAAATGGTGATTCATAGTAGTTTTTCCCATTGAAAATGGTGATTTTCCATAGCTATGTTAAATTACCAGAGGGTATTTGAAACCATCAAGAATGATCAAGAATGCAGAATTTTTATGAATTTTTGTTCAATAGCTTCATGGCAGGCTTTTGATTCGCTGGCTTCGTTGGCCCACAGCCCCTGACATTTTGTTGGTCAACTAAGGCCTTTTCCAAAAGTGTTCCTTGCGAACACTTGCGAAGCCAAGGGTTTGTACCTCTCGTCGCACAGCCAGGGCCAAGGATGATTTACATGCGTTCTACATGTCTCATGTCTCTGTTCGAAAAACAAGGTTGCAAACGTGTGTGTGTGTAAATACGTGCGCAAAAATCCATATGTGTGTTCACGTATCTATATGCAAATTATTTGATTAATGAATATGTATACGTATGCGATATATATAATTATGTGTGTATATAAATATATATGTATATATATATATATATTATATAAATATGTGCATTCTTGTGCGCAAATGGATATACCATAATATAGGTAGTGCATATGCATATATGTATATATAATATGTTATCTATTGTTATCTATCATATCTCAAAAAAGGAGAATATGCATGTTCATCTACTATCCTATTTAATACATATGTCATACGTATAATGTATGCAGATACATGCATGCACATACATCATACATATCACAAATAGTCAAATAGTTATATATAATTAATATATATATATATATATTATTATACTATAAATATATATATAATATATATATATTATATTATATATATATGCGCTGGCTGTGTGCGTGTGTTAAAGGTGTAATGCCCATTCCATCACTATCATCACTCCTCAAAGGCCGAGGCTGATCTGAGGGAACGGCCAGCTCCTGGACCGTCAGAAGTTTCCCTGGAAAATCGCGTGAAAAGGCGTCCAAGCCAGCGCTTTTAAAAAGTGTCAACATTGGGTAAAACCATGGTAAAACCATGGTAAAACCATGGTAAAACACAAGAAATTTATGGGCTCAGAGACAAGCTTCGGGTACAGGATCTTGTGATATCTTGTGGCTTTACACCCAGCTGTTCCATGGTGTTCCTGTGTGCCTGGACATCGTTTTCGCAAAGGCAGGAGTTTATGCACATGCTCCGCTTCTCCAGGCCTATCTCCCGATCTTAGCGTTAAATATTTTAAAACAAACATATTTTGGCGATAAGAAGGACTTCATTCCCGACCATGTCTGGAGTCCGTAGGAGAAAAAAAACTCCCTTCGGTGAATTGACTGGAAGGGGCGACCATGCCCTGCACAGCCTTCGGCGTATCTTACTTGCTCTTAGGACGTGAGTTCATCTCTCAGATTATTTTCGAAGGCTTCGGCCACTGTGTGATCCCTTGGATGCCATACACCCCATGGGCTTTCTTTTTGACTGAATCTGTTCAACTCTTGTACAGGGTCGCCGTGTGTCCCTGAAATTCCTGCTTCAAACCGCTTCGGTATGGCCCGCTTGGCTCTGCACAATTGAGTTCTGGCTACGAGACCGCGCTAACAGTCTTGATTGATCCAAGCTAGCTGGTACAATTATATGATGCCTATGTCATCCTATGTCTACTTACTACTTTTTTTGGTTTTGGAAACAGTTGGAAACCTAATTGGAACTTGATTTTGAGCAGAATTTCCTGAGTAAGTAAGGCATGTTGATGCGGTAGGCTGTTGAGCAACACCAAGCCTGGATGAGGATCAGCTCTTTGTTGTGACAGGGGCGCTTTCAGGTGGGAAGTGATAGGCCAAACATGAGAATGGTGGGGGGAACCATCCTGGTTTAAGTCAAGTCCTTTTCATTGTACCCTCTGGTAAACTAAGATAGCTATGGAACATGGCCATAGAAATAGTTGATTTACCTATTAGAAACGGTGATTTTCCATACTTTTCAAACACTGATTTTCCATAGTTGTGTAAGTTTGCTAGAGGGTAAGTCGGCACCAGCAAACCATCAGCAGCACAAGGTCCGCAAGGTCCCAGCCTGAGCCTTCTTCTGTGGCCTCGAAAGAGGATGGGATCCTTTTGGAAGGGGAGAATGGCTGTAGATAATCATCTCTCTACATATGGAAGTATTCTGTTTATGCATACATGTGTATATATAAATATATATATATATGTATATGGTCAGACATGTATATTATACATGTATGTATGTATGTATGTATGTATGTATGTATGTGTGTGTATGTATGTATGTATGTATGTATGTATGTATGTATGTGTGTGTATGTATGTATGTATGTATGTCTGTATGTCTGTATGTCTGTATGTCTGTATGTCTGTATGTCTGTATGTCTGTATGTCTGTATGTCTGTATGTCTGTATGTCTGTATGTCTGTATGTCTGT
>Ga0126342_10005698_pt1 | contig 21857 bp, 21 predicted proteins | sample Cyp1metagenome_FD_92528 | JGI IMG/M metagenome (GOLD analysis project Ga0126342, IMG submission 92528) | Coral microbial communities from Lord Howe Island, Old Settlement Bay, Australia - Cyphastrea 1 metagenome | ecosystem: Host-associated > Invertebrates > Cnidaria > Coral ... | reverse complement strand
TTTTCGATTCGCGATGAGTTGGATCATCTCGCTTTGATTCCGCAATCGGTTGGACAACGGTGAACGGGGCACCAACCGCTCCATTAGGTTGCTCGTGAGGCACTGGTGGGCATGCAGAAAAAAAGAAATGGGGTTTTCTGAGTACTTAAAACTTATAAACTTATAACTGGTATTTCGGGCCATAACTGCAAAAGGGTTCCCCAGATGTGGCTCCGCCCGAAAAAAGTTTCAGGTTACGAGCCGACCGAAGCCGGTGGAGAGGCCATGGAGGGAGAACTACTCTACATCCGTGGCATGGCGATCGAGACGCTGGTGGGTAAAATGAATGTTTCCTGAAATAGGGGTACCCCCAAAACATTCCTTTTAATGGCATTTTCCATTATAAACTATCCAGCTAAATGGGAGGTAAATTTATAGAACACCCGAAATGTGAATGATGGAGGGTATAATTAATACAGTGATTCAGACCGAGGATATAATATTTTGGAAACACACCAGCAATAATGGGTGTACTGATGGGGATGCTCATGTATGGGTAAGATATGAATCATGGGGATATAATGAATAATTAATAGGGATATAAGCAACTTGCCAGTAAACATGATGTGTATGTATTAATATGTGTTTTAATTGTTTCATTCTATGTGTGTGTGGGTGATGTTTTATTCTGGTGGAAGGGTGGAAAGAGAATCCTTTGAACAACGATGGCGGACTGGATCAGAATCGGTCACCTCACATTGCTAGCGCACACCCCCTGTTGCTTAAGTCATTGGAAATGTCCACGTTTATCGCTTCAATTCAATCTGCGTTTTTGCCGTTCCAAAAAAGAACCTGCCTACACCCAATGTTTGTTGGTGAAATTTGATCTCTCCATCTGTTGATCAAATCCCCAAAATCACCATGATATGCCCCAGATTTGCTGGTTACGTCCCCGTCGTCCACAAGGCATGCGCTTGGCCCCCGACGACGCGGCGCCGGAACGCGGGTTGCTGGAAAAGGCTGAGCTCATGGGCAAACCGACGCTAGGCGCTTCCATCTTTTGGAGATGGAGATGCAATTAGCATGGGATGGGAAAATCAGCTACAAAGGGTGGATAGAACTAAGTAAGCCTCAAAACAGATCAGATTGACGGGAAACCATCAAACATGCTGACTTAAGCATCATCAGACGGAGATTTAACATGATTGCACCAACAGAAATATTATTTTGAATCGATTTCACGGGTGACTCAATGGGTAAAAGTTGTTCAATAGAGCTGAGATAACACCAAGCACTTGGCTATGGCACAAAGTGACTCATTGACACAACATGTAACGCATGTACTGAGCCTGGAGATATTCAACGAAGAATGACGTGAAATTGGGCATGGAAATTGGATATCGAAAATGAAATGTAAATTCACAATGAAAAGGAACTTGGGTAGAAGTTTGGTTCAAAATGAATCCTGTCCCTCAAAATAAATGCAGGAAACCCTGGTTCTCGTGTCTAAATATGGTTTAAGTCAGAAAAGTTGGCGAGAAACTGGATGAAGATGGGATTCTTTTGGCGAGTATTGTTTAACCGTTATCATCTCTGATCATTTTTGGGCAGAATCAGACCTCAATAAGGGGATTCCAAACATGATATCGTGAGTACTGCATCATCATGATTTTCTCTGCAGTTATCATGTTTATTCCAAATGATATGGAATAATGGATATTACTGATTGCCAGTTCATAGGACCCCTAATCTGCCTGAGAATCATGTTTTAAAATTTGCATAGAAATCCAAACATGCAAAGATATGGAAGAATGATGATTATTATATGATTATTATATGAATTATATGATTATTATCCAATGGATCAATGGATTATTGGTGTTTTTCCCCAGATGTTTTTCCATCAAAGTTTATCCAGATCTTCGCCTGCCATGCCCTGGAGGATCATCCCAATTAGCAACTGGCTAGTGGGATGAGCCCCCGTTATGTGTGTTGGTTTTCAAGCGCCATTAGCTAGTATATCTACATATATCTACCATAAATATCAAGCAATGCAACCAATATATAGCTTTCATCACCTATAACCATCCATTTCTGTACATCAAGTGCCGGTGAAATCCAACAAACTTCTACAGCTTGGGGCGACCCTCCCAGGATCCCACCTCACGGCAGCACCTTCGACAGCAACGGCAACGGCGGCGCAAGGCGCCACGACGCCAGCGACGCCAGCGACGCCATGCCGCCGCGACGCGAGATGAATGGTGCCGGAGCTGGTGGAACTACTGGTGGAACTGAAGGGAACTGGGGAGATTCCATGTGTCAGTGGGGATTATATCTATAATCATCCATCAATAATGTTGGATCATCAATAATGTTGGATTATAATATGAACAGATGATAGTGCATTCATGCTTTGATATTTTTGATACTGATAAATTATGATATTTTTTCAGTACTCATATCATCATCCCAGAATCATTCTAATCGATAGTGTATGCAATTAATCTAACTGGGGAATCATTGGGAATAATATCCGTTCATGAATAATATCCCAGTTCATTCCCGCTACTATGCCAGTTTGAACTTTTAGAGATCCAGTTAAGTGGGGATAATATCCATCACTGAAACTCAGATATTATGATATATGCCAGGTATATTCCACTTCACTGGATCTATTCTATAACTGGGAACTATCCAGTCATCCAAATGGGATAGTACCAGGGATATGCCTGATGGAACTGAGATAAAAAGCCACAACTGGGGAATATTGCAATCATTTATCCAGGGATATTGATCTAAGCTGGCTGAAAAACTACAAGCGTGACCCATAACTCGGGATATCCACTAATCTAGCCGGGTCACATTCCATGAATCTAATTGGGGATATTGAAACCGCAGCTACTGATTGAACAAGTTTTGAAGTGAGAATTGGTATAAAATGGTATAAAATTGCAATTTTTGTGTCTTGTTAAAGTGAATTTCCCTGGTTTTCGCTGATGATATACCAACTTTTTAACCCATAGCTATGCAGCAACTACGCTTGGCCAATCGCCATTTCCATGGCACGTGAAGCCATCAAGGCCTCTGGTGTTCCGGCCCCTGCGCCCGACGTTGCCCTGGGCGTCGCTTTCCGGACTTTGGCACAGGCCAGGAGGACTTTGACTTTGGAGGTGTTGGCATGGCGTATCTCCTGGGCAAAAAATGTGGTGAAAGCATCCTAGTTACCCTCTGGTAATTTAACATAGCTATTGAAAATGGCCATTGATAGATTTTATAGTTGATTTACCCATTAAAAATGGTGATTTTCCATAGCTATGTTAGTTTACCAGAGGGTAGCTTGAAATAATTGCAGATTATATAACCATGCTTAACCAATGACATCACCTAGGAGTGAGAGAACCAATAGATCATGCCCAACATTACATGTGCGGAATGCTTACCTGTGCAAAAAGGAAATTTATATGCAGATGAATATGCCACAGTGTGGGTCGTATAGGGTTAGGATAGTCATAGTTCGGACATCAAACCTGCAATCCTCTTGCATATTTACATGCCTGGCTGAACAATTTCAACTTAATTATATATATATATATAGTAACAGTGATAATAATAATAATGGTAATAATAATGTTAATAATAATAATAATCATATTAATAATAATAATAATAAATAATAATGATAATAATAATAATCATATTAATAATAATAATAAATAATAATGATAATAATAAGAATAATATATATATATATATATTGGGATACTGTGGGGTTATCATCAAACTAAATGGCTGGTGTACCTATTGCCTAGTGTAAAAGTACTGGTTTGAACAGAAAAAGAGGATGATGATCCAAATTGACGATTGATATGGATGGCTCAGTTGTTGGTCATGTTCCCATTATGCATACCCAATATTACCACGAAAGTGGTCAATTTTCTATGGTTGTTTCTTTAATCCTAATTTTTGTTGGGTTATATTTATATAATCACATTTTTCCCCCAATATTTGTTAGGGTTAAATCCCTTAAATTCTTGTTTGTTGGAGCCACCAGTTGTCCACTGCGCTTCCCCCATCTTCTGGTGGCCTTGCCAGGGAATCAGTTCCTACAACCACGGCACTTTGCGAACCTTTGCGCTCCTTGACTTCGACAAATGCCATGGAAATGCCAAGTTTTGACGGAGGTTTCTCGGGGGAATGTCCCGAAAAAAATGGAGCCGCGAGCCCGGGGAAAATTAATTGGAACATCACCCTTTAGAAACCTTGAGATATATATTGAGATATATGGAAAATCGCAATTTTTAATTGGTATGTGTTGATCAATGTTGATCATCTACAACTGGGCTATTTTGCATAGCTATGTTCAATTACCAGAGGGAGGGATGGAAAGAGTATGAGTACATCATCCAGAAACCGGGTATGTTGCAGTGTTATTTTTTCCTACCTCCTGGTAGACGTGCAAATTCAGGAAAAACAAATTGCGGGCAGAAAGCTATCTATGATAGGAAGTTAGTGTTTTCTGCGCTGGTGAGTAGAGGATGTCAGAAGGTCGTAGAGTTTTGAAAAAATCGCAGGCGCCAGTATCTTTAAACATGTGGCAAGGGCTCATGACCAACCTGGACTTTAAAAACAGTTTCTGGTATTCTTGTGCAATGCAACCCCACACGACATGCTCTGTAACTTGGATGTTAGATGCATCCACACAGAATCACACAGAATCTCTTTGATTGTTTCCTTTGCAGATGCAACGGGCATGCCTTCTGAACTTGCTAATGTTAGCTGTACTTCCAAGTTCTTTCCATCCCGCCCCCGGTACATAGATGATCCCTAAACTTGTTCAGTCATCAGCAAGTAAGTTGGAAACTGTCCCTTAAGTGTGTTGGGCTAAACATTAGGCACAGAACCGGACGTTTGCCCGGAGAATGAAGCAGATCTCGTGCCGTACGCGTGGCGAGGGGCCACACCTAGTGTACCGTCCATCCCTACAAGGAAATTAGAACCGCGGATGCAACATGTGTTCAAGCCATGGGATGAATTAGATATATTATGTCATCCTGGGCGAACCTTAGGTTCTGCGGGAAACATGAGATATGCACACAACATCTGTAAATGATAAGCCCGTGTCGCTAGGAAAATCAGTTCTAACTTGGTTGCAAGTGGTATATCATGGGTTTAATTTGTTATATCCCATGATATCCCATGAAATCGCAATTGAAATCCATGAAGTTCCCAATAAATCCCTATTATTTTTTGGGGTTTGAACCCGAAGTTTCTCCTCATTCACCGTTTTTTGAGGCCTTGGGAGCTGAAATGACTCTGCCTGCCGTGAAGTACATCGCTCAGAAGATCTGCCCCAATGGCACGCCGTAGCACGCCGTAGCCAGACACGCGCCGACGGCGCTGCGAAAAGGGGCGGCCGTTGATGTTCCAAGGGTGTTCCATTTTCCCATTGACTTTCATATGTTTATATATATTTATATTTTTCAGAGGGGTAGGTCAACCACCAACCAGTAAACTAACATGGATGTGCAAAAACAACCATCATTGGCCGGATATTTTCTGGGGAAAACCATGGGTTTTTCCACATGGCATCGCGCCATGGCGAATTTTCCCATGTCCTTAGCATCTCCCAAAGGCTATATGAACAGCACCACAATGTGGTGCCCCCCAAAAGTGATGTTTGTATATGTTTGTTGGTTTATAAACCCGTCAACTAAGGATATATATATATATATGTGTGTGTGTGCGTGTGTATTGCATGAATCGTAATTATACTAGTTCCAAATCAACTTAAGAATCATATAAACACGTATCAATCCCAATGTATCCCTTTCAACCCAGTCATAAGCCAATCGTTTCAAAATGACTGGAATGAATGGCTAACCTTGGTGATGCTTTGACCGCGAACACAAATGGTGATTTAATCATCCCAAATCAAGCAACCTCTGGGTTTGAGCAGCACAGATGATGGGGACATGCTTCATCAAGTGTGGTAATTATACTTACAATGTGGGGCCCCCCAGCTATAAGTTGGTTTATAAACCCCATTAACTATAGTTATCTATAGCTACAAGTACCATAAACCATAGTTATTGGAGTTATGAACCAACTGAACGCTATCCATGGGGTACTTCTGTTTTCGGTGTTGGAGCCACTGAACATGCCAGTGGGCCTTCATGAACACGGCCGAATGCGCATACCTTCTCCATGGGACAACCCCATGAATGGGGACTTGCACAGACTGAGGGTGCTATTTTGATATACCACATCTGGTCAACGGTACAAGGTGGTGCCCCATAGTTGGTGAAGTTAGTTTATCTTGGTATAAATAGGTTAAGTGTGGTTTACGCTCAATAATTTTCCTGGTTGATGCGGTCTATAAACCAACAAACACAACCTTGGCGGTCACCACATTGCAATCAAGTTACCCTGTGGTAATTTGACATATGGAACATGATCATGTGAACAGGGAAGCATATATTAAGGAAGTCATGTTCCAGAGATATGATTATTTAATTGTGGTAAATTGTTGATAATGGCCAAGTATATTTTTCTAATAGGGTAACTTGATCATGTAAATGGGTCATTTTCCAGGGGTAACCATAGGTGTGTAACAAATAACCCCAAACGGCAACCTCCCAATTTTTGTTGGCTTCCATTAAACCCCGTGAAATCCAACATCAACCATGAAATCCCCTTGAAATTCCCATGAAAACCCTATGAAATCAACCAGTTCACTCATTTCAATCCCATTAAACTTCCAATAAATCCACTATAATCCCATTATTCAAAATGAACACACCAGAAATGAGACCATTTTCTCATAGTGTTTTCCCATCGTTCACCGGGTGAAGCCAGGCCGGAGCCCCCCGCGAAGGTGTCGGAGTCCGTGTACCAACGGCTGCTGGAGTCTCTGCGCGACTGGGCGGAGGCCATGGGAAAATGGTGAAAATGGTGATTTCATGGGTTACTTGGTGGCTCATCCCTGTTAGTAAGTAGGTTCTTACCCCCCTAAAAAAAGTGGGATAAGTAGGGTTAATCCACCGACATAACTAGGGGGACGAGCACCAAGTGATAATATGGGATCATAGTGATTCATTTCTGACTTCATGGGATTGGTGATTTCAATGGGAATGGTAGAATTTTGAAAGGGATTTACTTGCGATTTGATGGGATTTAGATAGCTAAGTTGGTGCAAATGACTAGGTGAATGAACTACGATTAAGGGTAGATCTCTCTCTCTCTCCCTGTCTATAGTTCACGGCGGCTATAAACCAACTTTTAACTGGGGCAATAACTGCGGCAACCCACAAGATATGATTGTCATATGCTGGCTTGGAAAGATGTGCTGCATGGTTTCAATCTTTTCAGTTGAACATGCGCAGCTCTTTTTCCAGCTTAGGGATACAAGGGTTTTGAATCGGTTTTGTAAGGCCGATTACTAGAATACACGATTCAAACTGGGGGATAAGCCTTTTATGTCTGGGTCATATTCCCTGGTGAAAGATTATAGGACAGTATGGAAAAGTGAACTGTGTCAGAGATAAATCGGCTCAAAGTTGGCGCCGATCATCGGGCAGGAAGGCTGCAACGTGGGTCAAAACATCCGCCATCGCTCACTCCCCCCGAAAGAGGGATGAGTCAAAACTTATGATACAATACTAATCAATACATATCAATACTATAGTTGGGCAGATGAATATCCATGTGCCAGCTACATTTTAATGTTCAAAATTGGGGTGCCTGGAGTTTGACCCTACCCGACCTTTGACCGTATCGTAGGTGTTGGACGAACCGCGGCATTTACGCTTGCTCAGGCCAAGGGATAAAGTCATCGGGAATCCAGAAGTGGGCAAGGTCAAGTTTGGATACAATAAATGCCCTCTGGTATTTTAACAGAGCTGTGGAAAATGACCCATCTATAGATATGATATATATATATATATATATGTGTATATATATATATATATCTCATTTACTTCTTGAACACGGTGATTTTCCATCGCGTGAAATTGCGAGAGGATATTCCGACCTGGAATCCAAATGGAGAGATGAAGGTTATTCATCCCAGATGGGGGAAGGGTCCCAAAAACTATACCCTTATTGGTTGCCCAGGCCTTTCTGGCACAGATGTGTTAGTTCATTTCACATGGTGTTTGCAGGTTGGACCTCATTTTTTCCACATGTTTTCCTGTTTAACTCTCGATTTTTGCCGCTGGAATCGACTTTGAACGTTTTTTTGCTGATTGAATTAAGTCAAATTCCTTGTATCCCGAGTTTTTGCTGGTTAAAGATAGATTCAAAATCCAACTATATGTTTTTATCCAACCTTCATTTATGTTTAGCAGCTGGAATCCCCGATGTTTTGCCATTGAATCACCCCCGTCCATTGGTAGGTCCAAAGCCACCACTGAGCCCATGACTAGCATCCTGCGACGAAGCATGCTGGCGGTGCCTGGGAGATGATGGACTGAACTGTGGCTGAAATTTAGATTTAACTAATGAAACTGTTATATCATGAGTACAGCAAGCATAATCAGGCTTTAAATATATATATATATATTTACAAATATATATATATATGTAATGTACTTAAGTGTTACAAGTGGTTGGTGTATGGACATTTAGGCTTCGGAAGGTGAATTTTCTGGATTTGGCGTATACAGGAAGTGATGAAAATTTTGCTCAGAGCCTCTAGGACTTTGACATTTAGTGCCACCGACTTTGTGGTGAGGTAGACCGAAGAGGTAGGCCATCTTTGTTATGTATTCTAAATTTTGTTGAGCGAGGTAAGTGATACACGGGAAGTTGTGGTTGGAGCCATCCAATATGTTTTGGGCCTTCACTCTGCAACTCCGAGGTGTCTATGTTGGTGCCTCTTGGCGTCACTTCATGTTTGGGGGCTCCATCGGCTCACTGCATTTGAGTTTTATTAGGACGGGGAAGACGGGGAAGTACATAAAATACGCTTCTAACTTCTAACCTTTAAACCAGATACTGCCAATATTTTGGGGGGTGAACAAACAAATCCTCGATTTAGATTTCCAAAGGTGGCCCTTACAAGCAACATAGACTTGGAAGATTAGCCAAATTGCCCATAATTCTGTGTAAGAAACAATGAATTATCCGATTAATTGTCCCGTTAATCATTTCATTGATTATCCCAGTATCCCATTGATGATCCCATTAATTATCTGTTAAAAATCATTCCCCATTATTGTTGGTGAACTTTCCCAAGCACATTCACATTCGTCAGAAACTCGGTGAGAATCTCATGCTTTCGTCGAGGCCTGCCGAGGGTGGCAAGGGAGCCTTAGAGACTTGTCTCTTGGACATATGGCTTGACACCAGGTCGACGTAGGTACTTGGATGTGCATCCCACTTAGTAAGTGGTTTTTTATTGCTATACTGTTATCACTATGGTTAGTATCCCATTTTTTTCTCCAATTACAACAGTTATCCGATATATTATATGGCGTTAACTTTCCCAACTTCTCGGGTTATCATAGGGGGCGCCAAGCCGAGGTCGCTTGCTGCGAAGCAGCGACCAACTCTCCGCCCTGGAGCGAGTCACGCAAGCGCAGTCACCTGACTCCTATCATATGTTGTTTTGTTCCCAAAATTAAAAGATATATGATATATATATATATATAAAGGTAAAAATGCCTATCATTGTGTATTTACATATGTATACATATGTAATTATACATCTATGTGACATAAAATATTTGTATGTGTATTTACATATGTAATACATATGCACTTATACATCTATGTGACATATACTATTTGTATGTGTAATTATATGTATATATGTAAGAGCATGTATGTATACACATATGTATATGTATGTAAGTATGTATTATGTTTCTGCCCACTTGTAATCACTTGTGTCCGTATTTTTCAGGTGAAACCACCAGTTAACAAGCTATGTCATTGAGGAAGACTGGTCGACCTCACCAAAGATATCCAGAGGCGGTGTATCATTTGCAGCCCCTCAAGACTTGTTGTTTTCAGGTTCGCAAGTCCCCACAAAAGCATGGCCCTTCTGAAAAGTGCATCGAAATGGATTCCAACGTTGGGTTTGGAAGGCAACGCGGAAGCATGCAAAAGCATGCAGAAACCGCAATCCTTCCTTTCCATTGCAAATCAAAGTTTTAGTTAGTGACATCTTTTTTTTGTTTCGTAAACCCATCAAACTAGACATTCATTTTAAACCCATCATGTAAATCTAGTGATTTCAACCAACTTTTAGCTAACCAACCGGTTCATCATTTTTGACCAACCACCACCGATGTCCCCAGTCTGGTTTCCTGCATTTTGGTTGTTGTGAGTCACCCCTCCACCATTGATGTGTTTGTTTCCACTGCTTGGTGGGGAGAACCAATAGATGCAAATGACATCTATAGCAACACGTCGGATATAAAATTGTTTTTTGATGTTTACCGCTACACTGTAGTATATATATAATGTTTATATAGAAATGTGCTATTTCCCATCATTTTCCACCATCTTTAGTGACTTCCCGTGGTGCCGGGCCTAGCACCGCCACGGGGCTTCCAGGTTCGAGGCGGCCGAGCAATGCCTGGGCCTCTGCGCCTCGTTGGACCCCGACGACGCCCCGGGCGCGGCAGCAGCGCCGGGCGCCGCGGCGTTGCTGCGACTGGCGCAGCTCATGCTGCAGCTGCTGGCGGCGCGCTTCAGGCCTCAACAGGTGCGCGCTTGGGAAGATCTATGGGAGATTCATATGGAAAATGGCCGATTTATAGATCTGATTGGTGGTTTGGGACATGGCTTTTATTTTCCATAATATATGGGATGTCATCCTTCCCATTGATTTTCATATTTTTCAAGCTGGTTGAAACCACCAGAGATGGTTTACCTGTTCAAGATGGTGATTTTCTATAGCTATCTTAAATTACCAGAGATGGAACATATGGGGGTTTCCTAAAATGGGGGTACCCCAGTAGCTGGATGGTTTATAATGGAACATCCGAAACTAAAATGGATGATTTGGGGGTGCCCTTATTTTAGGAAGCCACCATATATTTATATACTGTTGGAGATATATATGAATACCAATTATTAGTTCACAATCAATGTTTGTGTTATGTTTTTATGATTTTTAATGATTAGTAATGGCTACTCATGGAGGTGCCCCATATATGGTTAGCGAAGTTGGTGCAAATAACAACAAGAAAACTATGGTTAATCAATAAGTTCAATAGCCATTTCAGGTACCAATTCATTGGAGGTACCTACCAAATGCAAGGCCTAAAGTTCAGGGCTATGTAAGGGGATCATATAACTTTCCGTGTTTCTGGCAAGAGAAATGATAACAAGAAGAAGAAGAAGAAGAAGACGCATAACACCAACAGCAGAAACAACAAGAAACAACCTATAAGAACAAGAAGAAGCAGAAGAACCAGAACTGAGAAAGGACAATACAGCAACGTATCAAGGGATGTTCCCACATTTTCCTTTATATTTCCTATAATTTTCCCATTTTACCTCCATTTCGTGTGAAGGTCCAGACGGCCCGCGCCTCGGGCCGGGCTCCGTCACGCCCAGCCACCGGTGCAGAGGGACCTCGGCTGCCGCCGGCGCCACCCCCGTCGCGGGCGCCGATGTCGCCGATGTCGCCAGAGGCGGTGGAGATGCCGTTGCCGGAGAAGCTGAATGGCAGAAAGGGACAAACATCTGGGTTTCATTGGGGGTATATGAATTGGGGCAAATATCTGGCAAACATTGGGGCAAACATCTGGTTATATGATATTTTCATTGGGGAAAACATCTGGATTTCATGGTACCAATGTTTGCCAATATCTACGAAAATCGAATGATTTGGGGGTATATTGATGCTGAAGCTCCGGGATGACGATGGAAGGACAAATTGGAGGTATGAGGATATCATGGGGATAAATATGGATTAAAAGGGGTTGAGACCCGCAAAAACTGGATGGTAGGCTTATACCGTCAGTTGGCAATGACGCAATGACACGACATTTTTTCGCGCCATTTTTTTTAGTGAATGGTTAAGAAAATGAACAACTCGTTTAGTTTGGTTTCAAAACTTTTCTTGGCTCGAATCTGGTCTTGAGTAGGTTTTTTCAACAGTTCGGGTCAGTTTGGGCATGACATACCTGAGGACAGTGCGAAAGCAAATGGTGCAGGGACACTTACGGCACCTGGGTGCTGGTTCTGGCTTGGAAGACCATCACAGATCTTCACAAAATGATGAAAATCATCGTTTGGAGTGTGAACAGATCGCTTACGTACCATGGTTGTGTGGTTCAATGGGGTCCCAAATTCAGATGAGTTGGTTCGAAGGTTTTTGGTTTCGCAATAGATTGGACTGTTGGAACATTGATTTGCCAATGTTCAGTCAGTCTGATCCCTTTTGACTCCTAGAACACTTGCCTCATTTGACTTGCATTGTCAGGTTAAGATTGCTGCAGAGGTTGCGCTGTGATCAGATCAAACACTGGTATCGCGTGAGACTTTTGATGTTTCATTATCCTCCCATGTATATCCAAAAGCGGAATGATCCACCGTCATGGTCATCCAACTAAGAAACATACTCGGACTAAAAAACAGCATCTAGCTAGCTAGAAACATGTTTTTTCCAGGTTTTTTGTGTTGCAAAAAATCAATTCCCGTTCAAAATTGCCGTGGTGATGGCTCCGAGGCGTGCCATGTTGCCCCATGCCCAGCTGGATCTGGTGAATTTGGAGGGGCACGACTTGCAGGTGCGCAAGGAGGAAGGCAATCAATATCCAATTAGCGAGTTATGGAAGTAGGTCTTAGTATGTTACCCATATGCTCCATGCATATCCATGTATGGTATTTGTATGGTATATTTACCTACATTTGGGTGATTTTTAGGGCAAATGTTGGTAAATACTCCATACATGGAGCATATGGATTATAAGAGACTCCTTCTATTTGAGCGCGATTTCATGCTCTTTTCCTTATACCAGCTCTACCCGAAATAAGTTTGGATATGAATAGTTTGGGGCTGTAAATCCGACTTTGCTTGGCCACATGAACAGTAGGCAAAAGATTTGATGCCACCCAACAAGAACTAAACTAGTTCCCCCACAAAATGCGAGTCTTGATGCCACCTAAAGTATATTATAGTCAGAAGATTTGCACAAAAAGAACAGATCTCGCATTTTTAGTGCAAAATTCGACCAGATCGGATGCTACCCACCCACCGCGTAAGAAGCTTCACGCATGAGTTTGTTGATCTTTCCACTAGTTTGATTATGTACCAGTACTTCTAAATTCATGAAACTGATGTCAGAAAATCTTGGGTAAGTATTAGTTTCCACCTACTTAGGTAACTAAACCCAACAATTACCCTCCAGTAAATTAACTTTTGACAACTGGGGCAGAAGTTGAGCTTGGAAGAACATCGTTTCCACTAATGGTATTTTAATTCTAAAATGTCCAGGGTCCAATTATTCCAATTGTTAATTGTCCTAATATGATTCTATGATTTAATAAAAACATTAAAAAAACCTATAACTATAACTATAGCTTTCCTCCTGCGAGCTTCTCCGGAGCTAGGAGGCCTTTCTGGAAGGCGCCAGCCTGCGTGACTTGGCAAACGAGAATTTCTTTTCAGGAGGCTTCACAATAGACCCAGCCATGAAAAAATCGGATAGAACTATAGAACCATTATGTGTTCAGATTATTTACGTTATTTAAAACTATTTACTCAAATTTACTCTATATATATATATATGTGATGGTTTGACAATGGAGCACTGGGAGTTTGTCAGCCAATTTGCCATCAACAGGCTGAGGGAGAGATCATAGGCTGTTGCCTCGAAATTTAGGGGGTTCTTTCACGTATGTGTTTTTCGTTCAACCATTTCTTGAAAATCTAGGTTTGTGTTTAACGTCTCACCCGATTGATCCACAAATACATTCTGAAGTACTGTAGTTGCTGGTATAAATCAGGAGTTCGGTACCTTCTCAGGTCCAGGTAGCAACAATGGACCCGGATCGAAATGGGCGACACGGTCCCAATGAAATTGTGCCTTTCTGGGAAGGAAAATCTTAGCATCACTGAAATGAGATGTGGCAGCCGAAAGTCATTTGCGATTTTTCTGGACATTAACTCAATGGGAATTTCAGGATCCTAAATTGGAGGTACCTACCATATATAAGGCCTATGTATGCCTATGTAATTTCCATTGATTGACACACGTTTTTTTGAAATTAACTTGCTGCTTCATTCTGGTTATTCTTGATTGCTGCAAGTCTCAAGTTCTGTAACCGCACTGGTTGGTGTTGGCAGCCACTAAGCCTGGGTAAGTGCAGCACGTAAAGGGTTCATTGCCCACTTGAAGTCTCAACACCGCTGCACCCTACTTGTCGTACCCCTTTTCTTAATATTGCTGGTCCAACCATGTTAAATCAGCATGTTTTGTTGGCTTCCCAAGTTCTGTTGGTTGAATCATTTCTTCTCCATGGTATCTCTTTTCCATCCAGTATTATGGATGTTGTGGGTGTCATCGGCACGCACTTTGAAAAATATCCATCATTAGTTGAGATCCGATGGTAGTTAGAATTACCCTCTGGTTATTTAACATAGCCATGGAAAATGCCCCATTTATAGAGGGTTTACCTATAAAAATGTGATTTTCCATGGCTATGTTAAATAACCAGATGGTATTATATATATAGTTTCTGAACTGACATCACAATATGAAATCCCAACAGAACGGATCATTTCTCTCCATTTTCTCGAGTTAAATCTCAAAATTGGATCATTTCTCCATGACATCATTTTTATATATATGAACTGACATCATGAATCATCATATTCATAGTATGAAATCATTTGAAATCCCCAAAAAACCGTCATTTCTCCATAATTCTTCCCATTTTCTCCAGTTAAATCCCATTTTGATCTCCAGTTTCCACGTCTTCCACGTGGGAAGCGTTGAGCGTCGCGTCGCAGGCAAAGCGCTGCTGCGGCGCGCTCGCTTGGACTTGGCCAGCCTGCGCGCCTTGGGCCGAAGATCCGCCAAATGTTTTTGTTTCGGAGAGAAACGGAAGGGATATTGAACGGGATACATGTTATGATGATATCATATATCCCTATGCTATGATGGTATCATATATCCCTATGTTATGATGATATCATCTTTTGATGATATCATACTATGATGTGGGATATTCTCACATTATGGAGAATAATATATCATGATATGTTATGATGATAGCTCTAATGTATAATGTGTATTGATGTATATCATATAATCATATATGTATATAACTAAAATTAAGTATGGGATAGCTATATCATAATATCATATTCTATATATATATACCCATATGTTCCATGGTGCTGGAATATTACCAACATTTGCCCTCAAAATCGCCCAAATGTAGGTAAATAATGGTAAATATACCATACATAGAGCATATGGGATATATATTCTTTTATGATATAGCTATAGTTATACATACACAGTATATGATATGATTATTAGATAGATAGATAGATAAATAGATAGATAGATATAGTTAAATAATGTTGAATAACGACGAATTAAATGATCTTTCATTGGATATATATATATAAGCTACATATGGGGAGGTGTCAATATACTTCTTGGCGTGGCAGTGTGAGGGGGCTGAACATCCTTAAAAATCCCAGCTATTTTCGTGTGAACAGAAGACAGAAGGAGTACACGGATGTGACCAATCGATGACAGACAACTTCCCCTTCGAACAACGATGATAAGAATTGTTCTGGGAACAATAATGATAGAAACCAATAATAGAAACACCAATAGGAACACTAGTAGAAACGATATTTCCCAAGAATAGCCACCAACCTTAGGAACTGGCCCTGGGATGCCCTGGGTAAAACGATATAGATCATGTTGAGAGGTCACACAACGTGTTTGGCTTGGTCTTTCCGGGATCCCGGTGTTGGGACATGGCCAATTTGTTTAGGTCCTCAATGGTGACATTTTCCAGGTCGCATGCTGGATGTTGAGGGTGTGCCCCTCAAACTCTGGTTGCTAGAGTTTCCAAAGGATTGTGGAGATCTGTGAAAAACATCAGGTGTTTCTTGGAAGGTACAGTGGAAACATATCATATAACCGGTTCTTGGATGTTGGTGTCTCATGTTTCTTGTTCAACCATACGTGGGCTGATGATCCCAGATGACTCATGTTTTGTTGCGAAAGGTTGAAGACGCCAACCAGGTAAGTTCCGGGGCAGTGTCCGTCGTTCTCACCTGTAAAAAAAGATTTCCGAAAGACCACAAAAACCAATCCATAGAAATTCCAGAAAAAAATAGGAACATATCACTACTTTAAGTATATAGGATTTTACTTTTCTACCTTTTTGGGAATTGCTTCGAATCCATAGTTGGAACCGCACACTTGGGCCTCCCAGTCCGCCTCGCCAGGCGAAGCGAATTTGACCTCTGCCAATCTTACGGAGGCGCGCTTCTGTCGTGCTATGATGGATGGAGCACAGCGCCCTGGCCTGGCCCCGGCGTGTCGTGCCCGGCGTTTTTTCTCAAGATACGTGCGGCTGATAAATAACGGCAATACATATTCAAGATATGTTAGCTGGTTGGTGGTTTGGAACATTTTTTTTTCGATATATTGGGAATAATCATCCCAACTGACTTTCATATTTTTCAGAGGGGTTGAAACAACCAACCAGATATTCAAGATATGTTAGTGGCAATAGAGTCTATATAGCAATGGGGATGGGGATACAATGGGGAGATCTTCAGGGAAGTGGCTTGGATTTTGGCAATCCTGCAGGAGGAGGGGGGCCATGACGGATAGACCGATGCGCAACGCGCATGTTTGATGCGTGAATGTGCGTTGGTTTTGTAATCATTCATGTTAGTTTTCTTCCCATGTTCATGCTGGTGATGTCCTTTTTTTTGTATCTTGTGATGCTATCCTCCTTTGAGACTTGGCCATATACCCTTTGCGGTTGGGTACACAGGCATGTTGAAAGTTGAAACCATCCCAAATTTGATCCTCGGCTTGCTCAAAGCCCTAGGTTGGGACAGATTCAGGGAGCATCCTGTGACTTCTCCGAAGCAAGCATGAATGGATCCTTGGCCGGAGTTTGTTCATTGATGGGAACAAATCCTGGTTTATAGACGGATATAGGTGACAGTTCATCATTTTGGGGGTGGCTTGGGTGGTTAGATAGAGGTTACAGGAATCGCAAGAAGAAGGAAGCTTGATGAAGCTTGTCATATCTTTTTGGGATGTCATGCAGGCACCGTAAAAGTGCAAAGCAGCCTGTTTTGAAATGCAAACCCCGCAACCCGTCACGTTTTTAAGTGGGACGCCATAGAGACCGCGAGTCTCGAGTCACACTGCTACAATGCACAACAACTGTAGCCAGTTGCACGATCTTTATACACTGCTAATATTTCTGGATTTGTTTTGTCCTTGTATTGGACTCTTACAAACACCGTTGAACAGCTCTACAACAGCTCTTCCTACCCTTTGCTTTTCCATTTGATGGTTCAATTGCAACTTGCCGTGCCTGCAGCCGTTGTTTTTTCCACCAATGAAAGTGCTGGGAAACGCCTTCCATGCAGTGTCCATTGGGAAGCTATGCTGTCTGTAAATCTGCATCCGAAATATGTTTGCCTAATTGAAGCCACCGTTTTTCAATTTGATCCATAGCTCCAAAACCAGTCCTGTATGCCCACAGTTAGATCTACTAGACAATTTCCTTAGCATGACAAGCTTATCAGCCTATATATTTTTGTTGGCATGGGTGAAAACTACCAACCACAATTGCCTCGTCTACATTCATCTACTCAGCTTTCAGCAAATCTCAAACGCACATTCAGAATGCACCAGCATCAGATGTCCTCAGATCATGAAATCTCTAAGAATCATTCAGATTTCACCATCATCAAATGATATCCCTCGACATATTTGTTTACAAACAAATTGAAAGATCCGTTCTCATTGCCTGCGACACCCATGGCCACCTCTGCCCCCGTGCCCGCGATGCCCGCGGACGCGGCAGACGCGGAGGAAGCGCCGGTGAAGGTCTTGGAAGATGCTTGGCACAGCAGTTCTGGTAACATGTCGTCAGCAAAACCAATGGGATTTAACCATTGACTCAACCATTGATCTAACCATGACCATGTTGATTTAACCATCCAATATGGCGGGTATAACTGATGTATAACTGTATAACGGGTTTTGATCCGCAATGATGATCTGGCTGGTTTCAGAGAGAAAAAAAAGAGAGCGTTGAAACCACCAAGCAGTTGAACGGATGCCAACGGATGCCAACGGCAAACCCAGCAAAAAGGAGAATTGATATAAACTGCAAAGATATGGGGATTGCATAGGGGTTTAACGAGCAAAATATGGTGAGGTTTTAGGGATAGGCTACCAGGTTGAAAGGTATTGTGTTTGAAGATTTCACCATGGGCCATTGGCATTTATGACTGGCTCCAAGCCGTGCCACTACCATCACTGGAATTCAAATTACTGTTTGTCAGCCCAGTCGGGTCCTAAAGGCCTTATCCAAACTTTGGTTGGGCAATTGCACTACCACAATGCGCATTATTGACCATAATATTGGGTCATGTTCCTTGTGATATCATCATTCATGTGGTAGCATCAGAATCATCATAGTTTGTGAGCAACATCACAAACAGATAAAAGTCATTACCGCTTTTCCAGTAGGATGTTGCGGTTCAAGTTTGTTGGGGGTTGCTATGCCCTTCGGTAATGTCAGATAGCTATTGAAAATCATCGCTTCAAGATGCTTCAAGTAGGTAAATCACCATATCCATAGCGCGATTACTAAATAGCGGGTAATACTTGGCTTTGTCTGAAAATATAGGGATGCCCTATTAAATAGCAATTTTGATAGGGAAAATCAATTCCCATGGTTATATAATTGGGTGGTTCCCCCTATAGGCTTTCAATGTTAACACCAGGAGAAGCTACAGATTCCAGCGAGAGAACGAGTTCCCACGCGGCTGGGCTTGAACATGAGGAACCAAGGGATGGAATGGGGTACCCCATTTTAATACAACCCAAGCGGAGTTTGGGGATTTAGCCTCTGGTAAACTAACGTAGCTGTGAAAAATCACCATCTTCAATGGGTAAATTAACTATAAATGGCCATTTTCAATAGCTACGTTAAATTACCAGAGGGTACCTTGTGACTTGTGAACCATTCTCTCCGATGTGTATATAGATACCACGTGTTTTTTTTTACTTTGGGGGATCCCAATTGATGAATAGATCCTACGTGCAGATCCAATACTAAACCAGGGGACCTAGCGGTATTTTATATATATTTATCGAATTTTGCAACATGGCAAACCCAGAACCATAAACCATCCGAGTCACCAACTATCTTGTAGAGATCCATTTTTTCTTCACATTTTAGATACAATTTCGGTCAGCCAAACTTAGCCACCCTGAAATATGATGAAAAATGTTATATCAACAGAAACCACAGTGGGACAATCCCAACTGACCTTCCCTTCGGGGCATGGCTTCGCTTCAGGTATCCCTTGGCCAATACGTTGCCTGGCGTCAGGGGGGGCGAAAATCGGCCATAGTTTTGATGGGAAAGACTTGGACCCAAAGATCATGCAGTTCATATCAGTTCATCCACGAATGGTCTTGGGAGGAATGGCCAAGGGGCCCTTCTTAGCATGTGCTACAATTGCAGGCCCCATCGAACCAATGAGATTATAGCACTAGCTACCCACTGAGGAGAGAGAGAGAGAGAGAGAGAGAGAGAGAGAGAAGAAAAAAACATTGAGGAGAACAATAGATTGAGGACCACATATGCGCATATATGCGCTATTGTCAAAAATTGAGATGTTGGGGATGGTCATCAATCCACTACTAAGGTGTTCTTTTAATACCCACACATCTGCACAGCTCAGGCACAGTCCACGCACGAGTACCTTGGACTGGAAGAGCTTTGTTGTATTATGAACTTTGTCGTTGGCTCAATTGCCTCCGAATGCCAACCCCATTTTGGTTGGGTTGTAGCCCTGTTAGTAGTCTCACAACAAACTACCCCACATACAGAGTACTAATACATGTATACTGTATACATACATGTATAAATTCTTCATTCCCTGTTCTCATCTCCCATGGTCACCTAGACCATGTGTATGTTGGCACCGGCCGAGGCTTCGACGATGCGCATTTTGGGGTGGCGGATTTTCAGATGCGGCAAGCCGCGTTGACCCAAAAGATCCATGCGCAGGGGTCTGCACCTGGGATTTGCAGAGCTTGGGCCAATGGGGGGATAGCCGGGATAGCCCCTTCAATGGCCATGAAATCCTGGGTGAAATTTGCTTTTGAACCATGGGAACATTTGGAAGCCAACATTCCGGGGACAATTTTTTCGGGGTGCTGGCCCCCAAGATTTGACAGCAGCTGGAGGTGTCTCCCAACGGGAACGGCTGTACCTACACGCGGATGTCTGGCGCCGGAAGTTTTTGTTTCTTGGCTTCAGGAGGCATTCTGCCAGAGAGGACCAGAAGGGGCTTCTGAGTCTTATGCCCGCCCCCAATCATCAACAGCCCAGGGGTGAATTAAAATCTGGGGTCGACATTACACGTACTCTCCCGAAAACCAACGTTGGGCAAAAAAAAATGGGTTCCATGTTAGCGCACCCATGTTAAAATTCATGAGCGGGATAAGGGCTAGGTAGGTGCCATGTTGGCGCTGCTGAATTTGGACATTTTTGCACACTTTTTGGCTGCATGGCATGCTAACATAGAACCCACAAGCTGCCAGTGAGTGTTCATCCAAAAGTTCCATGTTAGCCATGGCGGCTGACACAGGGAGTGACAATCGAAGTATTGAACACATATGCGCAATGTTAAAACTTCAATATGTTACAAGGTGCCCATTCAGGTTCCAAGTTGGGTTCCCGGTTGGTTTGTTTCGGGCGGCTCTGCAAACTTACCACGCTGTTGAAATAATTTTTCACCTACCAGGTCCAAGGGGTGCCCATTCAGGTTCCAAGTTGGGTTCCAGGTTGGTTTGTTCGGGCGGCTGTGCAAACTTACCACACTGTTGAAACTCATTTTCACCTACCAGGTCCAAGGGGTGCCCATTCAGGTTCCAAGTTGGGTCCAGGTTGGTTTGTTTCGGGCGGCTCTGCAAACTTACCACACTGTTGAAATAGATTTTCACCTACCAGGTCCAAGGGGTGCCCATTCAGGTTCCAAGTTGGGTTCCAGGTTGGTTTGTTTCGGGCGGCTGTGCAAACATACCACACTGTTGAAATAAATTTTCACCTACCAGGTCCAAGGGGTGCCCATTCAGGTTCCAAGTTGGGTTCCAGGTTGGTTTGTTTCGGGCGGCTCTGCAAACTTACCACTGTTGAAATAGATTTTCACCTACCAGGTCCAAGGGGTGCCCATTCAGGTTCCAAGTTGGGTTCCAGGTTAGTTCCAGGTTAGTTTGTTTCGGGAATAAACCCCTTGGACCTGGTAGGTGAAAATTTATTTCAACAGCGTCGTAAGTTTGCAGAGCCGCCCGAAACAAACCAACCTGGAACCCAACTTGGAACCTGAATGGGCACCCCTTGGACCTGGTAGGTGAATTTGAAAAAAAACAGATTTTATTGATAAATTCTGCACACAACCAGTTTTAAAACATTCAGTGGATCATTTTCAAGGTATTGCAAAGATTTTTTTCAAAATATTTGTTGGATAGAAATAAGTTTTTCAAAAATATCCAAGTATGATACCTTCAGCGCGGCACGAAGTGAAAATTGGTTCGGCCGGAGGTCACTAACATGGAATTTTCAGGGAGAACATCTTAAAGACCATTTGGGTTCCAGGTTAACCTGCAAATCACCCTTCA
>Ga0126342_10005697_pt1 | contig 21859 bp, 17 predicted proteins | sample Cyp1metagenome_FD_92528 | JGI IMG/M metagenome (GOLD analysis project Ga0126342, IMG submission 92528) | Coral microbial communities from Lord Howe Island, Old Settlement Bay, Australia - Cyphastrea 1 metagenome | ecosystem: Host-associated > Invertebrates > Cnidaria > Coral ... | reverse complement strand
AGTTACTGTCTCCGATCAACGTCCAGCGCTTCGGAAAGTCTCGCGCGGTTATACAAATGTTTGCTGTAGCGCTCATTAGATTGAAGAAGATGCCTTTCTAGGCCAACGAACGAAATAGACCCCAAAGGTCCCTGCCACATATATATATATATATTTAAGTGTATATATATATATAGATATAGATATTTAAATATTTACGTATATATATATAGATATAGACTATATAGATATTTATTTTTATAATATATATATACTTATATGTGTACACTCCCATTCCCCCTCAAAAAAATCTTAAAATCTTAAGTACCACAACATATGAATAGATCCAGTTCATGCCATCATGCTTTCCAAGGAGTTTTATAGAGGGAAGCTACGAGGTGGTGCCCTCCCAGTGATGACTATGTTGGTTTATCACCCCGGTCAATTAGTTCAATATCTACCATAAACCTAACACCAACAGTTGCTGGAGTTCTCCGTTATTTATTGGTTAAATCACCATGTGTGCTGGTGAAACCTCTATTTTTCATGATTAAACCATATTAAAAAAAAAAAACACCATTTCGATGGAGTTATTGGAGTTTAAGCATCGACATGGTGCTTCCCCAACTTTAAAGACCATCACTAATGTACTTTACCTTTTAATGGCCAAGTGTAGAACCTTAAATTATTAGGAATCTCCATAGTGTGATTGCTAAATTACTATATTGCATCAGCATTGAATTGAATCCTGGAAAATATAGATTCAGACAACAAATATTGAAAACATGTTTTGGGATTAACACTTGATCCAAAATAGTACAATATATTACAATAATAGTTCCCACTCCATTTTTCCCAGTCAAATTTCCATTTAGTTTGGGGTTTGGCGACACATGCAAATCCATTACTATAATTAATCTATATTAACCTATTATCATCCAATTCTTCTCCCAATTAAAAAATGTGACATCAAATCATCTTTTCCTACTATGCTCGCTTCCTAGTCTCCAGGCTTTAGTGACCTGATGGCCTGATGGTGATGGAGAGAGATTTGCCATTTCACCTCCATTTTCCCATCATTTTTTCCCCAAATCCCATGGATTCCCATGGAATCCCGAAAAAAAGTCGCCAGGTGCCAGACAGCAGTAGCTGGTCCAGTGCTTCGGTGGGCCGCGCCACCGCGACCTTGCAGAAACAGACCCCTGCAACTGGGATGACAGACCACACATGGCTTTCATTGTGAAAAACGGCAAAAAAATGGGACAAACCAGTGGAAGAAATGGACAAAACAGGCGGACAAATGGGGAAAAACATGGTTGAACTCTGAAAATATGGTTTTCAGATGATGTTTACCATGAAACATGGAAATGACATGCAATATGGTTTTACCATGAAATGCATATTTCATCAGTGTTAGATATTGAAATAATATTGTCAGAACTGCTGATATCAGTTGTAAGTATAACATCATGCAACATGTGTATAACATTATAACACCTCCCCCTAAATAGATCGTTGTTCTTCAGATGGTCGACTCAGCTTTACGTTTTTCAACGCCACGCGGCGCCACGGACTAAGGAGAAGTGGCCAAAGCTCACAGGGGCCAAGAGCAAACATCCAGTGACCACCTGGTTGGATATGGAGCCCTGGTGGAAAACGAACGCGCGCGAGAGAGAGAGAGAGAGTTGCCGTTGTGCTGTTTTAAGCTGTTTTACAGGTCACAAAATGCCAAATATAGAAGTATTAAACATATGGCAAATCAGAGTAGTTCTACGCATAGTGCAGACATTCGCATTCAATAAATTTGCCCTACTGTTTCCTTTTTTTGAAGTACAGTACAGCTCCCCAACTTCGCCAACAAGCGCTGACATTTGTGGACCATTTTTCCTCCTTCCCGGTCCCCCTCTCAGACGCACCTCAGCTTCCCTATGCTTCCCTAATGGCTGAGTGCTCGCTGGAGTCAGAGAGCCCCACCACTGAAACACTACTAGTGGGCAGTTACTGTACACATACTTACTTGTTATGGCTGGTTGTAAATTTATTGTTCACTTACTTTAATAGACGTATATATATATATATATTAACATTCATATATATATACTTATATATACACATTCATATATACATATGCATATATATATATAACCTGCGTGTGTTTGCAATCACTTACATCATGCTTTCATTTTTCATACATTTATCTTTACACATGCATCGATTAGTAATTGCATGCAGAATAAATCAAAAACTCAGCCTGGCTGAGAAAGGTTGGGAGAGAAAGAGAGAGAGAGAGAGGGAGAGAGGTATACATAAGTCGTACATACATACATACGTACGTACGTTCGTACATACATGCTTTCTATCTACATTTATATTCATATATATGTATAATATATGCATATTATATGGGCGTGCACATGGTCACCATTTTTCACGTCAACAAAATGTTAGGACCATGACATGTTTGATCCCCTTGGCGTTCAGGAGGAGCGCTGGTCGGATGAGTTGAACAGTTTCGCTCGCGATCGCCGGGAGAAGAAGAAGGCATGGATGGCATGGATCGTGCCGGCACGTTCTTTATAGAGACAGAGATAGACAGAGGAAAGAAAGAGATAGAGAGAGATAACGGGGGTTGATTGGATGCGTATTTTTCCGCGTCCAACTGTCCAGTTTCAATCTTGGGGCATGTGGTCCACGGCCACTTCTGAGAAGTGAGCAAATCTATGAACACGTATCTTTGACCTCAAACCTGTACGGGCATTCTAAAAATTCAGGCCTAAGCATTGGGGTCCCAACACATCAAATCTTGAATGAGCAAGATGCATCCGAGAACCACAAGGGCCACAGGGTTGGAGTATCCAAACCACCCAACCAGTTCAATGCTGAAATAAACAGCCAGTGGAAGCTTTTACAGTGTGCAGGGTGTGGGGGTCAGTAAATGATTTATGGCAGACTTCCTCCATGTGAGACTCTTAAACCTACATTTGATAGGTTATGGGGGGGAGGGGTCTAGGGGTATGGGGGAAATGATGGTAGACTCAAACAGCTTCAAAGTGAAATGGTGGAGTGTAGTGGCATCACACTCAGGAGGCGCGCAAAGATTATTTTTGCATCCTGCTCGGATGTATCATTCTTTCAATCTTTCATCCAGCTGAGTAACTGCATTTCGCAGTTCTTCCCTGCTTGGACACTTGTAGGTTGAAACATACCCAGTATCAGCTTTCCAATACATATGGTAAGTCATTTCCATGAAAGCAAAACTTCTTCCAGTGCGGCTACCTTGGACTGACTCACCTTTGCCTGTGTGCCTTTGGCACTCCATTTTCCTGGCTTGAGCAGCTGATGATTCATGATTCCATTGATAGTGGGCTATGTCCATGGGTGGCTGGGGAAAGCATGGGTTCTACGCCGTGGACAGAAAATCAAACATTGATAAGAGTGTAAACAACTACCCTGAGTGCCCAACCCATGTGCAGCCATGGTTCACGGTGCGCGACCAAATTGCTCTCACCAAGCTTCACTGCAAAATGCAGCAAATTTGAGCCCGAAAATGAGCTCCCTTTTGTGGATTGCTTTCAACAACATGCTGGCTTGTTGGCACCAAAAGCTTCCTAGGGACTAGTAAGGCCTAATAGGCCTTAGTAGTGCTTACTAAGTACTATTGAGTCTCGTAGGTGGTTTGCCAAGATCAAGATTGAGACAAACTAGCTTTCCCCCATACCCCCAGACCCCTCCCCCCCATAACCTATCAACATTCATCCATTTCAAATCAACAATTTCTTGATTATTACATATTTAAATCATGTTGAACCTCCAATGTTCATCAATTTTCATGGTTAAACTCTTACACCCACCTTAAATCCAATTTATGTATGTCTTTCCACGATTAAAGATACATATTATTTAAACAGTTGTTTTTCACATTGTTTCACCCAGAAAAATAATATTTAGAAAATTTATCACTGGATTTTTCAGATATTTCAATAGCTGTTTAAATAGGGGGGTTAAAGCCATGATTTCATGGTTCAGCCATCGCCCCGGCCAGGCGCCTGCGTCCCCCACGTCGCCCGTCGGCGAAGCGAACGAAGCGAAGCGGCTCCAGATCTCCTGGCGGAAGAAGGTGCAACGATGGTGGAAGAAACTGCCCAAGCCGTTGCGGAAAGGCCGGGGTGGATCCATGGGATCCATGGGAATGATGATAAACATAGATGTAAAGTTGTGGTGTTTTCTTCAAGATGTTGAGGATATAATTGATATTAAATTAACTTATTAAAGCATTATTAGACCATGACTCATTGTCCATTTTGCAGGATTTGTTCACCGCTAGTTGGATATGCATCAAAGGAATCAGATCCGGAGGTTGGAGTTGGATACGGGGATTATTGGGATGATGGCTGAGGCTTATTGAAGGAGCTTGGAGTAGTAGTAAAAGTGCATGAAATTAAGATGCGTGGAAAATATGTTGATCTCGTGATGGGTTTATGACATTTTATGGCTTATACCTTCTGGTAATTTAACATAGCTATTGAAAATGGCCATTTATAGTGAGTTTTCCCATAAAAAAATGATGATTTTCCATAGCTATGTTAGTTTACCAGAGGGTACATGCAACCACTTGTCATAGTCCACGGAATGGGGTGAAACCCTAGGGTTCAGAGCTGGATGGCACAGTCCCGTTAAACGGTGCCCCATTTTGTTCCGCACGCGGCCAGTTGCTCCATGGTTGCTACTGGGGGTGGGATCGTTTCTGACTGGCTATGCCATCTTCATTCTGTGCACCAGGGATGTGGCTGCTGTGGCTCGTCTGGTGATTTCAGAAGTGGCGGAAAACGTGATGTCGGGCTGTTTTTAGCCAGCGTGGCAAGTGCAGAATCTGATATTTGTGGCCGCCGATCAACTGCGACGAAACAACATTGCTACTTGCATCTAATTGCAAATACCAACATTTGTAGACCCTGATCAAGCTGCGCTGCGCTGCTAAGCTGCTTAGTCCTTGAGGTGACAGAAAAACAATGTTTGGTTGATGCGCTCAGTGCTGATTGTACCAGGAAAATTGCAAGCTGAATTTGTATGAGCTGTTGTGCAATTGCCTCCACTATGCCAGCTGATACCATGCCTATCTACAGAGATATAAATCACCCCCAAGAAAACATAGAAGGGTAATGAAAAGGCTTCTTTTACCAAAACTATATGCTAAAAGAATCACCATAAACCTAACATCTACTTTTTGGGATGTGGGCCTCACCTTGTCCAAGCCATCCAAGAGGGAAGAGTAAATCCAATCATCCAAAAATAGTGGTAATCAATTTCTATAGAGTTGGTTCCCATGAGGATATTAAGTAGTTCGCTGTAATTATCCTCCATGAGCCATTTAACTAAGTAGTGAATCTTCCATATTCTACTATGCACCCTTATCAGTTGTCAACTATCATCTAGATATCATTTAGTTTTAACAGATGATTACCAGTAGATGTTCTAATGTAGTCATCATCAGTAGGTCCACATTTAATTTAGCATAATAGTACCCTGGGTTTATGATCTAGTTGGTTCAATTGGTTCAGTAATTTATGACTCAGCCAATTTCTAATCAACTAAGTAGTTTTATGGTTTATAAACCCATCAAGATCCCTTAGATAGTTCGTTATATCCTCCATAAACCATAGAATTCACCAAGATCAATGGCCAATTCAGGAACCTAAATTGGAGGTACCTACCATATATATATATCCATATACAAGGCCTATGTAAGGGATCCCGAAATTCCGACAAGATATGACGGCTACCCATTTTGTGAACCGGCTACCGCAGACTGAGGAGAAGCCAAGTGAACCCACCTGCAAGCTGGATGAAGTGCCTGACACCTGGGACAAATAAAGTTCCTTCACCCGCGGAAAATGTGGCTGCCGGGGATGTCTGGAGTTGGGTGATGCGGTGGGAATCCATGAAGAATGGTGGGACAAAAAAAATGGTTCAAAAATGGTGAAGAATGTTGGTGTTGCCATCAAAAATCGTGAAACATGGTGGAATATCCATCAAAAATGGTGAAGAATGGTGGTGTTACCATCAAAAATCATGAAACATGGTGGAATATCCATCAAAAAATGTGAAGAATGGTGGTGTTACAATCAAAAATCGTGAAACATGGTGGAATAACAATCAAAAAATGGTGAAGAATGGTGGTGTTACCATCAAAAATCGTGAAACATGGTGGAATATCCATCAACAAATGTGAAGAATGGTGGTGTTACCATCAAAATCATGAAACATGGTGGAATAACCATCAAAAATGGTTTGGTGTTACCATCAAAAATCATGAAACATGGTGGAATATCCATCAGAAAATGTGAAGAATGGTGGTGTTCCCATCAAAAACAACATGAAACATGGTGTTACCATCAAAAAACATGAAACATGGTGGAATAACCATCAAAAATTGTGAATAATGGTGGTGTTACCATCAAAAAACATGAAACATGGTGGAGTAACCAACAAAAATTGTGAATAATGGTGGTGTTGCCATCAAAAATCGTGAAACATGGTGGAATATCCATCAAAAATGGTGAAGAATGGTGGTGTTACCATCAAAAATCATGAAACATGGTGGAATATCCATCAAAAAATGGTGAAGAATGGTGGTGCTACCATCAAAAATCATGAAACATGGTGGAATAGCCATCAAAAAATGTGAAGAATGGTGGTGTTACCACCATCAAAAATAATGAAACATGGTGGATTGACAATCAAAAAAGGGAAATATAAAGGGGATACTGGCGGGTTCAACATCAACAAGAAGGATTTCACTGTTGTAACGGATGAAGAACGGAAATGGTGGATTTAGCTCCGTTTGTGTGCCAATGATGTCAATGTTGTTAGGGGAAATCATAGAAAATAATGACATACCGCCCTGGTAAACTAACATAACTATTGAACATGGCCCATTTAGTTCGTTGATTTACCTATTAACAATGGTGATTTTCCATAGTCATGTTAGTTTACCAAAGGGTAATGATCAAACAGTGGATGGAACAGAGTGATGTACCCACTTGTCAAACAAACCCTTACTTGCGGCCGGGCAATCGGACGTTGTTTTTTTTTTCGTTGGTGAGCTTTTAAGACACCTCACCATTGTCCTTTTTTGTTTGGAAAAGATGTGTTTGTTAAAGTACTTCCAGCCAATTATTTGGCAAGGTCGTCGTGTTAATTGTGGGGAGTGTATTTCAATCACGAATTGTATTGAATATTGTGTTTTTGTTGGGATGGAATTCTGAGACATTATGTATATGTATTGCTGTGTGAGATCATGTAATCATATGATATATATATATATAATATACACCATGGTCACCTTTGTTTCGCAATATGTTGCAACAGAGTTTGCAAGATCCGATTTCATCTCCACATGCGTGACGGCGGTGGATAAAGTTGGCAAAGGCAAGGGGGGGACACAGCGACAGCAAGGAACTCTCGGCAACGAATGATCCAATGCATTGGCTGCCTTCGAAGCGAGAGTGGTGCGGATCCCTGGTGGCCCTGTTGCGTTGCCACATCCACCCGGCCATATCTCAAGCCTGGCATTGTTCAAATTAGATTTGATTAGCAGAAGTCATGGTAGATATCGAGCCTGTTTAGTTTGCAACGCAGCTTACCATCACTCCCCCAGTCGTCCTGCCCTATGTTCGATTGAAAATCACCACGAATGGGCCTATGTTCAGTCTAATAGTCTAGTCCATGGTATTTCATTTCATTCCATGTTTCTGTTGACAAAAAACCCTTCTATTTGGGTCGGCAGCCGACCCAACCCATCGGCCGCGGCTTCACCCCAGCCTTCAAGAGATGGCCTCAGGTGTTGCGCCAAGCACCAGACAGGTTGCTTGCAGGTGACTAGCAGCTTCCAATGATGGGTCAATGGGGAACAACCAGCTGAGCAAACCAGCAAATCCAGGATTTTTCATCCCTGAAAAAATCCGTCAAAGCCGAATGACAAATTCATGTGTGTTTCCTTGTTTTGAGGATTTATAACTCCAGTTTTGTTTCGAGAAAATCCTCAAACAAACATGTATACACATATTATATAAACATATGTGTGTGTGATTATGTATATATATATATACTTATATTTATATTTGTATATATAAATATGTGTGTGTATGTGTGTGCATGTGCATTTATGTAATATATATATATATGTATGTGTTTATTTATTTATGCACACAGTAGTTTGTCCTTAAAAAAAAGTCTTGTGCAGTGTCTAGCAGCAGGGGCCTTTGGGTTCGGAGCCAGGTGCCCTCTGTTGGAACGGCAGCTGGGGCCGCATGCACCTTGGACCGAAGCGTTTTTCCACGGTGAAAGTGTGGATTTGACCATGAAACATGTGGATTTTTTGATATTTTTAGCATCAAACATGGCAACAAAACAACATGAAACACGAGAATTTAAGCCTCAAACATATAGATCATATGGATATTTAGTATCAATTGATGTAGATTTTAGGAACCAAACATGGAATTGATGTGGATTTTAGCATCAATATCCGTGGGATGTTTGCTAGCAACATCTAGCAACAAGTAGCAGAAACTATTGGAAACTCCAGATGGTGCATCATTCGAAATGGAAATGATATTTTTTTAGGGGTCACCCTGCAGCAAACATCGCTGGAAAGCCAATGAAGGCCATAGGTTTCCATGGGTTTCCATGGGTTTCCATTAGTTTCATGATCTACATCTTTCTACATTCATGGGGGATGTTCTATATTTGTTGATATTTGCTGGTAGGTTTGCTGCAGGGCACCCTGAAAGCTGGCCACCAAGGTGAAGGGGACCCCATGGCGTGGGACGAGGTGCAGCTGTCAGTACAGATCCCAAAAAAACTGATGGGAAAATCCATGATGAATCAAGATCATTTCCATGGATGGTAATTTTCCCATCAGTTTTTTGATCATCCATGGAAAAACTGATGGGAATCATCCCATTTTGATGGTAACACCATTTTTCACGGTTAAAAAACCATGGGGATTTCTCAGATTTCTCCCAATGGTCTCCACCTTTGCGAGTTTCCAAGCTCAACCCAGCCATTTTTTCAGGCGCAGAAGACGTACTGCTGCACCAGCACAGGGCTGGGCTGCACCACAGCCCCTCCAGCCTCGAGCGAGCTCTATGACTGCACCATAGGCCGGAGGTCGAAAAAAAAGTGCACCGGGAAAAAATAGGGATGGATGGTGTTTAGCCATGTTTAACAATTGAAATTCCTAGGGAATGAGGGAAAAAACATCAGGGATGGTGAAAACAATGTGGTTTTACCATGTTTTGCCATCAAACATTCAGGTTTTGAGCGATGAACAATCGAACATGGGGTTGTTTTTTGGGTGGACACCACGGGATGGCAATTTGTTCACGGGAAAGATGATGAGCCATCAATTTTTATGCTACCATATACTAGTAGGAGAAAATGGAAAACCCAAATGGGATGTGAAGTTAACAATTCATGTTCTCGAGGCGCATCAATTGCTGAATACTGTACGGCAAAATCTCCTTACGCTCTAGATGTGTTTAGCCTGAAGCCACAATTGTGATTGACTGGGTTTTTGGTGAACAAAGTAAGCCTGAAATACAATGTTTGACCAAATCATTGTCCCCCCGTAGGTGATATAAAGGTGATAAATGTATAATGTGGGTAAGACACTGCCATAAACCATCCCCCAAATCATCATAAATAGGTGGTATGGTTACATATGGTTACCATTCCCAGTCATGGGTGGTTTGACATTGTTTTTCCCAGTTGGTAACTATTGGGATTCCTATGAAACACTAAGAATGGGATAAGGGGATGAACCATCATATTATTGTCATATTATTATCCTAGGTAATGTTGTAACATAATGTCAATATTAGTATAAAACATATGGATAATGTACTTTACATCAAAACACTATAAACCCTATATAAAAATCATATAAACACTATAAGACCCTTTAAAACACCATATAAAACCCCTATAAACCCTTTATTAAATTTACATCAGTTATACCCACATTCTCATGCCACACCAGCCGCCAGGCTTCGCGACATGGCAGGACGACTGGTCCAGAAGTCATCAGGACTGGTGTTGCCTCTCGCCTTGGATGTACAATTTGCGGAGCCGGTGAGTGGTTGAGTATTGGACATGATTTTACTATGATCTACAGTACCAATATATTACTAATATTTAATATATATATATATTTATATTTATATATATTACATGCATATATGGGTGTATGTATATATATATTTTATGAATTTATTCATTTGCACATATTATATATATATTTATTTATTTAGATATTATATGTGCAAATGTGTGTGTGTGCATGTTGGGGGTTCTTATGGTTTCTTCTTGGATGTAGTTGACATCAGGGGCCAGTAAATTCTCTGAACTGAATGCGTCATGTTCCATACGTATGTATATTGAATTACCAGAGGGTATGCACCACAAATTCCCATATAATCATCATAAATTTCCCAGAAAATGCTATAAAACCCTATAAGATCCCACAAAACCACCATCAATTCCCCTATTAAAAAAAATATCATATATATATATTATAGAACCCTATGAAACCCCAACAAATCAATCAGTGCATCAAGTCCTTCTACCTTTGAAGACCCCAAGGTACCCACCATGGCAGGGGGTGCAGCTGAGAGCAGTGGGAGGATAGGACGATCGCAACAGAAGCCATGGTTGTTACGAATCGTCTATTGATTCCTTCGGGGGTGTAGTCACTACCCCCAAAAAATTGGGGATGATCACTGTTACCATTTGGTTATTTAACATAGCCATGGAAAATGGCCCATTTATAGATGGTTTACCTATTAAAAATGGTGATTTTCCATGGCTATGTTAAATAACCAGAGGGTAGTATATGACAACAAATTCGTGCATTGGTTTGGTTGAATCACGACGTGACTTCACGTCGTGACGTCGCTGGAATGATGGTGAATGATGGTATAGGGACATATCCCAATATGGATATGGATCAATACCTATTAATACCATTTTTAGGGGAATGAACATCCATTTGCCAGCTATTCGATGTGAACTACAGGGGTACAAGGTTTTGACACACTGCCATAGAGCATAATATAGCCTTATATATACATAGCATGCAATATGTAGTTGGTACAATTTGTTCGGAGATGGCCAGGGCTTGCCAATACTCGAGCTGGAGCATTGGAACATATACAGTTCCACTGGGAAAATGATCAAATTGATTCCAAATGTACCCTCTGGTAAACTAACGTAACTATGGAAAGATCCACCATTTCATAGCTGGGTAAATCCACTATTTCGACTGGGCCATTTTCAATAGCAAACTGTTAGTTTACCAGAGGGTATATAACATGTCAAGGGTTTTTTGAATCACCCCAAACCCATGCTCCCTATCCTTGGCCATAAATTGGGCACCTGCGTTGCCTTCCACTGCTGGTGCAGTCTTTGCCACGTTTTTGTTTGTGACCAGTCACTTGAAGTGACCGGCCACAGTCACTCAATCCAGACCCAAAGTAGGTCAGGGAAAAAAACAGGAGAGCATCCCTATTTTTCATGGAAACATAGGGGGAAATCATCTCCAAGTGAAGGATGAAGACTTGAATGATATGAAGTCAGAAATCTGACGACCAGCATCAATTTGGGCCCTGGGTCGAATTTCGAAGCCCTTTTGTAGTGAACTGATTTAACTGTCTTGCTGGGGTTCAATAATTTTGACTGATAGCCGTCTAACCATGCGTGGCATTTGGAGCTCCAATCATGAAACGATTCACTAGCACCGACTTTTACCACATATTCAATTGATGATGTACGGCTTCAACCATTTGTAGGGTTTAATTTTTAAGGGACTTGGGGGGAGCAGGCGACTTGGGAGGTTTGGGGATGTCTACTAGGACTTGGGACTACCCTTAATGCGCTCCTGTTGATGCGAGGGTTTGATCGCAGTTTTTGGCAGCTCGAACCTGTCGTTGCAGGATGAATTGTGGGGTAAGTCTAAACAATTTGGCTGGGAATGCCACATATGGAAAATCACCATGCTGTTTCATTTTTAAGAGGTACCCTCCGGAACTCGAACATGTGTTCTCATAGCAATTTGAAATCCCCCCCATTGAATTCAAAATTATCCATTCAGTTCGATGATTTTCCCATAAAATATACTAAAATCAGCTTCAAACCTCCATTTCAAGAGGATTTTGCGTTGCCACGTTTGATGAAACCAGACGGTAAACAAGATGCAGCCCACGAACCCGACTGCAGTCACGTAGAACACTTTTGTGGAACAAGGCATTTGAACAGTCTTGGACATTTTTCACCATTACCATAACAAAGCACTGTAGACTGTGGAATGTGGAAGAGGGTGGAGTGCAGAGTGTGGAGTGTAAAGTGTAAACTGTGGAGGGTGGAGTGTAATGTGTGGAGTGTAGAATGTGAAGTGTTGAATGTAAAGTGTGGAGCGTAAGTCTAGAGTGTACAGTGTAAAGTGCGGAGTGTGGAGTTTAAAGTGTAGAGTGTGGAGTGTAGAGTGTGCAGTGTAAAGTGTAGAGCAGTGTAAAGTGTGGAGTGTAAAGTAACAAATGTAGAGTATAAAGTTTAAAGTGTGGAGTGTGGAGTGCGTAGTATGGGGTGTAGAGTGAGTGTGGAGTGTAGAGTGTGGAGTGTAAGGTGTAAAGTGTAGAGTGTAAAAAGTGCAGAGTGTAAAGTGTGGAGTGTAAAGTGGTGAGTGTAAAGTGTAGAGTGTCAAGTGTAAAGTGCAGAGTTTGGAGCGTAGAGTGTAGAGTGTGGGGTGTAAAGTGTGGAGTGTGGAGTGTAAAGTGTGGAGTGTCAAGTGTCAAGTGTGGATTGTAAAGTGTAGAGTGTGGAGTGTAAAGTGTGGAGTGTAAAGTGTGGAGTGTGGAGAGTAAAGTGTAGAGTGTAAAGTGTAAATTGTAAAGTGTGGGGTGAAAGTGTAAAGTGCAAAGTGTGGAGTGTATAGTGTAGAGTGTAAAGTGTGGAGTGTAAAATGTAGAGTGTGGAGTGTAAAGTTAGAGTGTAAAAGTGTGGAGTGTAGAGTGTGGAGTGTAGAGTGTGGAGTGTAAAGTGTAGAATGTAAAGTGTAGAGTGTCAAGTGTGGAGTGGTGTAAAGTGTAGAGTGTGGAGTGTAAAGTGTAAAGTGTGGAGTGTAAAGTGTGGAGTGTAGAGTGTGGAGTGTAGAGCACGCAAGGCGACACGTTTGAAGTGCTGCGCCTGCCACGCAAAATGATGATGGAGGTCTCCGAAGTGCTGTGCTTGCCACGAAAACTGCGTCTCATCTTCTGGAAACGTCGCAAAAGTATTGCGCCTGTCACACAAAACGACGTTCGACACGTTTGCAGACACGTGGGAATGTCGCGAAGTGCCATGCCTTCCACGCCTGCCACGCAAAACAACATGACAACCTGATTTGACACCTTCAAAAGGGATAGGTTTTGCAGCTTCCCCCATAGACACGGCGAAGCCAGAGGAAAACCAGAGACTCGAGACGAGACATGCTGGAGCATCAACACGAGCACTTCGTGTGAGACGTCCTCCAATTTTGACACTTTGTAGCTTCAAAATCGATCGATGTTTTCCTACGAGTTTGCCTTAGAACCTGAAAATTTGCAACCTCAAAATCGATGTTTCGTGCGAGGCTTCCATCAATTTTCAGCACATCTCACAAAATGCCACGCCCGCCACGGAATTTGCACCTTGTCACCACTTCACACAGCCCTGACAATGCGATTTGCAAAAAACGAGCCACAAGACACGTCTAAAGTGTTGCGCCTGTCCACAAAATGAAGACAGACACCTCCAAAGTGCTGCATCTGCCACGAAAAATGCAACGCATCTTCCTAAAACTTCGCAAAAGTATTGCGTTTGCGGCACAAAACGATTTTCCACACGTTACGAAACATGTCTGAATGTCACGAAGTGCCACGCCTGCCACGCGAAACGAAGCAACGCGACGCTGGAAACCCCCAAAAGTGTCTCACGCGAACGGTTGCGGACGGGTGCGAACGGTTGCGAACGGTTGCGGTCGTGAACGCAACGTCCAACGAACACACCCTCCACCCCAGACCCCCTGAGTGAAACAGGAACCCTTGCTACGCATTTGGGAATCATAAAAAAGGATATATTTCCAGCAATGTTCACCATCAAAGGACCTAAGGAGGTGACCCAAAAGGACAGCACCAGCAGGTTGATGAGTTTAGGTAGGTGATAATAGTAATGTGGGTAAAACAATGCCATAAACCACTAATTTAAAGAATGGTAACCATACCACCTATAAAAATGGTGATGACAGGGGGATGGTGTATGATTGTTTTGCCCACATTAACTATATTACTATGTTACCTGCGCAAATCAAAGATGGTTTGCTGGAAACTTCCCCGAAAAATTGCTTTTCCCCACCGCAAAATGGTCCCACGACACGCTCACAGCGTTGGCGGTACACGCATGGATCCGAACACAGACCAGAAAGAATGCCAAACTAGGATGTCAGAATAGATGCAAGATAGAATGCCAAAGAGAAGACCAGAGAGAATGCCAGAAATAATATCAGATAGAATGCCGGATAGAATGCCAGAACATATGCCAGAAAGAATGTCAGATAGTATGTCAGAACGGATGCCAGAAACAATGCCAGAATCGATGCCAAATTCAATGCCAGAAAGACTGTCAGATAGAATGTCAGGTACACTGTCAGAATATATATATATGCCAAACATGCTTTCAGATGATATATCGGAAACTATGCCAGAATAATTTGTCATGGTGAGGATCACTCGAAGCAGATGGAAAAATCAACTATGGCAATGAACAATTCCCATTTATCGTTGTTTTTTCCGTCTAGGCATGTTGGAAACCCATGTTTGGCCGGAGTTTTTTTTCCAAACAGGCTCCTCTCGTGCCATCATGCGACTTGCACGTGATATGACTTTGTTGGCTGACCAACAGGGCACCGACAGTGGAGCTGCTGTTGTAGACCTCCCTGGTCATGCCAGACTGGCCGATTCTCGTGGAGATCACATAGAAGCCGGTTGAAATTTGGAGGTCCATTATTGCAGCAGGAACTTTCAGGTCTTAAGGGATCTCCATAGGATTTTATATATCTGTTCCTTTTTGCTGTTTCAAGCCTTTTTTGGCATTGAGCACTCTAGTCTCACCAAAGGATTAGAAAGCACAGCCGCTTCCTGCTTCTGTTGAACGGCGATAGCCTTAGGCGAAGCCGGCCAAAAGAGCTCCTCGCTCCGCTCAGCGCACAGAGTGCTGCTGGTGTATGGATGTTTTTTTCAGCGCTACCGGTGAGGGTTGTCATCCCCATGGAACCATGTCATGTTTTTTTCTTTACGGACGTGACCCACGGCGATGGGTTAAGTTTTTTTTCAAACACTGAAATTGAAAATAGCCTCAACGATCGCAACGGGTGGCGGTTATCAGATGGGCAATGACATGCAATGACTCATTGTTATAATTAGGAATGACATGTACTGTACGACTTTAGGGCCTTTAGGGGTTTTGATTGTACACAACTGAAACTTTTGCATGCCCCTGAGGGATACACGAACGCTCTCCGGATGTCCCCTGAATGGGGGACCTGGCACAGATGGCGCCCATCGGAAAATTTCTGCAGTTGTCAGGTGGAAGCAGCCCCCAAGTCCATACTAGGGATGCATCCATATGTGTCCGCGGTTGTGTACATATCTGTGTATAGAATATATATATATGCAAACTATATAGTTTATATTTACAGCTATTAATATATTCGTTATACGTGTATATATGTATATATGTTGTACATACATACATACATATATATATATATATGTATATGTATGATGTATAGTTATATATATAGATATAGTCTGTTTAATTATTTACATAGTTTTTTAATAGCTATATAAACAGTTATTGGCAGTTAATATATATATAGCCATTTACATTTAGTTATATAATGTTATATATATATAGCTATCTATATAGTTATACATATGAAGCTATATATATAGTTATATGCACTTTTTATTTTTAGTTATGTATGTGTTATTTTGAATGTATACAGTTTTAGTTATATATTTCTAGTTTTTTAGCTATATATATATAAATATATATATAGTGATATGTTATTTAGTTATGTATATATATAGCGATTTGGTTGCATATATATACTTATTTAGTTATTGATATAGTTGTGTATCTATATTTATTTACGCACACAGCTGTTACCACTAGCAAAAAATCATTACACGCATATTGTATTAGCTCCATAATTTGGCTTAGCTTGTGAAACTCGCAGTATAGGGTGCTGTGTGCTCCACCGGATGAATACTTTCACAAGGCCCCGTATGGTCCAGCAACATTTCTTGGATCATTTTTTCCCAAAAGTCAGAGATCACCAGTCGGATTTTCTACCACACAAAAATTTGGAAGATCAGGAAGGTTTCTCTGATTCATTTAGTTGGACCATGGCCTTTAGACGGCCGTGGTGTTTTGTTGATGTATTAGCGTTCATGTGAACTTGCAGATAAAGTACATGTTACGCTTTGGCTGCCGGCAGGTGCATGTATTCATGGGTGGGGTGGGATTGGGCGGGGCATGTATTAACGGTCATGTGAACTTGCAGATGAAGGACATGCTACGCTGTGGCTGCCGGCAGTTGCATGGATAATAACGTCCATGGCTCTCTCTTTCATAGGTTTTGCTACGCTACTCTATGTTCTCTTGAGCTTTGCACTAATGGTGATGTTATGGTATACTGTATCTTCTGTCGAACTTTGCGCTCATGCGTCATGCTACGCTACTGTATGTTCTTTTGAACTTTGCACTCATGCGTCATGCTACGCTATTGTTTGTTCTCTTGAACTTTGCGCTCATGCGTCATGCTACGCTACTGTATGTTCTCAGGAATTTTGCGCTCATTTGTCATGCTACGCTATTGTTTGTTCTCTTGAACTTTGCGCTCATGCGTCATGCTACGCTACTGTATGTTCTCAGGAATTTTGCGCTCATTTGTCATGCTACCCTACACTCATTGTCATGCTACGCTACTGTTTGTTTTCTTGAACTTTGCACTTACGCGTCATGCTACCCTATCGAATGTTCTCTTGAACTTTGCACTCATGGGTCATGCTACGCTATCGAATGTTCCTGTGAACTTTGCACTCATGCGTCATGCTACGCTATCGTATGTTCTCTTGAACTTTGCACTCATGCGTCATGCTACGCTACTGTATGTTCTCTTGAACTTTCCACTCATGCGTTTTGCTACCCTGTCGTATGTTCTTTTAAAATTTGCACTCATGTGTCATGCTACGCACCCGTCCGTGACACAATATGCGTTCATGTGGTTCTGGTGTTGAAGCTTACAGACTCCAGATCCTCAAAGGTTCTTGGAAGAACTGGAGGCGCTGCTCTGACCAAAAGACGAAAACATGTGACGACGAATTAGTTTCAGGTTGGCTTGAAAACCAAAAAATGGTAGTGTCGTGTAGGCCAAATGACTGTTTTCGTGCTACTGCTAAGAATAAATTCGCACAAATTCTTTTTGGCACGAGCACATCAAACATGACCAACAACATCCCATTAATCAAAAAAAACACGGCCATCTAATTAAAGGCCGTGCTCCTAGTTTCAACCAGGTTGCAATCATGATTTTTTTGGTAAAAACTCAGGATTCCTAGGGTGTTTCGCCCCAAAACATGTCCAGATGCCTGGGCCGTTGGGTTCGAAAAGCGGTCAAAGTTTGCTGAAACCAATCATGAATATGTTGGTTTATAAACCCCATTAAGTATAGTCATATCCTTTATAACACATAGAATCCACCAATGTTAACCAGGTCAACTGTGCCTCAACTATCGTCATGTAGGTTGCTTCAATCTCAACAATTTGATTCAAAGGGAAAATCTACACAATGAACCTTTCATTTGTTGATATTTGTTGGCAAGTCCCGTCAATCCGTTGATGACGGACTGGATGATTTATATAATCGCAGCTCGGGAGAGGTTTTGTTGAGGTCAATGAATTTGGCAGTAACGGGACACGCCCAGACATCCGACCGCAATAAGCAGTGATGAATATGAATTACACACTGATTTGTTGGAAAAAAATGTACTGGAAGTGGTGTGGCGGGATTTCAAACTTCCTGGTGAATCTGCCATGGCAAAACCCACAACATTTTGCTGATCAAATCACGTGAGCCACCCTGGTAATTTAACATAGCCATTAAACATGATCATTCATAATTTATAGTTGATTTATACCTATTATAAATTATGATTTTCCATGATTTTCCATAGTTGTTTGTAGGTTTACCAGGCTAAACATGGCTAACCATGTTTAACGACTGCCATCTTTTAGCCTCGTTAGCCATGGCCCTCCTTGAAGCCTTGCGCGTGCCTTCAGATGGTTTCCTGGCTCAGTTCTCGGGACGCCTGGCGTCGTATCTGCTGAGTGGACGTGCTGGGCGCAAGCAGATCTGCCTGTGACGTGCCACGCGATTTCTCCGGGGCTCAAAACGTGTTATCCAACCCCCGGTTGGTTGATGAATGATGAAAATAGCTATTGAAAATGATCATTTATAGTGGATTGTCCAATAAAAAATAGTGATTTTCCATAGCTATGTTAAATTACCAGAGGGTAAATTTGGTGATTTTTTTTGACACCAACCAATATCTTGAGAGATATTGGCGATATTTGGGGATTATTGTCAATTGGTATCTCAGCCGGGGGTCATTGTCAATGTTATTATGTTATCCCCAACTTGGATAGATTTGGATAGGCACTTTCATCCTTTAGTTTTTTGCTACATGTCGACAACCGCAAAAAGGATTGATTTTTGGTGGACTACCAAAAATTGACCATGACCATGTAAGTCAGTTTGTTATCCCTGAAACTCAAATAATATCTACTACTGTACATGTCATTCATAAGTGGGAATGTTATGTGTTAGAATCCCCGGTTTGTTGATGATTGGTTCGGGGATTATATACTTGCCAATATTTTGGTGGATTATTGTAAATTGGTATGGCTGGTTGTGTCTGTTCAAGGGTCTATTGCTTTTCAACCATACAAAAAGGGAAAAAAATGGTTGAGATGACGGGGAAAATTCTTGGGATTGATGAAAAACAACCAGTTATGGATATTGCCATTGCGCTATCCCCCGAAAGTCATGACTCATAATCATTACTCACCAGTTAGTGATAAGCCACAATTATATAACCAAAGAATGAAATCAGCCATTGGGATTTTCTGGGTATTTTTTGAAAACTATTCATGTAATTACCAGGACCCTCATTTGTAGCACATTTCTCGGGCACCACCCTCAGATGGAACATAGTCAAGTGGAGCCCGCCATAGCCCAAGTACGTTTTCGGACTAATGCAATTGATGCTACTTGAATTGCACAGAAATTTTCAGGTGAGTTGAAGGCCCAGCATATTTTTATGCATGTATCATGTTTAATTCATGATATATATATATATATAGATATATACATGTGTGGGTGCTACTGTTCTTGTTGCAAAAAATGTTTCATGAGGTTGAATCCTCATATTTTTTTGTTGGTTGAGATTGAAACTGGAACCAAATTTTGTCTGGTTGGTGGTGACTGGAACATGAATTTCCTATGGTTAATGATGGTTAATGATGGTTAATAATGGTTAATAATCACTGGTTGGTGGTGACTGGAACCATGGAATTTCATGACTTTCCCATCATATTTGGAATGGAATGTCATCATCCCAACTGACGAAGACTCCATCATATTGTTCAGAGGGGTGGGGGTAGGTCAACCACCAAGCAGTTGTTGGTTGTTTCGCAAACATGGAGATTGGCGAATCATAGGCTCCGCTCATTTTCCCCCAGTGAACTCATCCTAGAAACAGTATCAACCACTGGTAAGTTGATTTTCATAGAGGGGTACCCCCGAGTAAAGACAAGTAATAGGTCACTGGATGGAAGTAGTGTGGATGGTGTAAATCCTGCACCGCCGATGGTTTATTGAATGATCATTCCACTTCATTATACTTTACATTGAGTTACCATCTGGTTATTTAACAGTTCGCCATGGAAAGATCCACCATTTTATAGCTAGGTAAACCATCGAACTTTCTATGTGCCATGGCTAGCCCTGTTAGTCATAACCAGAGGGTAGTGAATTCTGTTAGTCATATACCATATGAAATATTTTAAATACCACATTTTTTTACCATAGCCATTAAATACCATGATCATATTACCATATCAATGGCCATTTCAGGATCCTAAATTGGAGGTACCTACCATATATAAGGCCTATGTAAGGCCTATGTAAGGGAATATCACCACAAAATATGGCCTTATATGGTACAGTACCTCCAATTTAGGATCCTGAAATGGCCATTGACCATATTAAATATGGTACCATGTTACCATATTAAATGCCATGATCATGCCATGTAACGGCCAGGCATGGGAGTCTCAACGGCTCCGTGGTGTTGCTCCCCGTCTATTCGCCGAGCCTTGGAGCGACTTTGAAGTTCCAAATGTTCCAAATCAATCCAAGTCATGTTTAAACCCACCTTTCAAGGATAGTTTGGAAAAGAAAATGTTTGAAGTCAGTCATCAGATGTTATGACCGTTAAACCTAGTTCAAGCACCTATGGTATCCCTCTTTTTAGTGGTGAAATCCTCATTTTTCCCTTGAAACAACCATTCCCCAAGAAGGCGGCGCCCCTGGCGCTGGTCTAGTGGCGACATGCCCACGGGCTCAGAGTTGTCAGCGGCGCGACTGAGTCTGGTGGCGATGTTGGCAACCTGGCGTGCTGGAGGCGGATGAAGGGGACTTTGGATGGCTGAAGCATCAAACATATTCAAAAATGGTGATGTATTTATATATATATATATAATTATATATACATATATATATGTGTGTGTATATATATATTATATAATTATATGTATGTATGTATATATATATATATGTGTGTGTGCGTGTGTGTGTGTAACATCTGAATAGATGTAAAACTTCTCTCTTTTTCTTCCTTCTGTCCTCTCCCTTTCTAATAAAAATAATGCAGGGGGACAGAGCTCTCTGATGCTACTCTGTCCAGCGAAGCTATGCATCAGAGAGGGAAGCATCCACTGGCCATGGATGTGTACCTGCAAACATGTTCTAGGCTGGTTGCACGTTACAGGACTCAGTTCCTGCCGGATCACTATAATGATCCAGTTCTTGTCTAGTGTGATTTCCATGGTGGCTCCGACATGGTGCCATGGAGCCAATTGAGGCAACCCTTTTCAGGGTGAATGATGACTGTCCTGACTTCCGAATTCACACATTTTAACCTGGTAATTCATCTAAGTAAATTGTAACAGTTGGCCTTACGGTTGTGCACCTTTTTGTGAAATCCGGCTTCTCCGGCTGTCCCTTGAGATCCTTTGGAAATGCTTCTCTACCGCGTGAAGCTGTGCTGAACATTCAGAAACTCCTTTTTCTCGCTTACTGCAGCTTCAGCACATCCATGACAGCACGAAACAGTGACCAGGCAGGCACACGACTTTCAGGTGTTGTCTTTTTGCTTTTGATGGTTGTCTGGTGAGGTCAAACATGTTGTGCACTTAATTCGAAGGAATTTGACAGCTGTTTTATGCCCTTTGGGCTGACCTGACTACCGTCCCGGCAAGGGAATAACGCACGACCTCTAGGTACCTAGGGACTGAGTTCTGTTTTTAAACAAATTGTTTTGGTTCCTCTTGTTGGCCATCAACTAGTCCCCCATTTGGTCCCTAATTCTCCCCGCGTGCCTCTCCGTAATGTGTCGTGGGGTTTAGGTGTGTGCTCTGTTTTGGTCAGGTCCGTTTCGCCGTGTAGGTTGGTTTTGGAGGT
>Ga0126342_10005696_pt1 | contig 21859 bp, 25 predicted proteins | sample Cyp1metagenome_FD_92528 | JGI IMG/M metagenome (GOLD analysis project Ga0126342, IMG submission 92528) | Coral microbial communities from Lord Howe Island, Old Settlement Bay, Australia - Cyphastrea 1 metagenome | ecosystem: Host-associated > Invertebrates > Cnidaria > Coral ... | reverse complement strand
CCACCCATCCATCTATCTATCTATCCTTCTACCCATCTATCTATCCAACTACCCATCTGTCTGTCTGTCAATCTCTCTATCTATTCACATGTCTACCTGTCTGTCTGTCTGTCTATCTATCTATCCATTCACCCATCCATCTATCCATCCACCCATCCATCTATCTATCTATCTATCCCTCTCTCTCCCTCTCCCTCTCCCTCTCCCTCTCCCTCTCCCTCTCTGTCTCTCTCTCTCTCTCTCTCTCTCTCCCTCCCCACAGTGCCCCCCAAATAGAGGGGGGTCGGCGGCACCTGGGCGCTAGCCCATTCTATATGATATTGATATGATATCCGCACGTTGACCAAGTGCCCAATGAATTGCTCAATGGCTCGAGAATGAGCAACACTTTGGCAAAAAGGTCCAGGGAATGCACGATGCCGAACGAAGTCAATCCTTTCATTGATTTGAAGCATGGTTCCTTGCGATGCGAAATGACACAATTGAATACAAGTGACACGTTCATACTGCAATACTTGCCGCATTGTCTAGCAGATTGATTCTATAATCAACCGTTAAGATCGCTTCAAACAACCGATCTCCGCGTTCGAAGTTCTCCCCACCTCCAAAGGTCCACAAGCAAGGCTTAAGGCCAATTGCCACTGCCCTGGCTTTCAAATGCCACAATGAAACTGGGAAACCCCAACAAATGTTGCATGATGTTACAATGTTGCATGTTTAACGCTAAACTGACATATAAATCATTATATACGTCTATGTCTACATATTTACACATATCATATGCATATATTGATGTGTATATGCATATTTGCATAATTTTGATTACCGAATTGTACTTGTGATGCGTTCTAAACCATGCTAAGTCAGCGACATGCGATAGATCCATCGCACATGGGGAACTTTGCTCAGAGCTCTGTGTGCGCCTTCCACAGCGCAGGCTCCAATCGTCGATGTCACAAGATTTTCTCTGTTCATTCCCGATGCTGACCTCAGCACCCGACGAGAATAGCACAAAGACTGAAAAAACATCACCCTGTCGGGTGACGACGGTGGCGATTCAAAATTCTCAACATAAAGGACATCGACGAATTAGCCAAGGTTTCCACTCCCACCAGCCGCTCCTGCTGAGATCAGCAAGAAGTCTCAAGGCAATGAGCCAACAACCTGTCATTTTCTTCAGATTCAATTTACCCAACATTTTGATGCCGGTGGACTGCTGGACCCAGGGGGAAGTTTTGGCCTTGTTCTTCCAAATGTTGGAAACAAGCTTCGGAAGTTGCCTTGGTGAAGTGGTGACGACTTGGCACGACTTGCGGAGTCGGAAAGGCCGCAGGAATTCACCACAAAATCGAGCTTTGTTGCTGCATTAAAATCATGAAAACAAATCCTCATATAATCCTCAATCCTCTCAGGATCAAAGATTTCTGCCAAGTCTACGTCTACTCCTCTTTCAGCAAAACTGAAGACTTGTTTTTTGTCGGACTTTGTGCATGGCTTGTGCGCATGTCTTAACTGCGAAGATCGATTTGTGCGTACAAGAATATTTGTGCCACCCTTTAGCCATGAAAACCAGAAATCTCTGATAAACTGTTTCTCACTGGCCACTTTCACTTCCGGACATGCAACCAAGCTGCCCATAATGCACCTACTACGGTTTCATCCCTGCGTTGAACACCGTTGCAAACCAAAAAGACATACTGTACAAATGGCTATAAGTTAATCAAAGTCACATCCTCTTGTCTCAAGGATTGACTTTCAATCATGAATCCCAACTTCCAGACAGGCCCCACAGTCAACTCCTAACAGTACCAGAATCACCAGAATCAGCTGATTGTCGTTGACAGATGCAGAAAATCCTGGAAAAAACATCTGGTGGCAAATGATTTCCACATCGCACTGCGCCTGCTGCGCAGGACATGCTCTTTGGCATGTGTCAAGAGTTGAAGAGAGAAAGGCCATTGGCCGCCTAGCCTTGATGCAGCGAGGTTAAACACTCACGACTGACCCATGACCGCTACCAGTGATGCTGATCCAAAATGGTCCAAACATGCTGCCCTGAGAAACATCTGCTTCTAGGAGAATATGTGTCAAACAATGTTATAAGTTATAGCATGTTATAACTCACAGCAAAATTCGAAATTGTGACTAGCGCTCGAGCTGTCTGAGGTCTTTCATCGTTCGTTTTGCTCGCGCGCCTCAAAGATTTGGCAATTTGAGGAAGACCCACAGGAAGTGTCTCCGCCTGGCGAAAGCTGCTTCTGCTACAGCTTTTTTCAGATGTGTGCAAAGAATAGCAAAGACACAAAAAAGTGGCCAGTGAAACCGAGTGAAACTGCAGTTATACCGATTAAAACCTGCACCGTGGCACCGTGGCACCGTGGCACCTCTGTCTGTTGTAGATCCAACGCCTGCAAACTGCACGGCCAGGATCTTTGCACACCCCTTGCCACCGCCTCTCAAGGATAGCACGGTGCAAACCTGTTCTGAAAGCATCCTTGCATGGCATGTGCTGCACATGCCGAATCAAGTTGAAAGACTTACAGCATTTTGAATTTGGATCACCTGTGTAACCGGCTTGTGTCCACTGCAACGGGGCGGTGTTCACTTTGATCCACTTCGATCCACAGCAATCCACAGCACCTCGTAGGTAGACGACGATGGCTGCAGTCGTTGATCTTTGAAGACACGGAAAAGATGCAAGGCATCCTGGCGTCCAAAGGCATCCTGGCGTCCAAATGCGTCCAACGTCCAATGCGTCCAACAGGCGATGCGCAACGTGTCGCACACGATAAGCGTAGCATGTCTTCATTGGATTCATATATCACATCATATCACATCTACATATGTAAAAATATCATTCTATGTCTATGTCATCAAAATTACATAGCGATATTTTGTGTATTCTGAGAGCCCCAACCAGTTCAACTATACCCCAACCCGTTGAGAACATCGTCGACCTGCCAGAGCTGCTCGAAGCCCAATTCGGCAAGGAGCTGGCAACGAAGGAGAGGTGCAGAGATAGCAGTGGCAGGCTGGAAGTCACCATGAACTACAGTGAAACTACAGTAATTACAATAGATTCTATGAACTAACATGAACTGACAGTAATTACAGTGAAACTGATAGAACTGACATGAATCATGACATGAACTAACAACATCTACAGTAACAAGCACCTGTATCCATCTGTAGCTGATGCTTTCTGAAGGGATTCACCATGATTTCACCCATTTGACCCGCCTTCTCGGCATGATCTTGTGAAACGAGGCTCCCAGGGATTCGAAGCACGCCCTGGGAGCCCTTGACCCAATGGGATGAGAACCATCGGCCTCAGGCGCTAGATGACCTTGTATTGTCGAGGCATTAGAATTTCAGACATCGCATATCATATCTCATAGTATCATAGAAAATCATAGAAAATCATAGAAAATCATAGAAAATCATAGAAAATCATAGAAAATCATAGAACATCATGGAAAATCATGGAAAATCATAGAAAATCATACTTTTGTTATATCACATTTTTCCAACGATATGACCGCCTTCTTTGGCCCCAGCGCGGGAAAACCTGCCCAGTAGCCTCACCGACCTCATCCAGAGATGGCCCATGGTTTACCGCTGACCACTATGCATCATTGAAATCATGATTGTCTTCAGAGAAGCACTTGGGTCAGGCTCCTGTTCAGGGTCCTGCTACTCTTTTTGTTTGGATCTGTGAATTGATCTTTTCGCTGTTTTTCATGGGACATCTAGTAATTCGGTGAAGTAACTTGAAGTAACCACTTGGAACATGAACCAACCACTTCCAGCCCCAGCTGCCATCAACGGCAGCTTTTCAACGGGTCCAAATTGTCAACGATTTCGTCAACGATTTCAGCGACCTTGCGGGGCAACACATTCGTTCAAATTCCTGAACACTGGATTTCCATGTCTCGTTCTCATCGTTTAATCCAACTTGCAGCTAAAAGAACAGCTCGCCATAAAGTGATGGAAATGAAGATCACAAAATCGTAAGGATTTTGAGTGGGGATCTTTGCATCCACGCTCATCCACGGCCTCGTCAATCATTTCAGAGACAAGCTCGCGAAAGTCCTCAATTTGGTCAGCGAAGCTGAAAGTGTTCACAGCACAAAGCACAACATAAAATGACATAAAATACGGTTACCGTATGCTTACAGTTTATATGAAAATGTCATTGTTACTGTAAGCATCTGTTATTATGTTTGTCAATGTTGCGCTCAGAAGGTCTCTCAGGATGGATGCGGCGCCTTAAAGTTGGACATGACAATCTTCGCATACCAATCCATGTGATCCATGGCGCACAGCGGGAAAAAAAAATACTCACCGATTTGGCACACGTCAAAACGCACCTCGAGAATCTAAATGGTGTCAAATCATCCATTTATATATAGATGGATTTTCCCTTATAAACCATCCGTTTTTGGGGATTTCTCATTCTGATTTTGTCACAACTTGTCAACTGCAGGGCCTTGAGCAATCCAGGAGGTTTCTGTGGTTCGAACTCTCATCACATTGCGAATAAGCAACTAGGCGATGCAGTTTCATTGTTTCATTGGCCAAGAATAGAACAAATCCCAAGTCAAAAACGTCAAAATACCACTGTATCTCGCAAAATTCTGGGTGATGAAAAGCAATTGTGCATTCGGTCGCTTGACTTACCGTACACGCCGTACATTGTTGTAGTCATCGTGACAGTGAGTCATTGCGTGAGATCTGCTGCTATTGATACTGTTCGCATCTCGACGTTTCTCATCAAAACCTCAAGCAATCTATTGCATACAACCCAGGCGTGTGCCCCATAAGAGCCCAAAAGAAAAAAAATGTTGCCAAAACTAAGAAAGAATTGAAGAGGACCTAGCACACTGCCACAGTCATAGTTTCTCCCAATACCCCAGATACAAGGGGAGAAACTGATATAAGTTGGTAGCCCCAACATTTCTCCACAACTCGAGGCATGTTGGTTTCAAAATGACTTTCTACTTGCTCTGAGATGCATTGCGATATGATGTTGAGATATGCTGCAGTAACCTGCTTGTAGAGTTTCCCCGTGCCCCAGCAACATGTTCTTAAACCAATAATAAACCAATAATAAGCCATAATAAACCAATAATAAACCATTAAACAACCATTAAAAAGCCATAATCAGCAGAATGTTCTCCGGAGACTTTTTCCAGTTGCGACGCGTGTCGTTCGGTGTTAACGTTCGGTTTTTCGTTCGGCTCGCTGCGCAGCTCGGCGGCGACGGCTCCAGCAACAAGGCGACCAACGAGGCGACTGATGACAAGTTCTTTCTTTTACCATGGAAAACTATGGAAAGATCCACCCATTTTTAATAGGTAAACATAGGTAAAACCATCTATAAATGGACCATCTATACCATGGCTATATTAAATATTATTAAATAACCAGAGGGTGTCTGATGTTTTTCCGAATTGGAACTAGTTGAAATTGTGATAGTCCTCTTCTTAGAATTTGCTTGAGGCCTCCTACACCTTCCAGAGGTGCTTGGAAGAGCGGGGCTTGATGGGTCGCCAAATTTACTAAAGTGCCAAGCTCACTGACAAGATACATGCACTCCTGCCTGAGATAGCGAGATGAAACAGATTGACAGCCAAAGGCTTAGCAAATTGAGTGAACATGAAGGGTATGGGAACTCTTGAGTTCTCGGGTGCTTGTGGAAGGCTTAAGTGGACGCTGTTCCAAGAAGCTTCACATATTACAAGGATCAACAGAGTCCTAGAGTCCTGGAGGTTTGCAAGTTACCCTCTGGTAATTTGTTAACTATGGAAAATCACCATTTATCACCAGTTGTTTGGTGAATTTTCCCATAAAATGCTGGATTTTTCCATAGTTATCCAGGCCGCCCAGGCCTCAGAGATCTCAGCGTACAACGCCGGCCCAGGCCTTGGAGACTCGGAGACATGGACGGATCACCGAAGTTAGTACATCGGGATATACTTCACATATATCAGGAGGATATATCATGATATATCTAATATTTAATATAGTATATATATATGGTGTGATATCCATTATATAATGGGATATAGCAGGGGTCCACACTGCTTCGGTGCTGAACTCTGCGATGATCTGCTGGCCTGCGAACCAACGCCTGCGGTTCAGCTGTGGCTGTCATCATGTCATCATATCATCATGGTTCACCAAGGGATCATGTTAAACAATGTTACATGTCTCATCATGTTTCATCATTTCTAATCATTTCTCATCATGTTTCATGTACCATCTGGTTATGACTAAGATAGCCATGGAAAATCCCCAAAACAAATGGAGGTTTCTAGCTGGGAAAAGCAGCTATTTCTATGGGCCATTATCCATGGCGAACTGTTAGTCATAACCAGAGGGAAAGTTATTCTGTTCAGCATTTGTTCAGCATGGCATTGCCCATTTATAGATGATTTTCCCATTAAAACATCCATTTATTTTGGGGATTTTCCATGGCGAACTGTTAGTCATAACCAGAGGGCAATGTACTATAATGATCCACCTGGGTGTTTTCCAGATAATAGTTATATATAGTTATATATCTGGAATTTTTGTGGATATACTATCATGAAACTCATTATATATATATGTATAATATATATATAACTATTCCATAACTATGGAAATTCCAGATAATAGTTATATAATAGGTATGGATATACCCTCTGGTAATTTACTCATCATGAAACTCATCATTTCCCCATCTGGCTCCAGCCTGTCCAAAGCCCGCTGGCAATTGGATGCGCTGGTCGCATCTGCAAACTTCACCCAAACCTAGCGCAAGGACGTTTAGAGAGCCCGGATCCAAAAGCAAAAAAAAACACAAAGATGTTGAGATAATTTAATACCACTATATACCAATTAGTAAAGATTGGGTATTTCTAGTTGTGAGATTGATATTTATAGTAATATTAATATTAAAATAAACTTTTACTATACTCTTACTCGACTTGATGTGAGCTTCGTCATTTCGTATCAGGGCGATTTGGATCCAGTGATCTGAGTGCAGAGCATCTCCCTTGCTGCTGCCCTGATCTGCGAAGACCTTGATCACTGCGCCATACTTTCGGCACTCCTGACGAAACTCAAGAGATCCCTCCGGACTTAAGGCAGCTCAGCTTTTCTTAGGCCGTTCAAGTTGACTTGGATTGAAAAGTTCAGCCTTCCCTGTGTGGTGTTTTCTTTTCAAGGAGGGTGTCCTACGTGTTCCGTACAGCCCAAAAAGGTCACTTCTGTACGATCTTGAGCACGACCCTCTACACCCTGAGACACCCTGAGACACCCTGAGACACCCTGAGACACCCTGTCACCCCAATGTGTCTCCCTGGCTTTCCTGTTACTTTCCAGTTACTTTCACCCGTTGCATCATGCCCAGTGCTGCTCCTGTTCGACATCTGCATGGATATCGTTGAAGAACTCTGGATCCGCCGCCAAATTCACTTGCGACGGGTTGAACATGCCGTGCAAAACCTTGGAATTTCAAAGTGACAGCGAAGCATAGCGAAGCATAGCGAAGCATAGCGAAGCATAGCGAAGCTGCATGTGGAGGGACATGGTGGGACACGTATATGCCCAAATCTGCCAAATACCAAACTTTTACCAAACTGTTACCAGATGTTACCAGTAACATCTCCAAATCAAACTCAATTTGGACCATTCGGATTCTGGTTCAATCCGATTCTCCGCGCTTTTCTCTCAAGGGCGATTCGCAGCAGGCGATTTTTGCGTAAAGCCGATCAAGATGATCAAGCCCAGTCTTTGGGCTCCTTCAAAACCTTGAGAAGTGCAGCTTCAGCACTGTTTTCCTCCACTTTGTGATTGTATTCAAACGCAATCATCGGTGGTGCTGAGACCATAACACCCTCCACTCGAGGGTTGGCATTTGCCAGTCCAAATTTGACGCCACGATCATATAAGAGATTAAATTCCAAGTAACGTCCCCGTCGTAAAAGTTGCCACTGTTTCTGGTCATCTGTAAAGGAATCTGCACGGTGTAGGGCAGCAATTGGAAGCCACGAAGGCATCCAAGTCGTCACAACTCCTTTGACAAATTCCATGCTGTCTTCATCCACCGGCAAATCATCAAAGAAAATGCCACCAGTTCCACGGTGTTCTTGCCGACAGGGAAGAAAGAAATAGTCATCGCAAGCTTGCTTCATCGATGCATAGCTAAAACTTGGATGTTTTTGAAGATGTTTGGAACATAAGTTACTATACATCTGGTGAAAAGATCTGATGTCCTTCTCATCCAAATAGTATGGTGTCAGATCAGCACCACCTCCAAACCAAGCCTTCTCCTGGCCATTGGCACTTTGGACCGAGAAGATGCGCACGTCGGAGCGGAAGGTCGGGATCATTGGGCTCTTGCTGTGCAAGACCATGCCTAACAAAACGATATAAAAAGAGGATCCGATTGATCCACAGAAAATCCTCTGGAAAATCCTCTGGAAAATCCCAACAGACGGCTAATTTAATATCGTGAACAGCTTAGGTCACAAATTTGGAACGCTGGGTCATGAGAAGTGAAAGTGGAAACTGTGCACACCGAGCTGCTTAATGCGGCGGCAGCATAAGCATCACCTGCCTGCACCAAGACATCAGTTTGACGTGCACTGATCGTTTTGGCACGTTCAGCTGAGAGAACACCTCCTCGAATGCATGTGAAGCTACAAGCGCCTTTCTCAATCACTTTGCCACCTTGCAAGACTCGAGTAAGACCTCCGCTGCCGTCATCTGTCAGAAAACAGCCCCAAGGATCACGGGAGAACTTCGCAGCGCCTTCCCCTCCTTCCATCTCCATCTCCTCCAGTTCAGTGATGATCTCACCCTGTTTCTCCTTTAAAAATGTCGCAAAGTCATCAAAAGCGACAGAGACTCTTTGGATCGACTTCGCTCGCCTCGCAGTACGTGGAATACGTGGACGTGGCCTCTGCCGTTGTGGCCCCTGTGGCCCCCGTGGGCTGTTCTCTCTTTGGGATCTCAAGCAATGGTCAAAAGTTCGAAAAGTCGCAAACGTTGCGAAGTCAGTTTCGTTGCGACTGAGAACCAGAAAAGCAACGAAGGATATGACAACACCGCATGCATCGCGTGCTCGTTCACGGCCCATGGCTCAAGCAGCCACGCCGCAGCACAAATCACCAAAAACGATGCGAATGAAAGCGAACCTAGCGAGCTAGAGTCGCACCCCTTGGCTCACCTATTGGTTATTTCAAACAGGTCACATTGAAAAACTTGGTCCTAGAATGTGTTAGAAATGTCAAGTGTTTGTACTGGCCTGGGTCAGTTGAGCCTTTTCATTGAACCCATTGAGCCAAGATAGAGCATGAAGCATCTGGTATGCATCTGGTCCTTCGGGTGCAGCATTGCTCACAACATCTCCTCGAAAAACGTGCAAAACTATCAATGACAACCGTACAAGTGACACCTTGTCTGCACCATAAAGTCACAACAGTGACACCAGTAGATTGAACACCTCTGTATACCTCTGTTCAATAATGTAACATTGTTCATTGACACCTCTGTTGCCACCGGGAAAAAAAACAACGTGTTGGAAAACATGTTGTCACTGTATGCCTCTGCCATTGCGACAAGGTACGATGATGTTCGATGGCACGCCCGGGCCGTAACCTGAGAGGCTGGTCGAAGCTGGTTCGGAGCGCCAAGTTTCATGGAGAACCCTCGAGAACCCTCAACGTCAACGTGTCGAAATTTTCTCTTGGTAAGGGACTAAGTTCAAATCATTTCAAATCTACATATGTTTCAGATATGCTTCAGATGCCAATTTGGCCCCTTCCCTGGCCACATAGGAGGTCTCGAGCCTTGAGTAGGATCGCGCTGGAGCTTCTGCATCAAAGCCAAGCGGTCGTTGGCGTCCTTCAACATACCCGGCCTCAAATCCATGGCATTCCATGGCTTCCTGAAATCCAAAAGTTTGGACCTAAACTCTCCAAACATCTCCAAACTTCAACCCAATGGGGCCAATGGGGAACCAAAGTAATGTTGTAAGATGTTGTAACAATCTACCAGATCCATATATCATTATATCAAAACATATCAAAAACCAACATTCTGTCAAAACTCGCGAAGCTGTTTCGCGATGCCACTGGAAGCAGCTCCACAGCGACCGAAAGTTGTGCCAAGAAGCTGAGCATTTGGTCCCATGGTGCTGGCATCCTCAGCGTCGAACGCGCCAAAGGGCGAAGGCCAACTCCGTGTCAGTAACAGTTCGAACTGGGAGCCTCTTTTCTTTTGTAATGTATCAATAATGTATATATATATACAAATGAATAGAAGAATTAATAAATATAAATATACATATATATATAATATGTTATACATATATTTAAATAATGTATATTATAAATATTTAGCATATCAAAACACACATGAAAAATGGACCGCTGTGCCCGTGGCGTTGCGCACCGCGTTGCTGCGCCTCGTGGAGGTTCTCCCCGATGGCCAAGTTGGCTCCTTGGCCGCCCTCGCCCAGCTGCATGTCGCTGGTGGCCTTAAGGTGAAATCCCATCTGGAAGATCTGGAAGATCCGGAAATATATGGTTTGTATATGGTTTGTATATGGTTTGTATATGGTTTATGATGGTTTATATGAATATTGTATGATGGTCTTTGTACTAGGTTGTTAAAGTTGTTATATTATCCCATATATTGGAGATCATCATCCAACTGGGAATCCCTATTTAGCAACCAGAATGGAATGAGAATGTGGTTTATGTGTGGTTTATATGAATATTATATGATGGTTTATATATGGCTTATAATATGGTTTGTTTGATATATGAATTATATATGGATATATATGATGGATATGACATATCTTGAAAACGTCACAAAGACTCAAAAGGGTGCTGTGAAATAGCATAAACATGTAGAATTAAGCCATGATAAAGCCATACACAGAGAGGATGTCTTAATGTTCATCTGCGGGAAAGGAGGACAACGAACATGAATCTAGGAGACATGCACTCCTTCACGCTTGAAGAGAGTGAGTTGCTGCAGTGTGATTTTTGCATTGACCTATCACCGCATCTTTTCAAAGCAACAACCTCGGTTCTGAGAATTTCGCTCGTGCAGTCTACAAAAAGAGCAGAATGAGCAGATAAAATGATACTACAGTGGATGGAAGAAATCCTGCACCAGTTGATTCAGTTGATAGATGGTTTATATCCCATTATTTATAGGTTTTCAACCATCCTTTTGGTGGTGGATTTCTTCCATCCTCAGTGTTCCAGAGCAACGTTCTTGGCTCCCGCACAATACCCACCTTGAGCTCTTTTCCTGGGTCAATGCTCTGGTTCACGAGCAGGTTGGCATTCACGGGCAGGTCGGTGGCATATGATGGCATTGTATGAGAAATATGGAGGTTTCCTAATGGTAACCCATAAATCATCCATTTGTCATCCATTTTTTTGGGTGGATTTCCCATGAAAACCACAATTTTTATCATCCAGGATGGGGATCCACCCCCCACCCCGCCTGCCAGTTGGAAGCCGTTCATGGCTGTCATCGCCTCTCGCGCTTCTGAGGCGTTCTTGAACTGAACGAAGGCAAAACCCTGCGAACCGTGCAGCGGAACGAAGACATTCCAAGCAGATCTGATCGAAGCATGTGGGTCAGGGGATATACCCCCAAAATATGGCCTGATTTATATGGTACGTTTACGTACCTCCATAAATTGGATCCTGGAGATCTCCCATTGAATGTGGCTCAACCCTGGCGCTGAAACTATGTCTGGATTGATTGATTGATATCTCAGAAAGAATTGCAGCATTGTTTCACTGCATATTTTGTTGATGGCGCACCTTGCATTTGTTGGTGTAAGGATCTCGGTGCAGGTCGATGAACTCAATCTCACCTGAGTGTCGGCCCTGAAACATTCGGCTACATGTAGAGCCGCTGACTGCTTGATCTGCACATGAATAATGTTGGTAAAACAATCATAAACCATTCCCAATTTGTCCATAGGTGGTATAAGCCATTCCGAAAAATGCGTTCAATATCTGAAAGCATCTGAAACAGAGCCTGTATTCACTTGATGCTTTCAGCTGGTCAACTGCCCAGCTGCCAAAAGGTGAGAACAGCTTCTTCAGCTCTTCCTCAGAAATGTTCGCCAAAGAGTCAGTAAGGCCACCCACATACAGACCTTAGGCGGAGCTGGATCTGGCCCAGTGCTGTGCGCACAGCTCCACTGGCCACAGCAATGATTCAAAGATGTACTCAGAGGGATCTGTGGCAAAACGAATTTCACTGATTTTCATACTGATTTTGCAATGTCTTACGACTTCCTGACGAAACATACCCTCTGGTAAACATACAAAAAACTATGGAAAATCATCATTTTATAGCTGGGTAAATCAACTATTTCGACTAGGCCATGGCTTCAATAGCTATTTTGACATAACCAGAGGGTACAGAGTTCTGATTCTGACAAAAATGGATGTGTCGGGTGCCTCTGGACATCCATTGGCTCACCATCATAGCTTTCCCATGAAGCACCATTTTTCAAATGGTCACTTTATGACATCATGGATTCCAATTTCCATGGATTCTGCAGATTCCATGCTCGGAAATGCCATCCATGTTTGGATTTCCCATCATTTTCCCATGATTTTCCCATGATTTCGTAATTTTTCCATGATTTTCCCATTCTTTTCCCATCATTTCCCATGGATTTTCGCCGTCATTGGCCATTTTATTTTCCCCACGAGTTCCGGTCACGCCACGCAGCGGCGTCTCCCTTGGTGCGGTGTAGTGGATGGAGGCCTTGGCGGCCTGCGCCGCGCGGTTCTTCTCCGCTTGGCTGGGCTGCACGCGCACGGCCTCCGGGGATTTGCTGTGGATTTGCTGTGGAAAATTGTGGTTGGGGAATCCATGGGAATCCTATAAACTATGGTTAATTTGATGTGGATAGATTTGATGTAAGTGGTTTAATTGACAATAATGATCGGTGAATTGTGGTTCATTGTGGTTGGGGAGATCCTATAAACTAAGGATTCATAGCGAGAAAAAATCTGCATTTTGGTTTGTGGTTGATTGTGGTTAATTGTGGTTGGCCATGGATCAAGAATTAACCACAATTAACCACAATTAACATCATTTATTGTGGTTCATTGGGTTAATTTGATGTGGATAGATTTGATGCAGCTGGTTTAATTGACAATGATCGGTTCAAAAAAATGGGTGGTTAATTAAGTTAATTATCACAATAAATGGTTCAATCATTGGTCAAAATGGTGATCAGTCATGATCATGAATGAACTTTCTGAACATATTGTCAATGGTGATGTTAATTGACATCATTAATGATTAGAAAATTAAAATAAAATGGTGAATGTATGGTTAAAACAAAAAAAAACTGAAAATAATAGGGGTACAGAACTAACAGAAATTCTGAATATGTCCAACTGGATGATAACCTGGATATCCTGAGAAATGTGCGAATGAAGGGAGTGTTCAAGTATTTCAAGTGCGTATCTTTTCAGGAATGGTCACTTTTGACAGAAAAGATGATATACCCTCTGGTAAACTAACATAGCTATGGAAAATCACCATGTTCAATGGGAAAATTCACTATAAATGGCTATGTTCAATAGCTATGTTTGTTTACCAGAGGGTATCTATCCCATTCTATCCAGTCCATCTCAAATTCAAGTTGTCAACTCACAGAAACGACACCCAAAGTCACAACCACCCTCCGATCACTTCTCCAACGACGAGTGTGTAGCATAGCCGGCTGTCGCGCCTGTCCCTTGATAGGCTGACCACTGAGGGCCAAGGCTTTCAGGGTCGCTTCTTGCAAATAAAACTCCACATAGGCGAGGCCCTTGGAACGACCTGTGCCAGGAAACTTTGGAAAGCGGAAACTGATGTAGTTTTGATGCGAGGGTCTAGTCTGGTTGAAGATACTTGAGTTTGTCCCGCATCTGATGAGAAGAACAAGGAAGAACTGGGTTGGTGTACAGAAACAGCTTGCAACTCTTCCAACGTCAAGGAATATCAAGGATACATCTTCAGGTCTCTGAGCTTCGTAGGTCTTGGTGTCTGCCACCAAAAACACTCGCCACACACCGCTAGCTATCCAGCAGGTGTGGCAGCATTTGCCACAGAAATTTACTCATTTCTGCGGAGCAAACATCTAAAATCTCAGTGGAGACAGTGGTCTCACTCTACCAGCCTGTACGAGCATCACGAATGATCTGGACATCACGAACCTGCCAGATCCAGTAAATCATGTCATCTGGAATCCGCAGGCAAACGCACAAAGAGTCGGCGAATGAAATAGATATGAATGAACAACGTGTTACAGTAATATACGTATGTTAATATAGTTGAGGGCTTGCATGATAAATGGCGGTACCCCAAAATGGATGGTTTATATTGGAAAATCCTAGTGGATTATTCTATCTGCCTTTTGCAAGCAATGTCTGGTTTGGCCTTGCCCGCATTTTTCGAGAAAAACTCGTAGACATCACGCTCGTCAGCCTCAAGAGTCTCAAGAGCCAAGAGCCAAGCGCTAAAGCTACACAAATCGACCAGAATATGCCATTGAATAATATGCTCAATGTATCTTAATGTGCTCCCAAAATAAAGAATTTCATAGAATTTCATACTTGATGCTTGGCATATCTGCATCTGGATGCCCCCAAAAGCATAGGAAAGCCGCGTCGATGCCTTGTGGTGCAAGCACACAATCATCACCTTCGGTTGCATCGACGCTGGGGATTCACTTTGCTACGCAGAATGTTTTTCGATTGTTGATACGTCCAGAAATGTCCAAAAATGCCAATATCGAAGTTGAACAAAGGGCAAACTGCGGCAAACTGATGCAAACTGCAGTTGACTGCGAGTCGACATTTCGTGGCGACGATTCAATCCCAGTGGCTGTACGATCTCCTCGCGTGGCATCTTCAATCTGTCGGCGACGTTCCTGAAGATATCTGAAACAATGCACGGCTGGAAAATCACTGGAACTGCCGTGATTTGCAGCTTCGCAAAAGAAATCAAAAGAATGTAGGTGTTCCAAGCAGAGAGCCTCTTCCTCCTCTTGTCGGCGTTTCTCCTATGCAGACAAAACCAACTTTTAACGCACAATTATGCAACATCTGACTCATTCTACATGTCTGGTAGACTACACTTGCTACAAATGAGAAGTTGACTGAAGAATGCTGTGCGCACATCAAAGATGGGTTGCACGACATTTCGCATCGAGTTGAAGATGTTTGAAGATGTTTGAAGATGTTCTTCAAATGATAACCATTTCAACGACATTTGAAAAAACATGAAAAAGCAACGAAATTGTTGGTTATATATGGAAATCCTATGTGTATGTATATATATACACACACATACAATTTATAAACATCATATTTCTCCGTTTTTCCGTTCTGGTTTCGCTTCTCTGGTCGAACCGTCGTTTCGTTTTGTGTTAAACGCTCCTCCATTTCGCGTTCCTTCTCCAGACGCCGTGCTTCTCGGCTGCGACTGCGCGAACGGCCCCGCCGTGCGGAGCGGGAGCGAGTCCTCAAAACGATGCAAAGAGCCACAGAAATCATTGAAATGATTATGGATTGTCATTAATTATCATTAATTATCGTGAAAAAATATCACTATCGTAAACAAAATAATGATAATTCATGATAATTCAACGTGTGAGCTCAATACAGAAAAAGAAGGCGGGAAACAAGAACTGAGAAGTGAATTCTACTGACAACACAGTATAAAATAATCTGAAATAAACAAACGGCAGAAACTCCAACCTGCCAGCATGCAAAACAGAGAAAGAATGAATTGTGACCTGAAAAGAACTCAAGACGTTTGACCGATCCAAAAGCTGAGTTAAACATACTTAAACTGGACAGATTGTTGAAGGATGTTGGAAAGATTCGAAATTGGATGATTCATGAGATAGAAATTCGACGTCGACCGATGCGACAAATGCGAATGCTCCAGCCTGGAACGTCGTTTCTTGCGCCGCTCGTCCTCAAAGTCCGCATTGGCCGCACGCTCCTTGGAGCTGATGCACGCCGTCTACGTGGTCTGCCGTCTACGTCTCAGAAATTCGAAGAACTGGAATTTCCTGAATTAAAACATTCCTAAACATTGCTAAACTACATAACCACCCTGACCGTGGGAAATGTACAATTGTTTCCTGTGCACTAGAGCTCAATATGAGCTCAATGAAGTTCGTTGAAATTCGCCCTGTCTTTTCATCCACTGAACTTCACTGAAACGTGGGACTTCGATTTCGTGGCCATATGGGTCAAAATTGAGTACAGTAGCCAGTAGCCCTAAAATGGATGGTGAAGACTAGTAAATACTTAAAAAAATAAAACTAGACTAACATCTGTGATCCCCATCCCCATCATCCCCGTTTCCACATTCGCAAAGGGTCCGCATTATCCAAAAGCTGCTCCACTGCATCGAAGTCAAGATCATCCGCCATGGCGCTAGCGGCGGATAAACGGCGCTAGCACGTGGCCCACGTAGTAACTCACGTGGCCCAAGCGAAGGGCAGACAACCTACGTGCCCGCTGGAGCCATCAAAACACCATGTCATGTCGTGCAATGTCGAGGCAACCTCTCCCGAAGGCGGGTAGAACTGATATATATATATATATATATATATGAACGTGAATAATGAAATATAGAATATTGTACATATATGATGTCAAAGTCGTGTGAAAATTCCTGCAAGATGTTCCCGCGTTGCGCCAACTTTGTCCCGTCTTTTCCCTCGTGTCTCGCTACCCTCTTGTCTCTACCCAGCACTTGCTGTTGTGAGAACCTCATCTCAGGAGGTGGCCTCACCCTGAGCGAAGATGTCGTGAATCCACAGGACGACTCAGAACGACATCTATGTGACATGACATGACATGATTATATACATCTACATATATATATATACATAATATATAATCATATATATTTACATCTATGTATATCATATATATGTATGTACATCTATTTCTACTGGTTACATCTGTTTACAGAACTCTCAACTTGCCTTGCGCGCTGCTGCGGCAGCTTCGGCTTGGCTTCCATCGTCATCGTCGTCATTCATGTCGACGAACTCATCCTCGGCACCGAAAACAATATCACGTGGTTAACCACAATGGTTGGTGTTTGGTTGGTGGTAATGCAATGGAAAATCACCATTTTTCATGAAATCCACTATAAATGGCCATGTTTAATAGCTATTTTGACATAATGATTATTAACAATGATTATTAAACACGTCAATAATGTTAAACATTAATTGGTTGGTTGAAAATAACAGTTAACCACAATAGTTTATTAAAACAATAATCAAAAATAATGGTATTAACAATAATCACATATGTTTGATGTGGTAATGTGCTATGTGGTTAAAACAATAAGAAACCACCGCATGGTTGATGGTTTATACGAGTACCACCCATGGTAAACTTGGGGATGGTTCATGATTGTTTCAACCACATATACCTGGTCTCTGGTTGACTTAGTTGACTGTACGTTACTGCTGTTCGCCGCAGGCATGTCTATCTCGGAAGGATACCATTTGATCGTTCATCATTCCCCCTGCCAAAGACCCTTGTTTGGAAGACAGCCACGGTGATTTTGTTGCGCACAATCCACGTGCACAAACAAATGAGCCAAGAAACTTTGCTTGCACCACACATGGGGCATTTGAACTTCTCGTTAAAAAAGGCGCCCTCGCGCCCCCTGACCAAACAAGAAAAACACAAAACGGACACGTCCAAAAAGGTTTGTCTCTGGTTCCGAAAACTTTGGAGAAAACATCGGATCATCCACTTTTGCACAACAAAAAAGTTAACCTTTTCTTGATGTTGTCCACCTTGTTTTCCACCTTTTCCACAGCATTTTCTGCGGTGAAGTGTCCATGTCGTGCCTTGCTGGGAAAAGGGTGTACCCACAGCCGCTGCACATGAACATGTGGAGCTCCTTCTGCGCCTGATGATCAGCCGATGGCACTTTGAAAGCAAATCATAGCAATATCACATTATATAACATGTATGTATATATATATATAATACACATTTATGTGTTATATTATGTGTCTGTATATATATATGTTATCTGTATATACTACCAGTATATTCTGTATATACTATTATATATATACGACTATGTCTATGTATATATATATATACAATACAGTATCATTTTCAAAATATGAAAGGAACAATTGCAAAATATTGCGAAATATGTCATAAACTTACTGCAGCCGCTCTGGAATCTCTCTAAAACTTGGAAGATACCTCTGCAGTTCTGCATACTTCTTTTCCGTCCTGCGCAGTTGAAACAGGTTGAAACCTCTGAGACTCTTTGCAGAGGTGCTCCGCATTGCGCTCTGCTTCGATAGAGCTTCATGGTGGAAACTCATTTTGCCGGGCCATTCCATTTCACTGAGACTATGGCTACAAGATGCTACAAGAATATACAGTCCTGCTCTACAGTCCTGCTCGTTCCCTTCGCTATGGTGGCCAATCTCCAAGCCAAAGGCCATGGCCAAGGCGGACCCTTTCGGACCCTTGCGGTCCCTTTCGATCTCGGCTCTGCGACCCGAGATTCTCTCCCCTCACCGGAAAAGATGGAAAAGTTGCCCGCCAAGGTCGCCAAGTTTCGTCCAAATATGTCCAAATATGTCCATATCGTGTCGACATGTCGCTGTCACCCATATCTTAGTCGCCAAATGCGTCTCCACTCAAACGAGAAGACTGCGATCAGCATGGCTCCGGATGTGAAAGCTATGGCAGCATTGAGGCTGGAGGTGTACGCAATGGTGGCCAAGGCAGTACCAAAGACAACACAAGAAACGAACCTTGGAGCCGGCTGAGCCACTTGGCTGAGCCACTTGGTACCGTTTTAACATCCCAAGACTTAGTCAGATAATCAGATATAGTCAAACAATCTACAGGAGAAACTGACAGAAACTCTGAAAAAAAATGTTTGATATGTGCAGGGTGGAAAATGTCAAATCTGCCAAACTGCCCATTCGCAAAATAGATCTCACACATCAAGAGGTTGAAACGGCATGAAATGGCCGTTTCCCTACAAAATGTTTTGACGGCTTCGTTTTGACATGTTCCGTCCAACCCGGACGTTGCTCCACACTTACAATCATCATCATCATCATCATCATCACGGATCATGGATCATGGATCATGGATCATGGATCATGGATCACATATACATCTACATATTGAAAGTCCACCGACATGGCATTTCAAAAATACGCAACCCTTCCGCAATTCTGGCGCGGAGCAACGTCAGGGTTGCACCGAACATGTTTTGACCCTTTGACCGAGCGTCACCAGAAAAATCAAGAGCGTCTTCACTAAGTCCAGCCGGCTTCGACTTGCAAAGCGGTAGCACAAGGCAAAGCCCAGCTTCAGGGAAACCAGAAACCAACAGAGCTGGGCACCGATCACAACACCGATGAAATGTGAAAGTAGTGCCTCTCGGGTACCACCTCCTTTCCAAATGGCCATGAAAAATTCGAAGCCAGAGGTGAGGGTCGGCGTCACCAACAAACACCAATACATTGCAGGCACTTGATTCCTGGATAAAGGTTCTATGAGTTCGAGAAAAAGTGGCCCTCTGACATAATCGTTGAAGGCAGTTTTACTGCCGTACCACGTTGTGATGCCCTCAAAGACAAACTCACGATCGTATGGACTGCGGCATTCTGCCAGCTCCACATCGAACGACTTGAGCTCTGCAACGAGTTGCATCTTTTGTCTCGTGCAGAGTCGCAGAAAATGGAAGGCAATGTATGCAGGAATCAACGACAGAATGTAACCTGCATAGGTGAAGGAAAGTCTCACACTCATCGCTTGAGTTAGCCAGAACATGACCACAACTGCGTAGGAACCCAACATGGTAGAGCTGACAATTGCCTCGATGTAAAGGGGAGCCAAAACGATCTTCCCAGCAGGATTTGCCTTCCGATACGCTGCCAGTTCAAACCTTGGCGGAAAAGGATTTTGGAATATCAACAATGGAACAGAAGATGTGAAGAGACGTGAAGCAAGACGTTTCGCTTCGTGACTGCTGCCCAGATGGAATTAAACGCCGATATCTACAGATGTCTACAGTCTCCATGACATTGGCTCCTGGGATGCAAATTTCGACAAGATACACGCACCAAAGCCTCTGTAGGTAGTCAGGACTCCAGAGTACGCGTAATTGCTTTGACATTGACAGGAAACCTCCAAGACCATAGATGCCTCGCTCCATCAAGTCGTGATCTGATTGATTGATACTCACCACATCCAGGAAACAAATCTCCTTGCCCAAGAGGTTTGGAATGTAGGGTGATAGGATCAGACCCAGAAAGAACGCCAGAATGCCTGCGATCAACACCCAGGGTGACAACGGACAAAGGCCTCGAAAGTTCACCACCTGCACCTCAATGTTGGACGTCGAAGGGAGAATGTCGACTTCGCAGAGGACGAAAACCAAGGCTATTGCTGTTGCCCAACCTCGAAAAAAAACATGCGCATATCATATGTGCATTTTATATTTAATATATATATGTATTATTTGTATACATTATATGTGTATATATATATAATCATATAATAATGTTACATATATATTATATATATATATATATTATATATGTATATGTATATATTATGTGTGTGTAAGTCTAAGTAAGTAAGTAAGTAAGTAAGTAAGCAACCAAGTAAGTAAGTAAGTAAATAAGTAAGTAAGAAAGTAAGTAGGTAGGTAGGTAGGTAAGTAAGCAAGTAAGTAAAGTAAAGTAAAGTAAAGCAAAGCAAAGCAAAGTAAAGTAAAGTAAAGTAAGTAAGTATTTATCATATGTATACGTATATAACATGCATTGCAGAAATTACATGTGTTTATTTTCATGGCCGATCCTGCACCCGTGGCATTGTGCGGAACTTTGTTTGGAAAGTCCTATGCAAATTGCTTCACTTCGAGCAACAGAGTAGTGCAAAAGACCAGCCCGATTGAAAGATCAGAGACAGGACCTTCCATCGTCCGCGAGTCTTCCAGGTGTGGGATAAGAAAATGTCGATGCCAGATACTTTCACGGATCTGCCCCACAAAGCACCACGTTTTTCCTGGCAAAAACCGCGCAAGTTTTCACAAGTGAGGCTCAAACGTTGAGGCTGGATGACATAAAAGGGATAGGAAATCGTTCATCCATCTTTCAATGTACTTATTGCATTATATGGCTAAATATTGCTAATTTGTTTCACATGCCTTTGGGGACTGAGAGGTGTGAGAAAAACAAGTGCTCCTGGCATCGGTGTACTTTTTACCTACCGTGGAGCTTTAAGGACATCCTCACCGCCGAGCTGCTTCCGACATGTCCAGAGGCGATTTGAGCCACAGCCCTCCACCACCTCTCAGGGATTTCCTGCCGAGCATCACATTTGACGTTGCATGTGCGTTCAGGTGCTTCCGATTCCACCAACAAACCTATGGAGTATTCCGAACAGTATTCCGCCAGTAGACGGTTCTCCAGACGCTTCTGTCCTCAAAGAGATGCCTCGAAGAAGCTCTCGGTCCACCTCTAAACGTTGCATCGCTTGCAGCTTCTCGTCCCATCGTGGAGTTTCCTCAGTTTCCTCGAAAGCGACATGTGGCGACTTCAAAAATCATCACCCTGTTGAGGGGGAGGGGGGGTCTAAATGAAATATTTCATTTGTGGATACCCCCACACCTATACATATACAATCAAAATATATCAAAATCACCCCCTCCAAAGACAAGAGGCTAAAATTTATGGATATCGTGTTATGTATGCGTATATCATCCGAATATACATATATAAATATGATAT
>Ga0126342_10005695_pt1 | contig 21860 bp, 19 predicted proteins | sample Cyp1metagenome_FD_92528 | JGI IMG/M metagenome (GOLD analysis project Ga0126342, IMG submission 92528) | Coral microbial communities from Lord Howe Island, Old Settlement Bay, Australia - Cyphastrea 1 metagenome | ecosystem: Host-associated > Invertebrates > Cnidaria > Coral ... | reverse complement strand
TTGGTTGTTGTGAATCACGGATGGCAGAGCGAATCCACTGATGGACTGAAAGGTGGTTGGAGTTGTGTTTTTTGGAGTGGTTACAATGGTTGCAGTGGTCACCTGGTCGGTCACCTCACCCACAGCTGCTGGATGTAGTGTGGAGTGCGGTGTAGTGCAGCTGTAGTTGTATTTGTAGTGTAGTGGAGTTGTAGTTGTGGTGTAGTGCAATAGTGTAGTGTAGTTGCAGTTGCATGTGTGGTGGTGTAGTGAGTGTAGTGTAATGTAATGTAGGGTAGTGTAGTGTAGTCTAGTACAGTGTAATAGGTGTAGTCTAAAGTAGCGTAGTTGTAGTTGTAGTTCTAGTTCTAGTTAGTGTAGTGTAGTGTAGTGTAAAGTAGCAAAGTTGTAGCTGCAGTTGTAGTTAGTGTGGTGTAGTCTGGTGTAGTGTGGTGTGGTGTAGGTTAGTGCGGTGTAGTGAAGTGTAGTGTAGTGCAGTGTGATGTAGTGTAGTTGTAGTTGTAGTTGTAGTTAATGTAGCGTAGCGTAGCGTAGTGTAGTGTAATTGAGTGTAATGTAGTGTAGTGGAGTGTAGTGTCGTGTAGTGTAGTGTGGTGTGGTGTAATGTAACTAGCAGCATAATGCAACTAGTGTAGCGCAGTGTCGTGTAATGTAGTGTAGTTGCAGTTGTAGCTGTAGTTGTAGTTGTAGTGTAGTGGAGTGGAGCGTAGTGGAGTGTACTGGTGGTTGTAGTTGAAACTGCGACAAACCCGTCACGTTTTCCTCATTTATGACAACATGCAGAATCCCTTGTGCCAGCCACGCAAAACGACGTATCAACTTCCAAAAGTGGTCCGAGACCGTCAGTTTTTAACACTTTTGACTTCGAAATGTTTTCGCGCCACAACGGCATGCACTTTTTCGACATCTCAACTTCCAAAAATGCTCCGAAACTGGTGTGTTTTGTACATTTTGACTTGGAAATGTGCTTTGCGCCACAACGGCGTGCATTTTTTCGACATCTCAACTTCCAAAAGTGCTCCGAACCTGGTGTGTTTTGCACGTTTTGACTTGAAAATGTGCTTCGCGCCACAACGGCGTGCATTTTTTGGACATCCTGGTGTGTTTTGTACATTTTGACTTGGAAATGTGCTTTGCGCCACATGAGCCTACTTTTCGACCCTCCGGAACCACAAATCATTGGAAACCACAATGAATTGCGACTTTTCTACCTTTTCGCGCAACTTCTTTTTTCTGACTCTTTCTCTTCTCTGATCTTCTCTGATCTCTTCTCTTCTCTTCTCTTCTGACTCTTCTCTGACTCTTCCCACCTCTGCTTTTCCATCTGTCTATGTTGTCGGAAGTTTGGCTTCTAAACTTCCTTCGGTGATTTTATATTTTTCATGTCCTGTCATGTCATGACTGTGTACTATTCTGTTTTTATCTCATAGACCTGTTTTTTTAAACTTTGATTATGTTTGATTATTTTGTAGTTTTACATTTTTGTGAACAATGATATTATATTTGTGATTTAGGTATTTGTAAATTATTGTACACGGGCAGTACCCAAGCAAGCCGGGGGCGGCAGTTTGAAAAATGAAAGGTTTATGGTTTGAACCAGAATGTGTCTATAGAATGTGCTGCGGCACCAGCCGTGTAGTGTTGCAGAGACAATTCTTTGATGCGCAGTCATCTGACATTTCTGGCACTTGGCATCTTTTTTCTCTTGACATAGTTTTTTTTTCGACATTTCCTTCTCAACCCTTCTTATATCATCCGTTCTCGTCTCATCTCATCCCATGTCTTTTCACACTACAAAACGCCAGCTAGGGTCGTTTGGTATTAAGAATAACCGTGTCATTTTTTTAATTTTATTTTTTTCGTTTTGCAGCGTTCGGAAGTTGTTCATGTCAAATGCACATGTGTATTTTGTAGTTGTATAATTATGTTGAGGTAGTTGAAACATCCAAGATAAATCTCATTTTCATTGTCATTGTGTAGTTGTATATATGTTGAGGTAACTGGAACATCCAACATAAAATGTCATTTGCATTTTGTAGCTCCTCCAAACTTGAACAAACAATTTGTAGTTTGTAATGGGATGGGGATTCATTGGGATATCAATTTGAAATCCTTTTGTAAACTGACTCTTGCGGGGCTGGGCATGCGAGGTCCAATCAGCGCATCTTTGTAGCCCGTCTTTATCCTTTTTTGGCTTGAACAACGCTGGGACAAACTGCACAGGGTGACATAAATGTGGAGGGTTTCCTTAAACCGTGGCTGGCTGTCTGCAAAAAGGAGCGTCCGATTGCATACATCTACAACAAGGCTGGCCCATAAAAACCCAGTCATCCTTCGATATTAGTAATTGTTTGTAGGTAATCTTTTATATATCTCTATGATTTTATGCTCCGCCGCTTTGTTGGCTCCCAAAGTTGCCAAAATCAACCATTTTGAAAAAGAATTCAAACACAGAAAAAGTCACCCATAGATTTCCCAATTCTATTGGGACAGACTGCAAAGGCTGACAGAATGTGGACGGTTGCCTGGAACGCTTGCTGGCCCAAGCGAACCCGATCCCGCGTTGTAATCCAAATTTGGTCCAGCAAGTCTGAAGAAGAATCCAAATGAAGGACCAATTAACCACCAGACTGTTGGATTATGTTCTGCCAGACTCGGCACAGGCGGGCATAAATGCGGATGGTTTCCCCAAACCACGGCCTCCCCCTTATTTGAACCGGGATATTTTTTCCTCGTAATCTACCATAATATTATAAATTTCCACAATCAAGGTAGCTTTGGGGTTTATACATTTGATATGGGAACCTGACGGTCCACGGGCGTGGTGATGGTGGTAGTGCTTATGATGGTGGTGGTGGTGATGATGGTGATGGCGTGGTGGTGGGGTGAACGGTGTGGGGTCCATAGTTGGGGTGGGGGTCGGGTGGGTGGGGTGAGGGGCTTGGGTGTGGGGTGGGGGTGTGGCGAAGGGGTTCCGTCGGGTGGTGATGGAGTAGGCTTTCCTTCATAGCATTGCTAAAAAGTTTTTCCAAACTTGTGGCAGACTGCAATTCAATATTCGGTTTGCTCTTGGGGTGGTTTGCAAGGATGATTCTCTCTCACTCTCTCTCTCTCTCTCTCTCTCCCCGTCCCTCTCTTAGTACCAGTCCAAAGCAGGGATTGCGACCAGGGCAACAGCTGGGTCGCTGGGAAGCTATGCTTCAATAACACACTTGAATGCTAGTCGCGCTGAATTTTCATAGCGAAGCCAACCTAAATGTGCTTGAGTCTTGTGGTTACTTTAGCTTTTCCAGGGTACAAACCATGTTGCGTAAAGGAAGTAGTTTCTGGAAACCCTTTCGTTGTAAATGGTCAATCTGCTGTTCCGTATGCCTGGATCATTTGTGTTTGTGCCTTTTGGGATCCCAGCTGGCTCGCCTGCTCGGTGAGGCTCCAAAATGATAATTATTTTACAACTACTCACCCAGCTGGTTTCGATGGTGGCAGTGGCTATGGTGACGACGGCGCCGATGACGGCGGCGCTGACGACGGCGGGCTCGATGGTCCTGATGGTGGAGACGACGGCGGGCTCGATGGTCCTGATGGCGGAGACGGCGGGCTCGATGGTCCTGATGGTGGAGACGACGGCGGGCTCGATGGTCCTGATGGTGGGGCCGATGGCGGGCTCGATGGTCCTGATGGCGGAGACGGCGGGCTCGATGGTCCTGATGGTCCTGATGGTCCTGATGGTCCTGATGGTCCTGATGGTGGAGCCGGACCTTGATATTGGTTGAGAATTATATAAATAAATAAATAAATATATATATATTTATTGATGTATATATATATAATTCGACATACACACATACATGTATATTATGTGGAAATTGCACAAGATGTTTTGTAAGCGTTGTAATGTTTTCAGCACATTGATTTTAAGGGGGCAAACGTTCGGATTCAGACTCCAATCTCGACCACGGGAGCCGTGCGAAAGCTGACATGGCCGAAAAACATGACCCCGTCTGGCGATCCAAAGCTTGAGGAGGTTGTATGTTGTAGCATGGCGAAATTCCAGTAGGAGCACCCAATAGTACTAACCCAGCCAATTCTAGTGAATTACACATAAGGGCACCAAATTTCGCATGAGGTTCGACGTTACGATCTCTCATTGACTTGGGTTGCACAGGTGCATCGCAGTAGCAGGCCCACCCCCTTCACTCAACTAACTATATTCGTTATAAACCCTTTCCCACACGCACGTGCGTACGCACGCCCGCCCGCCCGCCCGCCCGCACGCCCACACACCTCGCCCGCATGCACGCAGACGGCACGCGCGCGCGCGAAAAAACACAGCCACATGAGGCGGCACGAGGTGGAATGAGGTGATTCCATCATTTAAATTCATTCGTTCAAAATCGGTATCCCATGTCAGCACCTGGTAACTAGGAACATCAAGTGGAGACGAAGAACTTTACGAAACGACAGTAGGAACTTTACATCTATCCAGATGATGCGCACGCACACCTCAATCACTCATTCATATCTCAAAGTCACTCACATGTCAGTTCTTTGTTGTTCAGTCAATCATTCAATCCAACCCTCAGTAAATTGCTTACCCGGCTTACCCGCTCTTCCACCATTCCTTCCGCTTCCGTCGCGTTGTCCTTTGGAACTCTTTGGAAGTGACACCGAATGCGCAAACACGCACGCCTTCTTTTCCACCGCAGTGTCGATATGTGAATCTGTGACCGTCCAACACGGTAACTCGGTGAAGCCGTTGCTTGGGGGGTGCATTCCGGTCGGTAAGTGGGTAACAAGTACAAACATATTATATGGGTCATCACATCTTGCATGTGGAACAGCAATCTACCTGACTCATCCCGGATCGCATCCCGAAAGAAGTTGACAGGGTTGGTAGGTGTTGGCCCATCCATTTCATAATTTCATTTCAGTTCTAAACCGTTTGAGAGAAGTAAACGGCAAATTTATGTGCATGTTCAGGCTTTGTGAACTTGAGTTTGATCCAATTGTGGCCCAAAGGGCCTCTGGCATGTCACCTATCCCACGAAAGAGTAGGGATAGAGACAGTGTGAGCCTCAAGGGTCCATTCGGTGCCAGTGTTTGCTGGTGCCCTTTCAAATCTTTCAAATGAGACCTAAAGGACGGTCATGCCACACGGGATAAGAACTTTACAACTTTGCAAAGTAGCAGGAATTGAGGCTGAATTTGAAAGCCCCCCCCGAACAGTTTTTGAGCAGAGAAGAAAATGCTGCCATGGAAGATCACATAAGCCTTGCTTGACATGTCGAAGTATATAGCAACTCTGTTTACTTGCGTTATTTCGGCGCAAAGGGTATCGTGCAAGATGGAACATTGTCATTGGTAATAAGTTGCATTGTCCGGTCAGTGTGCTGCTAAACCTCGCTGGTTTGCCTCTCAACAAGTGACCAGAGGAACACATTTTTTTTGTTGCACGACGACCCGCTGCGGGTGCATCCACTTTGGCGTAGCATGCCAAGAATTACACAGTTTTCCAAGACATTTGTTGGTTATCTCAAGTTCTGGTGGTCAATACCCTTTAATACCCACAGCTCACTTTTTAAAACCAAATCTTTGTGCACCCAGTGGCCCAGGCTGATTCAAATGTGAAAATAAGATGATGAAGGAACAAATGATTTGGGTTTGAGTGTTGGGAAGCGTTTGTTCAGGTGGATAATTTCCTGAACTGCCACAGATGTGCCTCCAAAAATCGCACCATCATCTACAATTCCAACTAGGCAGGGTGCATAGCCAAGCGTAGAAATGTACATAAGACCAATAGCGTCTCTTTTGACCATAGTGTTGCGAGTACATGTTGTTTCACTTGTTTTCCTTCAAGTCCCAAATTTTATGTTATATAAGTATATATAAGTGTAAAAACTCCTGCAGTAAAACCCTATGCATAATACGTCATTGCAACTACCTTGCAGCGTTGGTTCAAAACAGATCCGAGTGCTTACCGGTTTGTGGTCTATCCCCATTGTATAGTAACATTGGTGGCTGACCTGATAAAATACAGGTTATCAGCCGTAGTCTCACCACTTTGCTATGGGGGCCCCAGCTGACCTTCCTCTCGCCGTTCCAGGGTCAGGTCCGATCGTCGCCGTGCCTAATGCAGCCGGGGGCGACTCCGAGCCCATGGATGATGAGACAATGTATCAGCCAGTAGTTGCATACTTCACGTTCATACAAAACAACCTTGCACAGATCACAAGTGGAAACACACTGCAAGTCATGAGGGAAGCTAAACAAAGGCACCTTCAGATAACTCACGGAGTAGTTGACTCAATTAAAAATGATTGGTCAAGTAGGTTCGCGAAGCAAGAGCAGGAGTATGAGCAAAGGTTGCAGGACGTAGAAGCAAAGGCAATTGTCGCGATAGCTGATGAAAGAAAGCGAGGTGATGAACTAGAGGTCAGGTTGAACCAGGCTCGGGCAACACATGATGCCAAGGTTGAGGAGTTCAAGGTAGAGGCAAATACCAAGCATGACCAAAAGATTGTGGAAGAAAGGCAACGTATCACAAAGGAATTCGAGGCCTCCGATGCACAAACAGTGGAGCATGCTAGGAACGCCATAGCTGCCGCGAAAAAGCAATATGAAGAACAAGCTGCAATTGAGCAAGCCCGTTTCATTCAGTTGAAGGTAGAATTTGAAAACTACAAGCGGGAAATGTCAGACAAGATCAATGAAGCAGCGCATAAAATCTCAGCCTTCAGGATCAGATTGACGATTTGCAGGATCAGCTGAACCATGTTGCCAAAGTGCAACCAGCATCCGTGCCGAAAGCATCCGCCCCGAAAACTGAGCCAGCCACCACCGCTGGTGTGCCCGTCTTCAATATTGCAACTCCGAGAGCACCGGAAGCATCCGCAGCAAAAGCTGAGCATGAGCCGATTCCAGAAATCAAGTCGCCTGGTGTGTTGGCACAAGAGGCCAAGGCAAAGCTGGATGAGCTACTCAAAGGTGGTAGCACTCCTCCTAAGTCCTAAGCCAGCTGTTGGCAACAACAAGCCTCATTTGCCGACGCAGTCAGGTTTTTTTGACTCCAACTGAGCCAGTCAAGACTCCCCCAAATGATTCCCCAAAGAGTATAGGCAGACAACAACAGATGATGGGAGCTTCAGATCTTATTGAATTGGTAAAGGCCTTAACCCAAAGGGATGAAAAGGATAAGCCAAAGACTAAGGAAGCTGAAGTCATCAAGTTGAACAAGATGCCAGCACCAGAATCATACAGAAATTGGAAGAACCATGTCAGGGATGCTGTTCTGATCGTCCAGATGAGGCTTGGGCTTGGCTGAACGAGGTGTACGACCAGTCTTGCACCCGTGAAAAGCTTGGAAAATTTCTCACGCTGGATACAAAGTTATCAGCAGCGCTCACACGCTCAGCCGGCGGAGATCTTGCCACTAGGATTCTGAACTGTAAAGAGCAGCAATCCTGAAAAGGTGTCCAAGTAAGGGGACGATATGTCTTGCTTATGTTTGAGGACTACTTCAAGACATCAGAAGAAGCAGGTAGCCTTTACAGAGTAGAAGATCTTTTGGGTGTTGTCAAAGTAGGTGACACGGTACAGGACTTAAGAAGATTTGTCAACAAGTGGGATGCTACTCTAGCTGGTACGGCATCGACCCCCGAAGAAGCCGTGCTAAGGGACATTCTCTTGCGGCAGATCCGTCCTAGCCAGTTGCTGAAGTACGACATTGAAGTGTTTGATCGTGCATCCGAAAAGGCCCATGAGAAGTCTTACAACTTCCTCCATCAGTCGATGAAGAACCTGATTGACAGGGAACGATTGAGGGAAAATCGCAATCGCATTGCGGAGAAGAACAAGGCCGGTGGTCCAAAGGACACGAAAGCTGAACCCGCCAAAGCCGATGGTCGTGGCAAGCCCAACCGAAAGGGTTCTCCGAGTCGTGGTAGGTCTCAAGATAGGAGCAAAGGTGACAAAGTTTGCTATAAGTTCCAGAAGGGCCAATGCGATAAGGGGAAGAAGTGTCCATTCAAGCACGTTAAGGATGACAAGTCACGCACTCAATCCCCCAAGAGAAATAGAACTCGGTCGCCTTCAAAGGGTAACAAGGATGATATGGGGAAGAAGATGTCAAAAGAAGAGATGGCAAAGACCCCATGCACTTATCATGCCCAAGGTAAATGCAGGCGAGGTGACAAATGCTTCTACAAGCATGACGACAAAGCTGCTGCCGCCACCAAGGACACGAAGAGGACCAACTCTCCAGCACCGAAAAAGAAGGGAAAGGAATCCAATGCTGCTCCATGCTTGATCGATTCTCACCCCAAGTTTGCATGCATTGCAAAGAAACAGCCGAGGGCAACCTCGAGCTCAGGAGGATCAAGCGTCAGCATGAAGCGTGTTCGGTTCCGAAAGATCCCACAGGTGATTGAGGTGAAGGCAGTAGGTCGTCAAGTCCCCGTCAAACATCGTCCACGAGAGTTCACAAACGTGTACAGAACATCCGATGACGTTCCAGTCTCGTCCAAGGTAGAACAGCATGAAGCGCAGGTGAGAGCGAGACAGCTCCAGGAAACTGTGAAGCTTCATGATTCCAATGTTGCACCAAGTTGTGGTATTTGTTGTTGGAATGAAGACACGTGTGACATCACATGCAAAGAGTGCAGGTTTGTTAGCGGTCCCAAAGCTCTTAGAGATGTTGGACGTTTTCCATCCATTGCCACAGCCGCGCCAAAGGCCGGTGTTAGTTGGTTGGTTGATTCCGGAAGTGAGTCCGACTCAGTCTCTAAAGGTATGCTGAAGGATGTCAGCGCAAAGAACTGCCGTGCAGCCGAGCATCCGATCTCGTTGGTCACTGCAAACGGATCGACTGAGGCGAGTGAGGTTGCTGATGTCAAGTTGTCCGCACTTCCAGATCCTGTGCAACCGTATGTATTGGATCACACCCCAGCTGTGCTTTCAGTAGGGCTAGAGCTTCGTCTGGCCTGCCAACGGCAAACCGATCCTAGTTCGCCCGGACGACAAAGTTGTCCACATCAAGATCGAAGGTCATGTCCCGGTTTTGGATGACAGTTGCAAGGTCTATTCCAAAGAGCAAATTCAGAAGGACAAGCACTTGAAGAAATTGTTTGCAATGCCGACCTCGCAGTCGAGCTCCAAAGCCAAGAAGAATGACGCCGAGGACGAAGAGCAGTTGGATGAGCTAGTCGCTGATGATGCCCAGCAGGAATACATCCGAAGCCGCAAGACTGAGGATCTTCTGGCCGAAGCTGCAAGCACACAACATCAATACACACATTTCCCCAAAAACCCATTTTGCAGGACGTGCCAACGGGCAAGAATGATGGCCCCACAAGCTAGAAGGAAAGGTGGTCAGAAGAGGATTGAAACAGAAGTATTTGGTGACCACATTATCGGGGATCATGTCATCATCAAGAAGAATGTAGAAGAGGGTTTCAAGGGGGAACAAGTTGCACTGGTGTTGAAAGATTTGCACACTCAATACAGGTATGTCTATCCAAGTCAATCAGAAGATGCACAAAGCAGCGTGGATGGTTTGAATCATTTCATTGGGTCAAAAAATGATGTTCAAGTTGTGTACACTGACAACTCACCTGAGTTGATTAGGGCCATCAAGGACTTGGGATATAGAATATAGACATCAGACCTCAATTGAATATGTTGATTCCTCAAAGTCATTTGCAGAGCGCGAAGTTCGCCAGATGTTGGAAGGTGCCAGAAGCAATCTGCTCCATTCAGGTCTTCCGTTGGAAGATGTGGCCCCTTGCCATGCAGCATCATGCGACCGCAATCAATGCAAGCCCCCAGCTTGATGGCAGTGAATCACCATGGCAGCTCAGGTTTGGTGAAGGGTTCCCCGCAATACACATTCCTTTTGGTGCCAAAATGTTTTTCTGGAATAACCCCAAAAGGGTCGACAACTCCGCAGGTAAGCTGTCCCCAACATCAAATGAAGGGATTTTCCTTGGGTATTACATCCAACCATTTCATGATTGGAAGGGTGAATACTTAGTTGCCAAATTGGAAGCTGCTGATTATCATGTCAACTGGGGTGCACTGACAATCCAAAGAACAAAGAAGTTGGAATTACCATCCGAGGGTTTCATCTTTCTTTTGAAAGCTCTGATTGACTCGAAAGCACCCAAGGCCGATCGCCTTGAAGATCAGGTGATCCCGCAGACTCCCAAGGTCGTGCCTCTTGAATCCAGTATGCATCCGCCACAGGAGGAGGAAGAGTATGAGCCAGGGACGCCTCTACCGGCCGACAGTGATGTCGAGCCAGATGCACCTGCAGAGCCCGTATTCCCTGATCTCGTACCGTCTCCAAAAGGTGAAGTAATTCCAGATGGTTTTCACTGGGATGGTCACCGGATTGTACATAACTACATGGGTTCAAAACGTCCGGAAGGGATCGACTCCGAACTGTGGAAGATGTTAGAATCAAACGAGCGCAAGAAGATCATTGAGGAGGAAGATGCAAAGGCACTAGCAGAAGCTCAGGGGGGCAAGTCTGCACCATCCGGTCTGAAGGGAAAGAAGAAGAAGAAGTCTTCTCCAGCCCAGCTTGAGGCAACTCAATGCTCTCCTGCCAAGGCAATGCTAGTGGGTGACAAATGGGAAATCATTCCAGCCGCATCCAAAAAGTTTTCCGTGCCAGCAATGCCAAACAATGCTGCACCTGCCGTAGAAGAACATCGGCCAAAGCTTCGTGAACTTGTGAAAGAGAAGATCAAGGAACTTGAGTTCAAAGTTGCACTCGAGCTCTTCGCTTCAGTTGCTAGGCTTGTGTCAAAAGATGAAATAGCCCGCAACCCCAAGGCAAAAGCCGCTCTTGACAAGGAATGGGAAAACCTCCGTACCAAGGGTTTTTGGGATGAGAAGCGAGTCCGTGAATGCCGTGACATCGTAGCCGAGGCTCGTCTGAACTGCCAGAGTCAGATCCCCGCCGACAGTGTTTCAGGGAAACAACGTGCGAGATGACAACTCGGACCATGCACTCTTCAATAAGTTAGGCTCCCCACCAGCTTCCATGGAAGCAGCAAAGCTGCTAGACGCTTTTGGTAGCCAGCCGTTTTTTTTTTCGAAACAGCAAGCAGATGCAATCCAAGCCTATATACAAGCCCTCTTCACAGGGGTGCCCACATGGTTATCATTGCCTCGAAACAGGTGGCCTAAAGACTGGGAAAAAAAAATACTGGCAGCCCATGGTACCAATGCTGCTGGCCTTATATGGTCATCTCTGACAGTGGAGGTATTTGGGAAAATCATCTCAATGGCCGTGTGGTGAAACAGGGTTGGAAACAAATTTTACCTGACATTTGGCATTCAATCTTTCACCATCAAGAACTCAACTGTCTGTTGGTTGTGTATGTAGATGACTTCAAAATTGCAGGGCCTTCAGCAAACATGGAAAAGGCCTGGGCAAGCATCAAAGCCGCTGTGAACAGTGGCGATCCCGAGCCATATGATCGATACTTTGGCTGTATGCACCGGGAGTTTGAGAACATCCGGTTGCCCTCACAGGCACACCCATTTGCATTCGCCTTTGAAGCCAAGAAGTCAGCAGCAGCACAGCACCGAACACAGGACTGGTGGGAGCACGATGAAACCAATCAGGTATGGATCCGTCATCATGTACAACCCCGAAAACGATTGTACCAGCCGGGTGATGAGGGGGAGAGTCTACATTGTCAAATTCAAGTCGTATAACTTTCTTTGACAAAAAGGTCACACTGGGCTATGATGTTTATACTGATGATTGGAAAACATCTAGCAATCAAGCAAATGAATTTTGGACAGGAAAAACAGTTTTCTGTTACGGACAGGACGGACCAGACAAGTTCAAGCAGTTTGCAATGGCAAGCAAAGCCAGACCAGGACCTCATCGCGATAAACGCGAAGCAAAGAAGGAAGCAAAAGCCTCTAAGTTCAGGGGGGTAGGCCATGCTGTGAAGTCAAAAGCTGGCGTCATGGCCAAGCCCGTGAACTTAGTGAGGTATGACATGAGCAACTTCCTTGAGTCCTGTGTAGAAATTACTTTAATCTTGCAAAGGTCAGTCCATCGTCTTTGAAAGAGGTGCCAACACCATTTACCGATGCCGGCATAGCAAGGCCAACACTCAGTGAGGATGAAAAGCCTGGCAAACTCCAGCCAGCGGCAAGCAAGATCTTGATGAAAATACTGTTCGCTGCGCGAATGGCCAGATTTGACTTGCTTCGTGCCACCCAGAGCTTAGCTTCACGAGTGACGAAATGGTCCATTTAATGCGATGTCGCGTTACATCGATTGGTGGCACACATCAACTGTACAACGCACCATTTTCTTGAGGGTTTCATTGGGGACGCATTCGACCAGTGCCAACTCTGGCTTTTCGCCGATGCAGACCATACGGGTGAACATGATAGCAAGAGTACATCCGGCAGCGCAATAGTCTTGGTAGGCCCCAACACTTATTACCCCTTAAACGCATTCAGTAAGAAACAAACAGTTGTAGCGATTTCTTCAAATGAGGCCGAGGTTGTTGCCACGAATCACAGTATGAGAGCAGAGGGTATCCCCATGCTGGCCCTGTTTGAGCAGTTGAATTTGTTCAAGAAACTTCAGGGTAAACCAGCTCGCGATGCCGCGAAGCCCAATGAAGATGCTGTGCTCACGAGAATTGACCCCGAAATTGATGACATACGTAATGGGAATGTTGACACGGGTTGCAGTGTTGCGGACATCAACTCCCTCAAGGCTAGTTTCCCTGAATTCTATCAAGTAAAGTTCATGGAGGATAATCGGGCTACTATCACAGTCATGTCCACCGGTTCATCAGCTTCTATGAGACACACGAACAAGACTCAAAACATCAACTTCAAATGGTTGAAACAACAGTTTGAGTGTAAACAATTCGATCTTCTCAACGTTGGTGCAAATTTCCAAGTTGCAGACACTCTCACCAAAGCCTTTACCCGACCAGCCCTCTGGCAACATGCCATTCATCTCATTGGCATTGGCCCGACAAAGGTGGACGAAGCAGCTCGCCTCGCCGTGACGCCGAACTCTACTAAGGTGCCAAAACTAGCTACGGCTGCCGGGAATCAGGGGGGCTCTGAAAAGACATTTGAGCCAGAATGTTGATCGAGTTTTGTTGCTCCGAAGATCCAAAGCTTAGTACCCAGAGAAAGTCCAGTCAATATTACCATTGCGTCATGGGTTACCGAAAAAGATGATGGTACCACCGACGGCTGTCGGCAACGACTAGCTTCCCAAGTCAAAGACTTCAGAAACGACTTTGATAACGGCACTTTGATTTTATATGCATCGTTGCCATGTGTCGGAGGAAGTCCCTGGGGAAACGTGAATGGTCTCACTGTTGAAGGACAAGAAAGAATCAAAGAGCAACAAAAACAGTTTATCAAACTTTTCAAGTCTTTTGTCAAAATTGTGGATGAAGTTCATGATGAATGAACTTTGATAGCTTTTGAACTGTCCAAGAACTGTAAGTATTGGAGATGGCCGATGGTTAGAAAATTTCTCATTGAACGTTTCATGTCCGTGCGCTATTTTGATGGTTGTATGATGGGAGTTCTTGGGAACACCGGTCGACACCGGTCAACCCATGAAGAAAAGTTGGTCCATTGCTGGAAACTTCAAAGAACTTTCCAAACTCGATTCCTTTCGTTGTGATGGCACACATGAGCATGTCCAAAGTCGGGGTAAAGCACCGAGACTTGCTTAAAACGATACCTTCAAATTGACTGACATGCTTCATGAATGTTTCCGGGTAGCTGCGAGAGACCAAGCATCCAAAAGGAAAGCCTGTAGTGTCAAATTTGCCTGTCCTGTCAAACTGTCTGACTCGCGACTCGCAGCAAACCCGGCCGGCCGTGAGGCCGTGCTTGATGAGGCCACACGTGAAAGGAACAAGAGGGGTTGGGCCCACATTCACAACAGAATCCTGTACGCATTGGTGGTTCGCAACCAAGGTGAAGGGACCCTCGGATCTGACTTCGTGGAGGGATTGATGAACGAATGGTCGCCAGCTTCGGCTGTTCGCTTCTGTGGAAAAGACGTCCCCTTGCATGGTTGATGTCCTGAAGTTCTGCATTTTGCCGGAAGAACCCGAACTGGAGAGGGTGAGCCCGCCGGAGGCGACTCCGGGCTACGTCATTTGGATTTTAGTTTCTGACTCATCCTGTGCTCTCATTACAGGTCGCCGGCATACGCTGCGCAAGTATGACCTGGCAGAGCACTTCAAGGAGCGCAAGCCCGGGTATGTGTCAGAATTCATCCATGAAATGATGTGGGGCAAAACTGCAGGCAACTTGTGAAACGAGGCGTTGAACTGGCCGCGGACGCCCGCGCGCGCTATGGTGATGGTGCCCGTATCAATGGCATTTGTCCTGGTTCGGAAATGAGCGCGTCGGGGAGAATGGAGTCGCCCAGAAGCCCAATTGGCCATACGATGGCCCGAACGGCCATTGGCCGACGCTCCTAGCTGATTGTGAAAGACACCTGGATTGGTATGTCAACAAAGCTAAGGAATTGGGACTTCAAACGGACGGTCTCACGACCGTGCCCTGGTCGGCGGACTACAACATTCATCCCATTTTCGACGACTTCTCCAAGGCATTGGAACCAAAATTCTTGGACATGACCAGATGCCCGCGAGGGCAGTCCGACCCGCGATTCCCCTGGCTCCGGGCAACCGGATACGCTGACGGCATGGAGTCCAATATTGGCACTTTGTCAAGTCCGAGGAGAACCGTGTCCGTTTAGCTTCTTACTGGACAGCCACTCTTTTTGCGTTGGACTGTGGCTGGAATTGCAGCAGGGTCGGATTAGAGCTTGCTAGGTTGCCTGAAGAATCCTTTGAGCACCTCAGGAGGAATATGAATTTTGTCCTGGAGGCTTCGCCGGAATCTTACAAGGAGACCATCTCCCAGGTGACAAAGCTGGTGTTCGGGCAGTTGCATCCCTACGGGGACGGCTTTCACGGCCGAGGAGGTGAAGCTCCGCCAGCCTGACACGGAGGACTACGTGGATGTGAAGAACCTTGATCCCAAGATGTTTGCAACACCTCCGCCAGGACCACCTCCCAAACCGGCCAGCGGCGACGGTGCGCCCGAACCAGCATCAGTAGCGGCTCTCACGGTCACAACTGCCAACATCGAACTGAAGTCCAAAGCAAAAGCCGCACCATCAGCACCATCTGCGCCTTCGGGTCCGAGCTCAAGTGCATACCGGCCGCAGATGCCTGCGAGCTCGCAAAGGGAACATGTCGAAGGATACGTCAAGGCAGTCGGGATGGAGGACCATCTCCCCGAATACCAGTATACCATGGTGACCAACTCTGACGGACATGATGTCCCAGGTATCCTCTTCAACGGTGTTGCCTACGAGCTCGAATTGATCGGTGCCTCAGATGTCGAGTCTCTTGCCAAAGCTGTCCGTGTGGACAAGCGATTTGCCGATTTTGCCACCCGAGTGAACAAAGTTTGCAGGGGTATTGCGTCATGCTCCAAAGTCCCAATGGATAAAGACCTGTTCATTGATTTGGAAGATTTCGCAAAAGCCTTCCGCAAGGAAGCGCCCCCTGATGTGTTCTGCACAGTCAGCAACTTGTTCGGTGTAGCAATGAAGATGGATCGGCATGGCAAAAGCAGATTTCAGTTTCTCTGCGCTCGCATTGGTGAACTCGACTATGAAAATCATTTGGAGACCGTTTTTGTCCCAGTCAAAATCCGGGCCATCCAAGGTCACTCTGAAGAAGCCTTGAAAAGAGCCGGGGGACTATTCGCAAACTCCATTCAGGTCTACTGTGCTGACGTGTCACCGGAGCAAAAAGCCGCCTTTGCGGGCGTGCCCATCTGCGACATGTCAGAGGTCCCGACGGTTGCCTATCATCGCACGATGAGAAGCAACTGGAAGAGCATAGCCATGCAAGAACGGACTCTTGCCTGGCGGCGGAGAAACCGTGAATTCCGGCAGAGCTCACATCTACCTCTCAGACAAACGATATGGCGCTGATGGCTACCGCTCTGGTTTGCGTGGAAAATGCCCAGTCGAGATCAAGATCGCGCTGAAGCAGGCTGTCCAAGGTGGTGTTATCTTCGGGCGAACTGAGATGGACGGGATCATCACATCGGAAAGACTAAGAATACCCTCCCAGTATATCGTGAGCATTGCTGAGTATGACAAGGTTTTGTGGAGCCGCGCCGAGAGCAATCTCGAGCCCAGTGCATGGCAGGCGCCGGTAGAATCCTCATCTCCAACGTCAGGTGTTCGACTTACTCCGCGTGATGACAATGATCCCTCCAATGATGTTGGCATGGATGACACCAGCACAGGGCGACCTGATGCTCAGTCCACAGCAGATGCCAACCAAGCTGACGACAGAGTGCGCAATGACCAGCCACCCTCGCGGGTGCGCCATGTCTACGTTGCACCGAGAAATGCCGAGCCATTCACAGGAGAGTGTCCTCTTTGTCTGGTGGAGTTCGTCAGCGGCCAGGTCACCTGCACGACTTGTGGATACGAGCCCCTTCCAGTTGACGAGACCGGCCAAGTGAAACAACAGGCCAACCGAAGAACCAAGGTCTTCGGGAAAAGAATGAGGAAACTTGCAGAATTCGGTATGTACGGAAAAGTCAACGCCACCCTACTAGCCGCCCTCACAGGTGAGCAGGCTGATTCGCTTCGGAAAGAAATGGGGGCAAGAGGCATTACGAGCCTGGAGTCGTCTGTCCTGAGAGATTGCAGAGATCGCCACAAAAGGGCAAAGCAGCTTGGCTATGAAAATGTTGAAGACCGCTATGCCAGCGATGTGACTTTCTGCATGAGGATGGCAGAGGGCTGAATGACTGCATCTTTGATGACATGATGGCCTTCGCAAACTTGCCAGACCCACCTCGCACCAGGACCCAGGTATCAGCTGGCGTCGCCGCCAATGCCGAACATGCCAACTGTCTTTCCAAGTTGATTTACATGTCTCAGTCTGCAGGGGTTGAGTACAAGCAAAAGTGGACCAAGGTGTGGGGCTTCATGTTTGGGCGACATGTCTTCAGCGAGACCGAGTATATCGAATACATTGGACGCAAGAATTCCTACAGGCAACTTCTCACATGGTCTGGAATCGTCCAAGTTCCATTTGATGGTGCGCAAAGATTCCTTGACGAGCTGTACGAACGCAACCTGCCTCTGGTGATCGAGAATCTTGGCAGGAAGGAGAAGCAAAGTGTGGCTGCAAAAGCCAACCCTCAGGCCGAACGCAAAAGAAAGGCTGAGGAGGAGGCAGTAGGAACGTCCACAGCGGCCGAAGAAGTGACCAGCTCCGCGCGAGCGGCAGCCTCATCCGAATCAACACCATTCCTTTTGCCAGATCCCCCAACTCCCAAGAGCGGCGCAAGACCATTTCTGGAGCCAGAGCCCACGACGACGTCGAAGGCATCCAGCTCAGGTCGCCCTGATGCTTCATGGAGTTGGAATCGTGATCATTACGGTGCTTGCCGCGAGTGGAGCTGGTGGCGAGGGGCGTGGTATTACCGAGATGAGGCCGGCGGCCGTTGGATTTACTGGAACCGCTAGGTAGCTTTGATGTGTAGCCTTTTGAAAGATGTGGCATGGTAAATTGCCTTCCCTTGCTCTGCTACGTGGGTTTTCAGGCTTGAGCTTTTTAAAGAGACGTTGTAGTTGTAAATGCGACATAAATTTCCAAAAGACAAATAAAAACAATCCGGCTACCCGCGAGGGTTAGCTCGTCAATCGGTTGTTCAGTCTCGCCGCTATCTCTGCTCGCCTGAGGGGGGTGTAAAAACTCTTGCAGTAAAACCCTATGTATAATACATCATTGCAACTACCTTGCAGCGTTGGTTCAAAACAGATCCGAGTGCTTACCGGTTTGTGGTCTATCCCCATTGTATAGTAACATTGGTGGCTGACCTAAATACAATCAATAAGTTATATATGTCCACTTGTTGTTTTGCATGTGGGAACTTGTGTCAGCAGAGTCTAACCTGCAGCGTTGAAGGATCTGTTGAAATCAAACTTGAACAGTTGCCAATACCTCTTTAGGCAAATGATAGTAAATTATATATGTATGTTTTATTTTTGTTTCTGGTCGGTTTAATCAGGAATACTAAAACCCATTATGAAAATCTATGTGTGTGTATATATATACATGCCAATGTATACATATGTATATATATATACACCAACCAACCAGCAGAATCACTTGACAATGACAATGCGTATTGAATTCTGAGTAGCTGTGTAGATGGGCCATGTTCAAAAATAGAGGCGTGGATGCATTCATCGTTTGGAGGGCCTTTGAACTCGTGACCAGTTCCCCATAGGGGACGCGCGACCCCATAGGGGACGCGCGACCCCCTGAAGGCCCTGTGCCGAGAGAAGCGTCAGATAGTTTTAAGCACAGCTCAGCAGGCGACAAGAAGACCTTGCTGGCGATCCATGTCAATCCTGGCGAAAGATGCGAGTTTGGCCAGCCGATTTTGTTTGGGTTTAGTTTGGCTCACCGAAATGGCTCAAGATTGGAGATCTCGAAAACTAAACAGCTAAAACTTGTTGTAAGACTTATTGAATGTTTCCGGTCATCGTTCAACACTATACTCTCGCAGGAGCGGTGCCTTAGCCTTCGAAGGCACAAGAAACAGTCAGATTTATTTGTTCAGATGACGAGATCGCACTTATTGTTCCGTTGGGAATCAGGCCTGTGACTTTCAGAAAAATGCCTCATAGTAGCATTGCATCACCCAACTTCGCCTCGGATGCGGACGCATTGTGTTTCAATAAACAATTCCCCCAAGCGACGTCCCCATGTGATAAATTGGTTTATGGTCACCCAGCCAACTGTAGATATGTCAGGTATGTGCATGAAATAAGCGGATCACTTCGCCTTTTTTTGGCCATCACCAACAAAAAGCGAGCAGCTCTCGGAGTGCCAAGTCCCAAGTATCGGAATCAACGTGGGTTTTCACCCTTCTAGAAATGCGCAGTCGTGAAAACCCACGTTGATTGAGAATCTTGTCGGTGTATATGATGTACATATAAATCTGGTTGGTGGTTTGGATCATTTTTATTTTTCCATATATTGGACATGTCATCATCCCAACTGACTTTCATATTTTTCAGAGGGGTAGGTATACCACCAACCAGAAATTATCCGATTGCCTGTGTTGGCTTATCATCATCCACGAGCGATTTTGTTAAGAACCTGGATCAAATGGGTTTCTCACATCGAATTTGTACCTCTAAGTGGCATATCTACCAGGTGGGGTTAGAAGAAAACCTGACACATATTCTGGGCAAATTATAACGACCTCACTGCGACCTAACTGGAATCATGGTGAAGAAGGGGATCATCCCAAAATGGCCTCGTTGCAGGTTAGTGAATCATTATAATTTGCCCAGACATATCCCAAAACAAGTAGCTTCAGTAGTTTTATCTCGCACCTTTTCTAAAGACCAGAGTAAATGTCCAAAAAAGATAGACAAGGCAGATTTTACCAAATTCTATTTTTTTTTGGTTTCTGCTTGGTTAGTTACGCTTAGTTCACCCACAAATTGTAGCTGAACTAACCCAATTTATTCTACAGCCGGTGAAATAAACCACAAACACGATTCCTCAGATCAGCCATCAAGTTTTTTTTTTGTAAATAAAACTATGCTATAGAATCGATACATCTATCATAAATCCAACAGGAGCAAGTGCAAGAACACATATCTCCCAGTACTTGGTGGCTCATCGCACATACTAAGTATTCTAAGTAGGTTAGATCCCTGGTCATAAATATGTCATTTCTTGGGGATAACGAGGCTTGAGCCAGCTTTTTTCAACTCCACCTGTGTTTCACCGATCCACACTTTGGATGAAATTTCAGCAGCCTAAGTCACCGGCCCCCATGATCCAGGCGTCTCGGAGTTGTTGTGTAGTGCTTGCAGGTGCTTCCGTCACTCGCAGCGATTGGGATCATCTGGTGCTTCGAAATCTTTCGCATAGATCCCAATGGTGATCCGATGAATAATGGTGAATGGGGATTTCACCAATATTTCACCCACCATTAATGAACCAATATGAACCAATGGTTTAATTCGAATCAAAGAAGCCACCATTCTTCTCAGATTTCTCTCTGAAGCATTGGTTTTGGATACCCGGCCTGGTAAACGTAAACAGAACTATGGAAAACAAGCATTTTAATATGGGTAAATCACTTTTAAATGAGCAAATTTCAATAGCTGTGCGAAATTACCGGAGGGTAATTGTGGGTTAAACTCTCCATTCGAATGTTAATCATGTGAATGATGGATTACTATGGATTACTAATCAATGGTATGATGGTCAATAAATGTCAATCATGTTAGTAAAGCAAATACGGAGCCACCATCCGAAATGACATCCACCGATATAAAAGGTGGGATTGTACCCAATTCTATTTTTTTGCGGGGTCATAGAATTGAGAACATATGGTGGTTGTTGCCATGAACAATATGGGGAACACCCAAGAGACCTTAGAAACCTGAAATAGCAAATCACTTGCCTGTCTTTTTTTGGGGCTGCTATACTTGGATGTGTTTTTGGACGCACTTGGAGTCAGTGGGTAAAAACGAAGTAAGTCTGTTTTTCACCTATGGAATCTCCCCAGCTTTTTTTTGGGACCTTACGGGGGGGGGTGGCTGTGCAATCCAGCTGGTTTGATGAGGTCTGCGCAGCTGCAGGCACGGCAGTGGGGTGACGGATATGGAGCATATGGATCATTCAGCCAGCTGGTGAGAGTAAGCCAACGTGGGGATTGGATATTCTATGATTATTTGGAAAGCCGATTATGAGGTATCTGAAAATATGATAATGTGATTTTGCAATAATGGATGGAGTCATGAATGCAATAATTTGATAATATATTTCCAAAAATAATGGGGTCCAGACCTGTGATTTTGCAGCTGAAGGTGAAGAATCACCAAACACCATTGGGATGAGCTGGATGGATTATCACCACACTTTTGGCGATGAGTTTTGGTGTTTTTTGGCGACGCAGCCGCATGACGCACTAAAGTCACTAAGTTGGTTAAACTGGTTATTTCGCAACGTCGCAGGAAGGCAATAAACTCAATAAACCATCAAGGCTTTATTCAAAGCAACTCTACTTTTCCGAGATCCTGAGGTCCCGCCGTTGCATCGAGCAGTCACCTAATTCTGGCAGCTGGCGGTGCAGGTGGGATACAATGTGGATACGCAGGGGATTTAAAGCAATATATCATGTTAATTAAGCAATGTCATAAACCACCCATACTTTGATGGTTTATACCACCCACAAAAATGGTAAGTCATAGGGGATGGCTTAATATTGCTTCTCTCACACTAATATGATTTTGGGCGTGTCTGAAAAAGGGTACCTTTGTGCGGTATGCCCATCCAGATTCGTGGCCAACTCTATGAGATCATCCAGATTCGTGATCGAACGTACGGTGGATGTTGACGAAATCCGATTTTCCCCAGTTGATAGGTGGTGGTAAACATCCCATGATTTTGTTGGGGTTTCAACCAAGGTGATGCAGGATTTCGCTGGCCCATCCACAGTATTTCACCACAGAATCGGAGGTTTGTCAAGCCTCGCCCCTGTGATATGGATGGCGTTCTCTGTTAACGTTAGGCGCCACGGTTTATCTGTATACATGCTTGCGCACATATGTGTGTATATATGTATCTATATATGTATCTATATATGTATCTATATATGTATCTATATATGTATCTATATATGTATCTATATATGTATCTATATATGTATCTATATATGTATCTCTATATATATATATATATTATTGTCTATCTAGGTTTTTTTTT
>Ga0126342_10005694_pt1 | contig 21862 bp, 20 predicted proteins | sample Cyp1metagenome_FD_92528 | JGI IMG/M metagenome (GOLD analysis project Ga0126342, IMG submission 92528) | Coral microbial communities from Lord Howe Island, Old Settlement Bay, Australia - Cyphastrea 1 metagenome | ecosystem: Host-associated > Invertebrates > Cnidaria > Coral ... | reverse complement strand
GATCAAGGGTATGGATCATGCAGTACCACAGGGTATGGATCAAGGTATGGATCGGGGGGTATGGATCGTGTGTGGGTTCGGGGCCTTGATCCATACCTTGTATTTTGACTCGTACCCATATCATGTTTATGCATTTAATATCATTTAATCATCTACAATTTCTACAAGTATGGGATGCATGTCGGTGTAGCTGTGTAGTGATTTGAAGCGCCCATCTCCCAAGAAAGTCCTTGAAGCGCAAGCCTTGATGGCTCTGTCAACACCCCGCTTGATGCGGTTTTCCTGCAACTCTTCGGATCGCATTGCACCAGTTTGTACCAGTCATGAACGTGACCATACGGTGGACCATACGTGACCATTGCATTGAATCTCTGAAGGCTTATATTGAACAAAGGGAAGTGTAAGTCTAATGAGCAATTTGAAGATTCGGAAGAACTTTGGGGATTCTTGGCCAAATCGTCACCTGGTAGCTGTAGGGCTGATCCAAAGTAACTCCCTCGTACCAAGTACCTTCCGCGCCACTGGCCAGCACATGAGCATGGGAACGAGGTGCGCTGCAAATATGCAGGTGAACCATCAAACGATCAACATTCTGCCAACCCTCCCATCCACAAAAAGTTGGCGGTCTGCTGTTCAAACATAGTCAAGGACTGGCAAACTTGTGACATCTTGTGCCGCTGGTCTTATGGACCACTTTGATGCCAAGTTGCAAGGGTAAAGTCGATTTAGACTCTGACGGCTTTCGCCAACCCTTAGCCGAAAGCTGATGCGCTCGGGCCAGTGGGAGATAGTGAGAGCTGCTACCAGTGGCATGGAAGCCGGTTGCTGGTGGAATTTGAAGAAACAACAACCAAACTTTCAGATTGCAGTTGACACACTAATCACACTAATATCACTAATTGCGACTCGTTGTGCACTGTCAGTTCTGCTTCAATCCAAGCCCTGCCCATTCCCTCGAGTTCGCCTTAGTATTCCTACTTTAGAGTTCCATCCACAACTCACCCAAAAGGTCTTGCAGCTGTTTCAAATCAACCAAGCTGCAAAGCACCTTCATCTCCGAAGGGCTTCATTTGAAGCGCAGTTCCTTCCAGCAAACGTAATGGAAGCAGCTGCAGCTTTCGTCCCCACAATAGTCCACTCCCCGACTGCGCCTTGAAACAGCTCCACCGCTTTCTCCAGCACTCGGATGGCAATGAACGGCTGTAAAATCTCCTGCCGGCTATTCTTGTGACAGGTGACGGGACTCGGTTTGCTGGCTAGGGCAGCTAGAAGTTGCGACAAACCTTTTTCTTATTCAAGACACAGAAGAATGTGCCAGCTAGAACACTCAAAGTCAGACATCATTTCCAACTGACTCGATGAAGTGGCAACACGTGGCAACATTGGCTATTGAACATTTCTGAATGCCATTCAAGTGCGTTCAAGTTCCATGGCTCATGGGCAAGGTCCACATTGAGTCCACATGCTCGCCGGAATTGGCCGGACGTCCTTGTCAGGCACCTTGACATTTATCTTTTGAACCTGTCAGGATGGACGACAAATGTGTTGTTTGCATCAGGGCTTGAAACAAAAGGAGTTCTGTATATCGACCAATCAAAAAAACTCAAATGCTGGCCAATACTAAATAAATGAATTTGCCCGGAAAGGACTGGGTGCCGCCCCCATTAGGCCTTGCCCCATGCCAGAGTCGGTTCACCACACCATTTTTGCAAACCCCGCCTGAAAGAATTCCAAGTTGCGACAACCTTGATGCCCCAAAGCATCCGTCCGCCACTTGTGCAGGTGGTCATCTTTGTTGTCCTCTTGCCCTTCGTACACCAACTTTTCCTCAACCCCGGCATCTTGCCATCAACACACAAGACCAAAGATGTAAATTTCCTGAACAAACTACTTGGGAATCGTCTCCAGCTGAAACCTGCAACTCCAAATAGCTGCGCAGGCTACATTGCTTCCTACACTATCATCATCATCATCATCATCATCATCACCATCACCATCACCATCACCATCATCATCATCATCATCATCATCACCATCACCATCACCATCACCATCATCATCATCATCATCAGCATCAGCATCAGCATCACCATCATCATCATCATCATCATCATCAAACAAGTGTGCATGTGTCTGGCAAGATCATCAGGGCAAAGGATTTTGATGACTCTGGACAAGGCTTGTCCAGTTCTTACCCTGCTTGGTTGCTGCAAGCGGCATACTTGAAGTTCATGGAATAGTACTTGCTCGGAGGAGGCGCGCCATCTTCAGTTGGCCGTTGCTCCTCAAACTTTTTCACCTTGACAAGGCGGGAATAAGTGAAACCATTGAAAAACGGGACCTTATTTGCATGCAACTGTTGGAACAAGTTTCATCAATTTCGATGCCTTGAACCGCTGGCTTGGAACAGTGCTTGGCCATTCCCTTCAACACCAGTTTTGACATAGGACGGCGTTCTCTTCATGTTCGTTCACGTAAACGCCAAGCAACCCTCACGTTGACCAGGGGATCCTCTTGGCGACCTGTGGAGATCAAATCTCTGAGGCCATACCTCAGCGCGGCGCAAAACTTAATTACAAGCGACTCCCATCGATTCCCAATGGAAATGCACCGGCATGTGCGGGTGCAAAAGAGTGGCTTGGTTTGGATTCGCACACCTTTGCCAAAGGATACCATGCAAGGAAACCATCTATCCGTGCACGCTTAAGCCATTAAGCCAGGCATTCTTTCCATCTCAGCGAGGAATCCTGATGACTTGTGGCCAAGAAGCAGGGTGAAGTGAAGGGTCGCCTTTTTCAACTTTGAGAAGTGGCGCTTTGGGTCAAACTCTTCCTCAGCTGAGCGCTTTCTAGAGCCCTTTAGGCAAGGTAATGGAAGCCAAATATTCCACAAACGCCACCAACAATTTGTTTCTACATTGGAAAGCGGTGTCTGGATTGGTTTGGGTGTCCCAACTTAGAGACATCCCCCACTAGATCATCAGAAAACAAATCAATCAGCTGTCCACATCCATCACTCAGGCGCTGGAGAAACCATTGAACATCATGAGCCCACGTTGTCCGGTCCACAGTGGGGTTCCACAATTGCCAAGCTTCTTCGGAAACTGGCCACATCTGGATGGCTGGAAGGTCAGCTCTAAACTTGGAATGAAGAAGTTCAAATCCAATGAGGACTTCACCTGCACAAAATGCAACAACCATCAACAACCTCCCTAACTTTCCTGTAAAATCCTAAACACCCCAGGACAAGTACAGAAATGTTTGCAAGAGTGGTCGAGGAGCAATCGCAGGTCATGCATTTTCAAGCCTCTAAGATTATCTAAGTCCAAGCAAGCTCAACTTTCAAGGCCTTAATGGGCCATCTGGTCAACCTGAACGAATATATTGACTATGCAGCACAGGAACCCATGGCCACGCTTCCGTAGTTCCCTCCGAAGAGTTTCACCCATTGGGGCTGCAACCTCAGTGTCAGCACTCTCAAGGGCCCAAGGGGGTTCCAAGGGAACACAGCTTGAAATGTTGCCCATGGGCCTCAAATGCTGTGTCGCACGCCGCACCCGCCAAGGTTTGCAACAACAACACATTGAACTGAACAGAATCTGTCGTTGACCGGGCTGCAACTCACAAGCGCAAGCTCCATACGCCAGGAAAACAAGAGAAAGAAAGGAATGCCTGCGAAAAAACAGCAATATGATGCAATATGCAAATACCTAATACATGTCATGATTTTGTAGATTGCAGATAGAGAATGGTAGAGATAAAGTGGGTTCCTGGCGTTCGCGCCATATAAAAAAATGATTCGATATGATTCGATACTTAAATAATGCGCAAGTGACCGTCCCAAAGCTCTCTAGGACCAAGCAACCTATAAGGTTCCCATCTGCCCATGTTGTCTTTCTGCCGCATGTACTCGTATGTGCACACCGTCTTGCCGATGTCTCTGTCATTCCTTAGCCCGCCCCTCTTGCATCGATGCTGGCCACTACCTGGTCCGGTTTGCTGTAATGTAACTCAACTAATGCGGTGGACCAAAGAATTACAGTGGTACCCCAGGCTCTTCAGCTATTATAGCTATTCATTTCATAAGGAGTGCTAACCATTTCTGGCCCTCTAGCTTCCCCAATTTTAATGAGCAAAAGAAAGAAGAATGTAGAGTATGTAGAGTATGTGTAGAGTATCGTAGAGTATGTAGAATTGCGCATTTTGATGATTTTGATGGATGCTATCTGAAACCATGACCGAAACTGTTTTGCCAAGTGTCTTCACGCCCAAAATCGTCTGACTATCCAGCAAGGTCACCGTGATCGGCTCCATGGTGGGTGGCTCTTTGGGATGATCCGAACCTGAGATGAGGTCAACTGGGACAATCTAAGATGTATCAAATTGTATCAAAATGTACAATAATGTAAAATGTGAAATACTGTAAAATAATGTAAAATAAATGTCAATGCATCCCAATATTCCCAATATTCCCAATATATCCCAATAGTATAAATAGAGTTCCCTTTGAGTTCATCATAGTTCATCCAAAGGCCACATCCTGTCATCAATGCGGAACTCCGCCATCCTGGCTCTATCTATGCCTATGGCTATGGCGGATTTCTATGGCACCACTTGCACCCGGGTGGCACAGAGTCACTTTCAACTCCAAGGGCTTCATCCACATAGGTCGTACCTGTCCACCCAGGGCTGCTGAACTGCTGACATTAAGTCAAACGTGACAAACAATAATCGTTATAGTTATATATGGTTATATATATATGTATAGTCGTCATGTATATTATGTTTTCATTTTTAAAGCAATAACATGCAATAACACCCGTTTCGAGCTGGTGGCGGGAATTGCAATGTCGGATTCTGTTTCGTCTCTTATGAAGCATGCATTGTTTGTGGGCACTTGGCCGGCTTCTGGAGCTGTAGTCTTGGAGATCCCTGCGCAAGCCACCCGCAAAGCCAGGTTAGTTGAAGCAGTATCCACCTGCACAGGATGAGCAATCTACGGCAACCGGAATCTGTTGGCAAATTCAGCTTCATTCCCTAGGGGTCATGGATGGTCACTACATGCCCTGACCTTGATGTTGCGGGCCATGAAGGCATAAGCGCGAACAATATACACCTGCACCATTGTGGTCTTTCACTGCGGTACCATGACTCTATGTGGCATGACATTTCTGGGAATCGCTCGACACAGAAGCAAAGCTTTGTGACAATTAAATCCAGTTGATCAGTAACATTCAGTGAATATGCAAACCATGAAAATGACAAGAATCTCTTTGTGCCAGTCCATTGCGGTCCATTGCAGTCGAGCTTCCATCGGCTTGACAGTTCTCCGATTGTGACGTGGCACGTCATCCGTGGTGAAGTGCTCGATGACCATCAAAACGGATCCGGGAATACCTGCAAAGAAACACAAGGGTCAACTCCACAGATACTGCCACACCCAAACAAACCAATATCAATACCTAAGTCTGGAGCGCATGCGAACATATGCCAATGCTATTGCCCCACATGTTTTCTTCATCGATTCAAACTTCAAAAGTGCAGTTCAAGTCACGAGCATGGGTGTTGAAAGGCATCGGTTCCAGCGGAATGTATCGAGGTCGTCCCGGATTCCCAGGTTCGTACTTCCGAAAGGTCTCGAGCTGCCTGGATCACATGGGGATCAGCATTCATGCTGAAGGCGAGCTAAAGCTGCCATATGGTGGTCTGACTATGTGTTTCGGATTTTTGGTTTCTGATCGGGGTCAAACAAAACCGATCGTCTACATAATCTCTGAGCAATAATGTGGTACTATGTAGTACTATAATATAGTATAGGATACATAAGTATACTATATGTCATACATTGATCTACATTGTACTACCATGTTGTGAGCATCCCCCTTCACGGCTGGGCTACATCAACGCAAACCGATGCAACACCAAGATCTTCTGTTGCCCTGGTTGCCCTGCCTCATCTGATAGCCAACTCGGCTTTTGCCTCAGGCTGGTGCAACAAAAAACGGCTCTTGTCAGATCTTGTGATTTGTTCTCAGCTTTTCCGACATCTTGTGACATCTTGTGACATCTTGTGACTTGCCTGAAAGGACACCACGAGTGTAGACGTTGACCATCACCAGCGGCTGTGACTTGGCTTCTTCTGGCGCCATGGACAATATGGGTTCGATTCGACCTTGCTCCTGAATCGAGGTGGTCGGCTCGTGCTGCAGAACAGCAACGCCAAAATGGGACTGACATATATTATACTTAACATCACTGCATCTGATGCACTGCATCCTCTTCATACTTAGTCAACAATCCGATCCTCCCAGAAAGCAATTACTGACCACTGGTCCTGCGTGAAACTGAAGGTCGTGACGTCCTCCACATCGTAGACACGATCGTCTTCCCCAAAATCATCAGTCACTGACTTCTGGCCATGCTGCTCAATGGCTGCAATCTTGTCAAGGCCACCTCATGCCGTTGGCACCGCCAAGGCACATGAAATAAAAATGGCAAAATGAAGATGACAAAATGACTCACAATTCATCGAATGAACGCGCTAATCTTTGTCGTGCTGCCCAACAGCCAAGATCATTCTTCAATTCTAATGTGGCTCAAGGATCCAAACAAGCAAGAATCAATATGAACAAAGTCTGCCAATCTGACCCCATATGTCTCAAAATGTGATGTGGATTGATGATGATTGATGGTGATTGATGAGCATGGCTTGCCTGGTGATACCCACTCCTTGGTCTCTTTGGTGCTGCTGCCAAAGGCCAGTTGCACCTGACATTCTCTGCCCACTGCTCCGCACACCTCGTAGACATCCGCCAGCCTGTCAGCCAAAACATGGCTTCGGCGACTTCGGCTGATCTGCTGACATCGTATATTACTAGGCCCAAGACATCTTCAAGGATCTTCAAGCGTTCAAGGCATGTTCTGACATTTTGCCAAGAAACAGTGCCAGTTGCATGTTGCGAGGCTCCGGTGCAGATCCTCATTTCACAATAACTTGATGTTTGGGCACCGGGCACCACACTGCAGGGCCAGTGCAGCAAGGAGAAACTCCTTTTGGGATACATAGTTTGAAAGACCAAACTTGAATCCAAGCAATGGCTGTGATTCTCGCCGTTGTATCTGGATGCCTCATGATGCCTGCGCTGACCATATGCCGAGTTTCTGGACATGGTGATGCCGGCCGGCATCATGGTATCTTCTGCACCCAGGCGTTCCACCCGCCCGCTGATGAGAAGTTTGCCCTTGAAAAAGTTGGGCTTAATGTTCCTCAGGTGATGATAACTTCCCCCGAGTCAGGTTGGGTGAGTTGGGTGACAAGAGGAAAACAGCTATAGCATACAACATGTTGCCATCTCATAGCGAGAGGGTAGTGAACGTACAGGATACAGTAAACAAGTGACCAACTTCATGCCTACCTGAAACTATGAGACGTTTGGATACATGTAGGAGCACAATCCCATACAAAAAGGAATCAACCAGCTGTAGAAATGTACCGAGACTGTCGGCCCATCATTAAGCCACGGTGTAGTTGCAAGCCAAACACCACAGTGCCACAACTTTAGGATGCGTTAGGCACTAAAGATTTAAGAGTCTTATCTCCCTACCGTGAATCACCACAGTTCTAGAGGTTCATCTTGTTCCATGTGGATCATGTGGATCGGTTTTAGGTAGTCTAAAATTATTTTGTATGATGTTGATAAATGATGATAAATGTGTTGTGGTGGGCCCAGGAGTGCGCTTGTGATTCCAGTTTTGTGCAAGCAGCTCGCCACTCTTTGCGATCTGCTTCACATCGGGTACCTCTTCAGGATCCCAACCTTGGCAGCCACAGGTTAATAGGGCTACTGAGAGGCTCGGGAGCGCTACTTGGCTACCAGATTAAGCAAAGCACAACCAACTAAACTGGCTGTCAAACATACTCTCTACAGATTTCAGCGGACCATTTCCTGAAAACCCAAGCAGTCTGGCCAAGGCACCATAGAGACAAAACCACCTCGCAGGCAAAGAGTTGTTCCGCAGCTCGCTGAAGGAGATTAAACCTACACAGGTTGTCAATGGTCGGCTCCCTACCTGACTAATTTGGAACCATAAGGGGCATTTCCATGCATTTCCAAGAGGAAAAAGAAACAAAGTGTTTCTTGGGTTCCATCAGGTTTATTGTTCATGTTCCCTGTTCCATGTTAAATTTGACCACGGTGAGCTGTATGATCAAATTGAAGCTACTCGCACAGAGATTAGAGCTGTGAGAACATGTGAGCGCATGCGAGCGCCAGTTGACATCAGCCCCCTTGCACCCTACATAGACTTGAGCGGAAGAATGTTACAAATCTCCAACGTCATTGTGCTGAGCAATGCTGCTCACTGAGGATCTTGCTATATCAGCTGCCAAGGATGAATTAATGCCGTTATATGCCGTCTTAAGATTGTCTTAAGTACAGGATGGGAGCCTTGTGCTAGCAATGAGTCAGGCGTCATCGTCAGCGCAGAGCCGCCACCTATACGCGGAGGGTCGGTGTGGGTGTAATGTTTCCAACATGTTCGAACTACTACGGTAATGAACGGGACTTGTTGCGTACGTTGAATGTTCTGTCATGCAAAGGAGTTTGGGGAAATGTTGGGTGGTGGAGCCTATCAACAGTTTATTCTAACGGCGGTCTTGATCTTAGCTTAAAAAAAGAAAAAGAGCGACCAAGACACTCCAAAGTTTGATGAGGATGGTGTCCTCATAAACCTGCCGTTTGCCATGACAACAATGCCATGCTGGCACAGCTTGATCCCACCACTCTTGTGACCTCTTGATTTGTGAATATTGTGAATCAAAGTCACGGATACTGTAACTTAAAGAGATCTTAAAGAGCTTTCTGGTTTGGTAGGCCAACAACACACACAGCCAATTACTCTAGCGATACATTTCACACCTCACATTCTTGTTTGAACTATAATTTTGACACGACTTCTGGATTCTGAGCTGTCACGACAACCCGCTGTCGCCACATGTACCACCCAAAAAATATTGACTTCTACGCCTGAAAGTCGCAAGGCAAAACTACAGTTGGTCACTGTCACAACGAGCACTAGCAAGTACAGGTCAACCTATGTCAACCTGCTTAGCCCAGGCACAGGGGTTTGAACTGGTATCCGCGCACATTCGTTCCAGGTATATTGCTCCACGTCATACGCAGGAGTTGTCTTCCTCGGCGCAGAATATTTTGCCACAGAAGGAGGAACTGCCCATGCCATTTTCGAAGACTGCAATGAATATCAATGATACTGGGGAGGGCAGCTCCCATACCACCCACCGTTCAGCCCGCCAGCGATACTACAGTAGCATACAGTAGTATAGACAGTATAGAGTACGAGTAGCATACAGTGCTTGTAGCCAGGTTTCACACATGCACCTCCAAATTCCACGGTCACGAAGGGGTTGGGATTGGACCCGCTGATCTTCGCCAAATTCTCGGCCCTATAGATGTTGATCAGCACCTGACAGGCATGATAGGACTTGAATTCCGACCCCGGGGCCCCGGGAGCAGCTCACAAGATCAATTACAAGTCTTGATTCAGTATCTTTGATCCAAACAGGTCATCAAGGGACATAAATGACGTCCATTTGGTACACCATGAGAAAACGCGGTTTCTACGCCTTTCTCTAGTGATCTCTGGTGAAGCAAAAATGTGAAGCTCCTCAGGATCCAAACATATCCTGGCATATCCAAGCCACGTGATAGGATTTCCCAGTGTCTGCCGTCTCTGCAGAGGATCCGAGGACTGCTTTGCCTTAGCACTGGTCATCACAGTCATCACATGTTCAAACCTTTTTTGGGAAAGGATTAGCAGCGGTTAGCAACCAGGCTCTCATGGGTGATGGGATCAAATGGGATTAAACTTGCATGTGCACACTTGGATGATAAATGCTTGTTGTCTATTGCTATGTGATTCTACCAGTTTTACAAATGGTTCTATAATGTTCTATAAGCATGGTTCTACTGTATGTGTCGCTTTGTGATAAACATGTCATCCCTCTTGAAATCAGCACTTTGGCCCAGAGCTGCTCAGATCTTCCAGGTCTTCCGCAGCATCACCTTCCTCCTTCACCTGCAAGGCTGGCCATGGCCATAGCAGGCATAGCAGGGTGGCTAGGGCACGCGATGGCAAGCGCTGCTGCGCCTCTTCCCCTTGTGGCGCTGATTCGCCGGGTTTCAAGCAGAAGGTAGTCAAGGTGATCATACCTGCTGGATATCGGATGGAGCAAGGGATGAGGGAAGAACATGAAAAACAAAACGATCCATATCATATATATATATATATATATAGGTGTGCGTGTGTGTGTGTGCGTGTGTGCGTGTCTGTGCTTCTTCACCAGGTAAAAACCTACGTAGAAATACGCCTATCAACAAGTTCGGCCTTAATCATATGTACAACACAGATTCAACACAGTAGCTAGAAACTAGAAACAAATAAATACAAATACTGAATACTGCAGTTGAGTTGTTGAGGACCATTGAGCGAATCAAAGCACACAGCAAAGACCAGATCAGCTTGCGAAACGATGCGAAACGTCCTGCCTGTGGCAGCTGTCTCACCTTCCTTTCGCAAAGGTAATGACTTCTTCATGTAGACATGGCCTGGCAGGGTAAGAACTGGCTGTATAATGCATGCGACCCAAGAAAACTGGAAGCCAAGGGAAGGTAATAGATGTAATGTAATAGATGTAATAGTGAGGTCTGGGGTCATTGAATCGATCTGTCACAATGCCATGAAACAGGGCTACAATGTGCTATAATTACCCAGTCGATAGAGAGACAATTTGCACCTCATATGACTCATATTATGGCATCGAACACGCCACCCGACCTTGCCGCGCGTTGATGCTCTTCAGCTGGAGGAAGGCTTTACCGATGAGGAAGTTTCGAGTGAACCAATTCCTGCTGCGAGAATTTTGGTTCCGGCTTTAGAGGAGGGCTGAGACCACTGCAGAGTCTCGTTGAGTTCGCTACCATTCCTTACCCCCAAACCCGCGAAGGTTTCATTGTTTGATTAATTGCGCCCTTCACTTCTTCATGAGTTGCTCCTTTGAGATGGACTCACTTATCCCTGGCTGCGTGATGCGTACCAAAATTACCAAACCACCACAGCCATACCTGGCGCATTTGAGGCGCCTCGCATACACAGAGAACTCGATGTAGGCCGATTCGAACTCCTCTGGTGAGAGCTCCACATCCGGCCAAATATTGTCCTCAGGCGAAGGGATGGGAAAAGATTCACGAATTAGCAATGGCAGCAATGACAAGCTCCCACCACGCTATAATTAATGTATTAAAGTGTAGTGGATAAAGAGGGAAGTGTTGATTAAGGCTAAGGTAGAAATGTAGGCAACTTATTGGCAGGTGTAGGCGCCTCGTTCCAGGAGACAAACATGGCCTTGGCCTCCTTGGTGTCGGTCTGGTAGCGCTTCCCACAGCACTCCACCACCACGAAGGGGTCGCATGGCAAACTATCTTGCGTGGTGAGGTTTCTCGCCTTAGATGACAAGATATGACAAGAATGTGCAGAATCACGGGATACAAAATGCATCAAAAAGGGGATAACCACAGAAGGATGGTGAAGAACTGAAGTGAAACTTGGAGGGTTGCATATTGATTGCATCATTTTACAGTTCAGAACGTGGTGAACACATGTGTAAAAAACAGCTTCGACATGTCGAAGTTGCATCTGCGATCTCAAAGCCAACCACATACTTCTGCATGTCAACCCGGCATTGTGGGAGCAGCCACTTGTTGCGCACTATTGGCCGCTTCTTTGAGCCAAAGTCATCCAATCCCCAAACGTATCCAAATTCCAGACCACACGCAGGGAGTTTTGCTTTTTGTCCAATGCATAACGCAACCATATATCATATAAACACAATAATACCTTCCGAAAGCAGCATGCACACATGATCTCAAACACTCTGCCCCTGAATTTCACATCTGAACAGACTGCAGTGACGGCAGTGAAGACTAAAGTTGTGTGCAAAAGTAGGGCAATTCGAAAGTGAACCTCTCAAGATACAAACATCATTGATCCATCATTGATCAATACAACAAACAACGACAGGGACCAACTTGCTGCCGCCTCTGTGTTTCTCATGGCATACGCAACGTTGATGCGCAAACATGGGCCACCTGGGCAGGCTTCACAATGACCAGTGATGTGGGCACAATCATGATACAGCAACCTCATGCAACCTCCATGTGCCGACCTACCTCCTGGACCTATAAGGGACCAGTACGGGAGCTATAGTTCTTCATGCGTTCTTTGTGGAAGCGCAAAAGCAAGCTGTTTACCTCGTCGTCTGGGTCGGCTCAGCAGCAATGCACGTCGTCGTTGCTGCTCGCCCATGCGTCTTAGTGAGGCAACATCCAAAAACCACGGAGATCCACGGAGCACCGTGTGGCGATTCCGAGCTCAGCTGCGGGCCAACTGGGCTCCTGCCACGGCACAGGGAATCTTGGCCAAAATGCTGCAGTGGAAGAAAACAAGGGCGGCGGCCATGCTGGTGATGAGTCCAAGGCAATCTAAGGTGGATTTTCTGGCTAGCTGTTGAACCAACCACTTGGCTAGCTAGAGATTGGAAACCGTAAGATGGTGAAAGGACCGTCTTCCACATAATATACTGCATACCCATGTTGGTTGAGAGCTCTACTCTCAAACCGAATCAAACCTACGAGGTAGGTCCGGCCTGAGGCAAGTTTTAAAGTAAAATCGAGGAAACACAAACTGCTTGTAGCTACAACCAACTCTTCTGCAAGCCCATCACGGCAGGATCATCTTTTCTGATTTTTTCCGAAGCACGCGCAGCTCAGGTGCCACCATGTGCCAGCCTGTGCCCACACCTTTCGAAGAAATCGCATGAATTTACATCGTGGACTTGAATGATGTGATGAGACTAGGAATGGACCATCTGTGATCATCTCTGACACAGTGCGAGATCCTGCATGCTTGCACCAAATAATAAATAAATATATATATATATATATGACGGTATACCATATACCATATATTATAATATCAAATGAATTCACATGATACCTCTCAAATTCTCGCAACCTGTCAACCCTACTACTGTTTTGAGAAACGCGTGATACAGGACTCAACCTAGATCGCACAAACGATCAAACACGCATCCACGTGAAGAACAAACAATTAATAGGAATGGGTTGGAAGAACGAACACTTTCTCACCTTTCTCTGACAATACCTCCAGCATCCTGAAGGGATCTGAAGTTCAATCTATTTCAATCTGAAAATGAAAGTGACCTGGCAAGGAGATGCAAGGAGAAAACCCACATACCCAGTATGCCATATGCCCACACCCCTGAGGTCACCACGATCAATAGACATTGTGGGGACGAGGCTCCCTTGGCACGTGCCACCAGATCCACCAAGGGAAAGGACATAGGAAATCAAAGGAATCACATGCAACCATTCGGCGCACAAGCTTTCATGTCATGTGACTGGGCATCATGGGTAATGTCAAGTCAGGATTTATCAACCCCCCCTTATTAATCAACCTCCTCCTCCCCCCCAAAAAAAATGCAATTTAAAAACAGGTGGTCCCCCCAGATTAATAAACACCCCCGATTAAAAAAACACCAGTGCTGAAATCCATTTTTTATCCAACAATGTTTATTTCCAATCCTATTTATTTCCAATTATTTTTTACATGTTTTTATCATCATTGTTATACTTAAGGTTTAAGTTGATCATTGAAAATTTCAAAAAACAACTATTCCCCAAATGATCGATTTTTAATTAAAATCTTTATAAGAATCATCAGTTTGGATAGCTCCCAAAGTGTACCCCCCATGAGCCCATGTCCCCCATTAATAATAACCAGGGTTTGCCCCTGATTAGTCAACCACCTTTCTGATCCATGAGATTTTAACAAATCCAATGGAAATCTATTAAGATCTAATTGACGTAAGCCATATCCAAAGTTTTATGGTTCAGAGTTGATTCTTATTAAGGGGGGTTTAAGGGGGGGACCTACAAGGTAGAGTTCTGACCTTCTGGGGGGGTTATTAATCCGGTGTTGGCATTATCATGATAGTGCCACATGTGTCACTCACTATCAAAGTCAAAGTCTTAACAACCTACCATGTCTCGGAACATGCAATAAGTGCATTGCATGGGAACTTGGAAGCAACATGAAGAGCTTCGCGGCCGCGAAACGCATTAGAATCATTAGAATCACCCCGAATCACACATCTTCTGTTTGATCAGTTTGGATAACAACATGTTGCCATTCGGAAAGCTGCAATCAGGTTCCCTCGTTTCACCGGCAAGCTGCGTGCACAAGCTGCCATCATGGACTTTCAGGAAGGTCTGCCTTTCGCAAAGACCATACTCTGGACCCATGAGGCTGAGCTGCTGGTAGCGTACCCCTCGGGTTGCCTGGCGGAGGTCTTAGTCTTAGACTGCTGCAAATGCCATCCGGTGAATCGCCCCCGGAATAGTTGCTTATAAATTATAAATTTGAATTACAGTAATTAGATGTAATTAGTCAAATTCGATCTATAATGTACTTATACACATGTATTTACAACCAAGTTAAGTGTCTATGACATCCTACAAATACCCGTAATTCACTGTGTTTTGCACATTGAATTCCATTGATCCTATCGAGGCTCCTGGTCTTTTGATGTCTTTTGATGGCCAGCTCAGCTCACTGCCCTCTGCCACGTGCGACTGGGTGTGCCCCACATAGCTGATGTTCATGTGCGTGTGCCCAAAGATGTGCAGTGGAGCGCCAATGGTTTGGATCTGCCTTCAGGGAGTATGGGAAGAGCCTGGAAGAGCTACAATAATTTGAATGTTAATTTACGATAATCATTGATCTCAATATATCTCAATGCCGGAACATGCCGGAGCTCATGGCATTCATGGCCAAGGCGTCCCCAACTATTTAACTTTTACAGGGCGCTGAAACGAGTATTCCACACTTTCCTAGGCATCTTCAGGAGCAGCAAGATAATTCTCAGGAGCAAAGACATGCAAAGATATGCAAAGACCCTGTGCATCTCAACTTGCAGCCTTTGTGGGAAGTGGCTTGGGACATTCAACTAGCTGAGAAGCCCCAAATGGGCCCCTGATCTTGTGAGTTCCGGTCCTGTGTGGCAACTACTAGTAACAGTAGGTCCCCGGCTCTTCAAGCTGCAAACATCCGCTCGCCTGCATTCGAAGGCACATAGATATACGGGAGGTTCTCTAATGGCACCGACCTAACAAGAATTAACTTTAGTACAATATCGCGGTTCATGGAGAAAAAAACACTACATCACACGGAATGTCAAAACCATAGATGCAACGATTGGATCAAATCTCAAATATTTTCAAACTAAATCTATAATTACACGGGTTAAACGTCACAGCTGACGCAAGGTCTTCCATCATCAAGAAACATCCTTGTTGAACAGCACATGCCTTCACCGGCGCCCCGCCGCAGGGAAGATCGGATGTGGGCCTCAGTGGCTGAGGGCTGTCTGCAAAGATCTGAGAGTCGCCATTCATATTATTTCATATTGAATTCTCTATACTCTGCGTCTGTCAAATTCTGAAAGCATCCCATTGCCACCCATTTTGCTTCACCGCTGAGTCCTTTAGGGTCATCCTAGAAGACCCAACCCAACTGGAGTAACCTTGTGCCGTTGGGTGCTCAGTCGTTGCACAATGTTTCCATCTGACAGTGTCACACCATGACTGTTTATTGCCAAGGTGATGCTATACAAATCAAGCAAAGTCCGGGGTGCGGCAAAAATGCATGTCGATACAGCCCATCTGATTCCAGGGCCATATCTGGCCACTTTACAAGATGGTTCGATGTCAGCCCATCTCATTCCAGGGCTAAGCATCAGTGCATGCTTGAAGTGGCTGCATGGGGCCAACCCTCACCTTTCAGAACCAGGTAAACGACCAAGTGTAAGGACCGTGCCTGTAAGGACATAGGTCAAGGATAGTCAAATGATGACTTTTGGCCTAGGATTGCTCAGTACCTGGATCATCGTGGCTGGTTGAAAGCACCGAGCTGACATGCCTGAGAATCCTAAGGATACAGCTGCTACAGCTCTCAAGCCTTGCCAGCATTCCCTTTGGGAGGAATTTGTCTACTCTGACTTGCAGCTTGGCAAGCACCTGCCCGTGGTGGCTCGCCGATAACTGATCATCAAAATGTTCAATCCCTGCAAGCGGAACAGAAACCTGGGTCAGTGCCCAATGGACACAAACATCCTCTGCTGCCAACCGCTACTACTGGGCGTGACAATTCTGTGTATACATATATATATATATTATATATCAGTATATATATATACACATTATATCTGTGTGTGTGCGCATACGATGTGCAGTATGTAAATGACATTCTTAATGTTGTATCCTGATTAGTGGCTAGGTTCGCTATTGTGGCAAGAATTTTCCAAATTATTCTGAACCCATGTATTGTTTGGAAGGTTCACTATTGTGGCAAGAAATCTTGGGGGGGCAATCTTGTTTGTCCAAAAACATGTTTGTGTAAAAAAAACGAACTTTTTTTCTGAAAAAATATTGCTTTTCTCACTGTCGCAAAAGAATCAGACCCTTATTAAAGAACAGTTTTTCCACAAATTTCCAAGGCATTGGGCCATGAGAGGGTGCAATTCACTTTAGTAGGTTTGTTCGCAGGGTTCACAATTGCAGCAAACGTTTCCAGAGCTGATCCTGGAGCCAAGAGAAAGAAAAGCCTTTTACAAAAGCAACCTGTTCTGTCTCTTTCTCTTTCTCTTTCTCTTATCCTTTCACTTTATCTTCCTCTTCCTCTTGCTCTTCCCCTCCCTCTTTCTCTTCCTCTTCCTCTTCCTCTTCTTCTTCCTCTTCCTCTCTCTCTCTCTCTCTTTTTCTCTTTCTCTCGTTCCCTTTCTCTTTTCTTTCTCTTTCTCTTTCTCTTATTGCATGGTTCATTCAGAAAAAACTTAAGGTGAAAAAGGTAACGCAATAACATGCTGAACCCCACTCACTACAAGTATTAAAAGTACTACAAGTACTACAAGTACTACAAGTTCATCGGCAAAAAGAATGTTATATAATTTGATTTCAATTGTAGCCAATTGAAATTCTTACTTAAGTGTAGTTTATTTCCCTGGGACACAACTTTTTGGCACCCAACTATAAAGAGGGTTTGGGGGGGGCGTACACTAATCAGGACGAAACATTACATTGGTCAAACCAGTACCGGGAGGCATCAGCACCAGCAACGCGATGATGTTGTAGAAAATGGTTTCCACATGAGTCTCGCCCATGGGCCAAATTTCGTCCATGCCAAGAGAAGCAATGCCCTGATCACAGGTCAACACTGGGCAAATGCCGCCTGAAGCCATCATCTCATGGGCCGTGCAACAGAAATCGCAAGGAGAATCGTCACAGAGATCTGGGGAACTGATGCGCCACACTGCAGCGTTGCACTCCGTTTTCTCGGAACCTCGGGAGAACATACGAGAACTCTCCCCAGGAGAGATGACAGTATCCTAACGGTCCTAACTCTCATGAGCAAATGGATTTTCAGACTCACCGCAAACTATCCAACAAAAATGTAAACTTGAGATGATGCTGCCCTTCATTGTTCAGAGATTGACATGGTGAACAACACTGAAAGATACTGAAAGCAAGCGGTATGTTGGCATGTCGCCTGCACCATGACCGCAACCGATGTGCTTCATCCTACCTCAGCTTGACATACGGGGTGTTCCTGTCTTGAAGCTCAGAAAAGCAACAGGTAAACTCGTTCACCACGGTAGCTTGCACTGCGTAGCGTGCCACCATGAGGTAGCTGATAGCATTGAAGGGCTGATACAAGTCTTCGATCTTGATGAAAAGCCCTTCCAGGACAATGTCTATACGGTCTCTACTAGTCAAACAAACTGGTCAGAAACAAACTCAAACTATATAGACATCTACTCGAGACAAACACGCAAACACCAACAAACACACACACAGAGAATGCCACCCAGTCAGGCATGAAAGCTCTATATGAAAGACCGGAGAGACACAGCGGAGCCTCCCAGCAAGAGCTGTGGCATCACCAAAGCTGGCGCAATAGACAAAGCCAAATTCACGCTAGGCACAGCTGCTGAGACGCAAAACCCAACAGCAGCACCACAGTTCGACACCACCTCGCAAGAGCCCAAACATAGACTTAATATGACTTAACTCAATATATAAAATTGAAAATTGACACGATAATAATTAGATTCAATCTCTGATCTGACTTGGAATCAGTTCTGTTCTGTGAATGTGATTTGGATTGTTATTCCTGCAACAAACACTGCCACTCTTACAACAGCCACTTTTCCAGTCACATATTCTGAGTTTGCGCTTGAATTGTAAAAACTATCCTACCATCTGCCGTTAGCCTTCATCCAACCCCAATCCATCAATAGACACTCCAAACGGATTTCGGAAAACATGCTGTAGGCTCTAGTGAATCCTTCAGTATCCTCATCTTCTGTATTTATTTTTGTTTTCTCGCTTTGAAGGGTAACACGGTAACATAAACATCTGCTATGCAGTCATTTTGGCCAAGGCACCGCCATGATGAAGTAGAAAATGAGAACGCGGTCAGCACTCTCACCGTTCAAGCCAATGAGCGGGTAGCTGATCGCTACCACCAGAATTGGAAACGCGCACTGCATGATGGTATCCTCATTCGGCAAAACATGCGAAACTAAGCTGAGTTGAACAATGCAAGGCTGAAGAAGGACATCAACAAAAACACATTCAACGAGAAACAAGGATCTTAAATTGAAATGATGTAGATATACACAGCAATTAGAGTTCTAAACATCTATATATAATTGTTATATATATAAGTACACTGTTCCCAATTTAGGGAACACCATTTTTCAAGACCATTGGGGTTGCCCTGGAAAAAGAGCAAATACAGTACGGACGGTCTCTAAAGCAAAAGGCAATAAAGACCTTTGCCAAGTAGAACGCCGCTGGATGATAAAGCTTGTCTTGCGTCTCGCGCAGGAAGACGGCCCGCTCCGCAGGGAATGCATTGACCACACCCAACAAGGCAAACATAAACCTGAGTTTCCCATAGGAGACTCTGAGAGTGGCACGCCTTTGAGTGCTTCAAGGCTTCTGAACCCTATGTAGTTGAATTTATAACTATGGTTTCTGGCTCTCGCCTACAGTATCTTACTTAACGATTCTCACAAATTCTAACTAACAATTTCTCACAAATTCTCTATACAGTTCAATCCAAAGGCGATATCTACAGCATAAAAAATATGCCACAGCGACTTTAATCACCGCCAGGCAGCTGGGCAAACACCAGGAGGAAACTGGAGAAGAGACGTGGCGAGAGACTGGACATGTTGCGTTCCAGCTGCAGAAAGATTAAACCAATCAACAAGGCCGACGCGATGGACTGCACCGATCGCACCACCGTGAGGGCCTCACCAGAGATCTTGCTCAAATGGATCTCTCTCTCTCTCTCTCTCTCTCTGTGCATTTGATAAAACAATTACTTGTAATAATTAATTAACTCCCTATATATCTCCAGAGTCTGAAAAAACCCACGATTCTCAGGCAGCCCGAGCTATTCCTATAGGATCCTATTTTAAGGTTCCCGTTGTTGATTTCCCTACCTTGTTCCGCTTCACATTGACCAATTCCCGTTGGAACAGAATTGCCAACTGACGGCAAGGCCCCGCACGCTTCACCGGAGCTTCCGACTTGGTAGGACTGCCATGGTCTGCGCCGGAGGCCTTGTCAGAGAGCCTCGGCGTTGGAAACACACCGGATTTCATTGGCAAATTGATTGGCAAACTGCCAACGAACATACTGCCATTAACATGCTACCATCAACATCAACAACCACCCTTGTTGTATCGATGGTGAAGTTTCGGTTCATGAAAATTTAAGCCCAGTGACTGCTTCAGCTCCTTCAACTTGCCAACATGAGCTTCTTTCTCAGCTTCGTCGCCGGGTATCTCGAGCACATCCAAGAGCAGCTCAGGCAGTGGGATTCCTCCAGGGTGACCACTGGTGACGCCAAAGATCTCTGACTTTCCAACCGAGCTTTTACAAATCATTGGATTATTCTGAATCCACACCATGGTTCAACTGTCCTATGCCAGTTTGTCAGGGTCACCCTTTCTCCACCGCATTCCCCCGTCCTTCAGGACAAGCAAAACCCAACTGCTTCAAGCACCCCCTGAGGCTTTTGACCTCACCATAGTAGGCCACACGTCCAGTTTCCAGGAGGAGGACTTTGTCAAATCGGGCGAAGACAGCTTCCTCGGCGCTTGGGAAGAATACGCTCGATTGACATAGGATGAGGGGGAGAACTGGATATGACAATGATATAACATGATATAACATGATATAACCGCATGGGTTCTATTGAGCTTTATTGAGCTTTATTGAGCTGCCAATTCAATAAGCGTACTGACGTGACTGGTTCCTTGGCTCCTAGGATCTATGTCACTATATGTCACTATGTCTAGCTCTTGTTTAGGAGTTGTTCTGTCCCTTTCCCTTCTTGCAGCGTAAGTGCAGGACGGAAAAAGGGAACCAGCGACTGAAGACCAATCGAATCCAATCGAACAAGTTTCGGATGGCTGATGGATTGTAGCAATGACAGTGCAACCCTGCTCCCCAATTTGCTTCACATCGCGCATCAGGGAGTCAGACATTTTGGAGTCCAATCCACTGGTGGGCTCGTCCAGCAAGAGCAGGGTAGGATTCCTGGGTGCCAAGAAAGAATGGAACCAGCAGCACAACTGTCCGGGAAATGCGACACAGATTCCACATACAGGCAAACTCTGCCTCGATCGTGGAAGCCTTCAAATGGAATGTGCCCCAGGCATTACCAGTCACCACCATAATCAGCACAAAATACAACACATTACAACACATTACAACACAGAATTTATCACAACTGAAACAAAGAAGAGCAGTCCCCAACAAGGACAGCGCCACATTGGTGCGCTTCCTCTCACCACCAGAGATGCCACGGACGAGTCCTGGGGAACCCACCACCGTGTTGCAACATTTCTTCAGGTTCAACTTCTCGATGACACCTGGAATCACCAGAGTCACCAGACTTCGGGCTGGTTTCCACATGTTGCAACATGTTCCCAACATGTTGCAACATGTTCCCAACATGTTACAACTCTTCCCAAGTATTAAACTACTGTATATTAAACTTCTACCTTGACATAGGGATAATAGATGAATATAGATGATAATAGAAGTTTAATTTAGGGTCAACTTCAACTATACTATAGGAATCTATAGGATATGTTTCGCTGTTGGAAAGAGTGCAGTGAATAGGAGACACACAAAGACATGCAAAAGATGGGGACCATCCTCTTGCAAAAGGTTACAGTAATCAGGATACAAATTCATCAAATTCTTTGTTTATTGTTTTGTAGGTCATTTGTCATTTTCTGAGCAGTCCTGCCTTCCACCACCAGGGAGCGCTTCTCTTTGTCTAGTTTTGGTAGAATGAAAGCAGCTGCAAACATCAAGTTCTCCCGAGGTGTCAAGGTTTCCTCAGGTTTGAGAATGCTGTCACAACATGTCACAACGAACTTGTCAATAAATAGCTCAGCTTGAAAGCCGGCATCTCCAAAAATCATCAAACATCGATATTTTCTAATTTTGTGGGCCATTGGGCCATTGTCGACACAACGTCTCAGCATGACTGCTCCAGCAGTAAATTACTTTACTTCGTGTGATCCCCACCATGACATTTATACATTTTCTTACTGGCAAATCTTCTGGCATTCTATCTGACATATCTTCTGACATTCTATTTGGCATTCTATCTGGCATATC
>Ga0126342_10005693_pt1 | contig 21862 bp, 20 predicted proteins | sample Cyp1metagenome_FD_92528 | JGI IMG/M metagenome (GOLD analysis project Ga0126342, IMG submission 92528) | Coral microbial communities from Lord Howe Island, Old Settlement Bay, Australia - Cyphastrea 1 metagenome | ecosystem: Host-associated > Invertebrates > Cnidaria > Coral ... | reverse complement strand
TTTGTCTTCTATCTACCGGTTTGCTTCGCTGCCTGTCTGTCCGTCTGCTTAGCTAGCCAGCTGTCAGCTGTCTGTCTCTCTGTGTTCCTGCCTCGCTGTCTGTGCTGTCAATGTGCATTATCGAGGGTCTGAAATTCCCGTTCGAGAGACTTGCATCGGTTAGAACAATCACTTGGCTTGCCGTACAGGCACGGGAAAATCTTCGATCTGCTTTTGGCGCTTTGGAACCCTTCGGCTGGCCAAAAAGAAGTCCGCAGCACGTTCCAGACAATGCAGTCCATGACAAGAATTAAATTTGAATTTAATTCCTGCTTGAAGGTCAAATGAAGTCAGACACGTTGGAATTAAATTCAAACTGAATTCTTCTTTACATTCGATTCCAAGTTTTTTTGAATCCGATTTTCATGCTCATCCACTGATAGATAGATAGACAGATAGACAGCTAGACAGATAGACCGATGAAAGGGAGAGATAGATAGATAGATAGATAGATAGGTAGATAGGTAGATAGGTAGATAGATAGATAGGTAATTAGATGAAAGAGAGAGAGAGAGAGGCCAGCTGGGTAGATGAGATAGATATATAGATAGATAGGTAGATAGATAGATAGGTGGCTAGACAGATAGATAGATAGATCGATCGATCGATAGATACATAGATCGATACATAGAGAGATAGATAGATACATAGAGAGATAGATAGATAGATTGATTGATTGATTGATTGATTGATAAATAGATAGATAGACAGATAGACAGGTAGACAGATAGACAGATAGACAGATAAATAGATAGATAGATGGATAGATAGATAAATAGATAGATACATAGATACATCGACAGATAGAAAGTTAGATAAATAGAAAGATAGATAGATAGATAGAAAGATAGATAGATAGATAGACAGATAGATAGGTAGATAGATAGATAGGTAGGTAGATTGATAAATTGATAGATAGATAGATAGATAGGTAGAAAGAAAGATAGATAGATCGATAGATAAATAGATAGATAGGTAGATAGATAGATAGACAGATAGATAGATAGACAAATAGCTTGAAAAGTAGACAGCTAGATAGGTAGGTAGATAGATAGATAGGGAGATAGATAGACAGACAGATAGGTAGGTCGGTAGATAATCAGAGAAAGAGAAACAGAGAGAAAAAGAGAGAAAGAGAAAGAGTGAAAGAGATCAAACACCTTTCAGTCCATCAGTGGCTTCGCTCTGCCATCCCTGATTCACAACAACCAAGCTCTCCTATAGGTTTCCTATTTTTGAAACTTCCGCCACCGCCTTGTGCCGTACTTCTGGTATGTGTATTAGATATCTTTGTATATCTAATATATAGAGGATCACACAGAGTGTGTATATATATATCAGTATAACTATATGATATAATATAAAGATATATCTGATAAATGTGTGTATATATATAAACATTATTTATATGATATATAGTACTTTATCAGTATCACAATGTTTTACATGTTTTAACAACTCTTCGTCGCGAGGTATCTCCAAGAGATCACCGATCTTCCCAAGCGATGCGCGATGATCACTGCCAGGGTCCAGGCTGGTCCAGGACGGTAGCTGGGTAAAATCCCTCATTTTTTCATGGTAAAACATGGCACAACTCTATTTTCCCGGATCTATCATGGTCATATTTATATATACATATGATATTGTGTGTGTGTGTATGTATATCTATATATATATATGTATATATGTGCGTGTGTGTGTGCATACATATTGGAAGTATACCTCAGTTTCAGACAGACCCAATTTTTGTTGGCCCAGGAATCACAAGAACCATCCCATTTCTCACCCGAAATGGGTACAAAATTTTCGAGCAGCCAAGGGCATGACATGTTGGGCATAGGTGATCTTTGAGCCAGAGATTTATAGATTTTAGCGGGCCTTCTCACGGCTTAAAATATGGGTTTCAGTGGGCATTCATGCCAACTAGCAGGTCCTTAACCCTTATATAAAGAAGGATCTTTTGATTTCGGGTGAGGCCAGTCCGTTAGGGTCTGTCCAACGACTCTCGGGGACTTCAATCAATATATGCACGGTTTGACCCGCACCGGCAACCCATTTTTCCTCATGTCTCACTTGACACTGGCAATGGTAGGGTCGACTTGTGCAGACTTTGGGCCACGTGTTTGTTCACTTTGTTTCAATATAAATTGAGAATGCATGAGAATGCGTTTGCCAGAAATGGGTTTGAAGTCCACCAATTTGTTCTTTTGGTGAATTGGCAGAATTGTCCCCATAGGCACACCACAGCCTCACTTGATGGCCCCTGCACAGTGATTCCCAGTCTGAGGCGACCTGCCAGGAATTGGTGGTTCACTGAAGGGTTTGCCATACGCCTGGAGTACTTGCAAACATTTGCTGGGTAAACAGAAAAAATACAGTACAACAAAGACCAGCATTGTTTGGCGGTTAGTAACATTGGTTGTTCTTTTCCAACCATGAATCCATGAGGAATAGTGGTTATGATATATGAATATAGTTGTTTAATTAACTCTTTATCCATGATGAAGTGGTTTTTTCATAGTGATTTGACAGGCTTACATGTTGGGGGATGGGTTGCAGCCGCAGTGAGTTCCCATTAGCCCACCGGTGGCCCACCGGGTCACAGGCGGAACAGCCTGATATCATCACCTTCCAGGAATATGACATGTAAAATCCTCAGCACTTTGGGCACTTTGCAGGGGAAAAACTACGGTTATTATTAACTATGATTATTCGCTATGGTTAATAACCATGGTTATAATAATAGTAACCACAATAGTACGTAACAGCTAGTAACCATAGTTAATGAATAGTCGAGAAAAAACATAGTTACTAACCATAATTAATGACCATAGTATTTTTTGAGGTAAAGAACTGACATTCCCAGGTGTTCCACTACTTGAGGATGTCCAACAATGGTGTGTTCTAGCCTTTTTTTGTGGCTATTTTGTTTGGTGAAAAAAGATGGGGAAGATGATGACTGATTTTCAGAGAAATTTATTTATCATAGCCAAGGTTCTTTGGGTGAATAGAAGTGGTGGATGTTGGCTGATCTCATTTGAGGGTTGATACTCTGACCTGCGAAAAGGTATCCAAAGCGGAACTGCGTCCTGAACTGTGTAGGGCATAGATCTTATGTTGGTGGTAGTTATTTTCGAAAAACGAGGTTGTTCATTGACCAAAGCAATCCCTTCCCTGTAACATGAATCCTTCTAGAGATTACATAACCCCTACCGTTGTTTTCCAAACCCGTGATATATTTCCATTCACATTGATTGCAGTGCCCTCTGTTGTAATTCATCCCATATCGTCCTATCTTCATGTGATGTTTTTTTTTTTAAATTGTCTCCTCTTTGGGAAAGCGATCCTTTTCGTTGATGCATAGTTTTGAAATGTTTTGAATGAGCTGAAGTCACCAGCCAGAAATATGATGGTCAAACACAATTGAAAAAACCATGTTTATAACATCCCCAGAATGTCTCAGAAATGGTCTCGAGGTTCGAAACGCTGAATCCATTGTTGGAGGCTGCTGGGGAGATGTTTGCTAGGTGAACAATATGGCCAAAATTGGGTTTGATGAATGTTTTCTAGGGCCTAGGTTAATTCCAAATAAACTTAGATACACTTAGATCATAGAACCCACACACTCAGAAATCTCAGAACAACTACTGTGCTGATATGAATTATTCATTCAGATGGTAAACCCAATTCATACATGTCATAAACCTACCAGTTGGGGACGATTTTTCATGGTAAGTCATCGTGGATGGTTGTGGTTAATGCTGAGTTTACCACATTGGTCATCCTGAAGTAAAACCGAGCATTCCTCAGGTCTCGGCAGGAACTGTGGCCCCATTGTGAAAGCTATGCCAGCTATCCCACCCAATTGGAACCGCCAGTTCCAAGTGCATAATGTGTACTTCAAATCCCAGTGAAGTGAGTTATGTACCTATCCAGGGGGTCACTTCTTGCAACTTCACCAGACTTTTGATGCATCCCAAAAGACCACCCACAATCGGATGGTCTGCCAACAATGGGGAGATGGCCAGAAGAATATGCCGAATATGCTCAACAACGATAAACCATTATTTTTCTTCGCAACCGCCTGGAAGCAAAGAAAACGATCATGTGCGTTTAACAATGAAGAATGAGTAGAATGCACATTAAAAAGACTGGCTAAACCATAAATCCGAGATAATCAGATGGAACATATTTTCTCAGGCGCCGAGCTGCTCCGTTGTCGAAGGCAGCCGGCTACAGCGCAGGGTCCGACCAAGGCAGCTACCAAGAACTGGCGCAAAGGCTGGGGAAAAGGATGGCAACCTTTAGGAAAAGCCTCACCAGAAATGGTTTTGTCTGAAAATGATGGTAGCCCCAAAATCCAATGGTTAATCAACGTTAATCATATTTTTCTCATTAAACCAATCATTTTAGGTATGCCCCATTTCTAGACAAACGCAAATGAGCAGCTTCACAAACCCACGGTTTATCATCAATATTGGGGTTCTAGGTTTCCAGGAACTTGTTAAAAAGAGATCATTACAACCCATTAAAATCCATTGGAATAGCCACAAGGAAACCGAACCAGTTCGCAGCCAGGTTTTTGACGCTGCTCAAATGATGACAAAGTAAGGGAAACCAACCCGAAAGAGTGCTTCTCAAATTATTAAGATATTTGTTCAGATATATGAATGCAATCATGGAAAGATAGCACTCAAGCAAAAACAAGTGGGGGATTGAGAAATCGAATCAAAAAAGGGGAGTCTTTAACCGAAGATAAGTGATGAATGAATCAAAAGTCCGCTCAACCAGATTGTGGTCATTTTTATTCGGCAGCGATTCGTGGCAAGATGTGGCAAGTGTTGGTGACCATTTTTTGGCCAAAACCTGTAGACATCGGATGCATCTTGTTGTTCTTAGGATTACAGGGTGAATTTTGAGACATTCCTCATACAATATGTGCAAGAAAGATTTCTGAAGTTCTCTTGCATGAGTTACCCTCTGGTAAACTAACATAACTAGGGAAAATGGAACATGGCCCAATGGCCCGGCGGTGATTTACCCAGCATTTTAAATGGTGATTTTCCAGTTCGCTATGGCAGCTATGTTTGTCATTACCAGAGGGTACAGGCTTGGCATGGCTTGGCAATCTCAGCACATGTTACTGCTGGGATGATCGGCCTGCCGTGTTTTTTGGGTTGTGAAATTGTTCCTGTTGCAAAAGGCCAAAAAAGCATCCTGTAGCCATTTGCAGCCATAGGGCCATAGGCTTATGAAGCATTTTTTCTGGAATTTCGGGGTTATATCGCCCCGAAAGCTCGGTAAGAACCAGCGCCATTACAGTACGTCATTTCAAAAATATCAGCCCAGGATTGATAAATTCCTGCGATCCTGAAGTGGGTGGGGGGCTACATCAGATTGGTAACTTGAGTTCATGTCTCACTTTTGAGGTGCTCATCCAATGAAGCAAGACAAGCCAATTATAACGCGCCGCCAGCCTCAGCGCAGGGTGAAAGATCTGGGTATTCAACTGAAGAAGGGCGGAGGCGCAGCTGCCATAGTCCTGTCTGGGAGATCATAATGTCATATCAAATACTCCACAATTTTGAGGGATCCAAACATGAATAGATCCAGTATTGAACCAGGGGTTCTGAGGGGCCTGAGGGGGTCTTTGATACTAGGTTAGGGGGAAGGATAGGTATCCAATTCCGTGGGATATTGAATTCCTACACCCATATCAAAACAACAGCAAACCAGCGACCCCAAACAGCTATGTACATGTAGGATTTGTCATGAATTTTATCTACTTACCAACAGTACTCGTACCGCACAAGGCGGTGGCGGAAGTTTCAAAAATAGGAAACCTATAGGAGAGGGTGGTTGTTGTGAATCACGATGGCAGAGTGAATCCACTGATGGACCGACAGGTGGTTGGAGGTGTGTTTTTTGGAATGGTTGCAATGGTTGCAGTGGTCACCTTACCACAACTGCTGGATGTAGTGTGGTGTAGTGCAGTTGTAGTTGCAGTTGTAGCTGTAGTTGTAGTGTAGTGTAGTGGAGCTGTAGTTGTAATGTAGTGTAATTAGTGTAGTTGCAAGCGCAGTTGCAGTTGTAGTCATGGTGTGGTGTAATTAGTGTAGTGTAGTGCAGCGTAATGTCGTGTAGTGGTGTGTATTGTAGTGTGGTATAGTGTAGTGTAGTCTAGTGAAAGGTACTGTAGCTGTAGTTGTAGTGTAGTGCAGTCTAATTAGTGTAGTGTAGTGTAGCGCAGTGGCGCGCAGTGTAGCGTAGCGTAGTGTAGTGTAGTCCTGTGTAGTGTAGCGTAGTCTAGTGTAGCGTAGTGTAGTGTAGCGTAGTGTAGTGTAGTGTAGGTAGTGTCATGTCGTGTAGCGTAGTGTAGTGTAGTGTAGTTGTGGTAGTAGTTGTACTTGTTGTAGCTGTTAAAGTAATTGGCGTCATGTGGTGTAGTTAGATGTAAATAGTGTAGTGTAGTGTAATTAGTGTAGTGTAATGTAGCGTAGTATATTTGTATTTGTACTTGTGGCAGTAGTGTAGTGTAGTGGTAGTTGTAATTGTCTATCTATCTATCTGTCTGTCTGTCTGTCTGTCTGTTTGTCTGCTTGTCTGCCTGTCTGCCTGTCCTGTCTGTCTGTCTGTCTGTCTGTCTGTTTATCTGTAAGCTTGAAAACGCAGCAATTTTGCGAGACTTCCTCAATTTTTGAACTTGGCAACATCCAAAACGAAGCAATTTTGCGAGACTTCCTCAATTTTTGAATTTGACAACATCAAAAACGAAGCAATTCTGCGAGACTTCCTTCAAAAATGGAAAGTTGAGTGCAGAGCTGACGGCCTCGTACCAATGCATTTTCCGATTTTCCCAGTCCATGCCTCTTAAAGTTTTGCGCCTGCCACGAAAAATTGATGCCAGGTCATAGGAAGTGTTGCACCTGTCACGCAAAATCATTTTCCCAAAACTGAAGATCTGATGCTCCAAAATGCAACCCCTCTCAGGAAATCAGCGCCCTGACCTTTTAACATCTCTGATGAATATCTCTCTTGTATTGCGCCTGCCACGCGAAATGCATCTTTGCAGATCCTCTTCAAATTTCCCACACCTACCATCGCTTTTGGGACTGCTACAAAACCTTCACATTTTGCTCACTTCCGGCAGGGTGGAGAATCCCTTGTGTTTGGCACAGAAAACGACGCTTCAACATCCAAAAGCGGCGCGAACATGTGGTGCTTTGTACATTTTGACTTCGAAATGTGCTTCGCGCCACAACAGTGTACACTTGTTGAACATCTTAACTTCCAAAAGTGCTCCGAGGCTGCGGTGTTTTGTGCATTTTGATTGCAAATGTGCTTCGCGCCACAACGGCGTGCACCTGTTCATCATCTCAACTTCCAAAAGCGGTCCGAACGTGAGGTGCTTTCTACATTTGACTTCCAAATGTGCTTCGCGCCACAACGGCGCGCAATGTTCATCTCCCATCTGGCCAGCTTGCTCCGCACCCGTCGCTTTAGCGAGCCTACTTTTCGACCCTCCGGAGCCACAAATCATTGGAACAAAAACGCAGTGACTGGCGACTTTCCTACCTTTTCGCGCACCCGGATCTTCTTTCTTCTGAGACTTTCTCTTTTTTGGTTTTCTTTTTTTTTCTCTTCTCTTCTCTTCTCTTCTCTTCTCTTCTCTTCTCTGACTCATCCCATCTCTCCTTTTCATCTGTCCATATTGTCAGAAGTTTGACTTCTAAATTTCCTTCGAACAGCGCTTCACAAACAACATTTTCTGCGTGATGTTTGCAGCGCAAGACAGTGTAAGAGTAAGTGCCTGATAGTCAACTTTGCGTCCCTCAATGTGCTGACCACCCTGTCCCCCCTTCGCCAACATCCTGTTACAAGTGATTGCCAAGACTCACAACAAAGCTGATGGGGATTCAATCAGCCCCCCGGGCTTCTCAAGGGCCTATTAACCACCAACAACCACTAACAAGATCTTCTTAATCATCTATTATTAAGGGCGTATGACTTCTAATCATCTATTAGCCTATTAGCCGCCAGAAACCATTCACAGATTCTTTGTTGTCTGCCTCATGTGAGTACAAAGGCAGGGTGGACAGACTGTTTCTGTTCCTTGCCTGATGCATGTCTATGCACATTTACAGAATAGATACAGAAACAAACAAAAACACATACGCATATCATATCATAGTACACATACAAGTATACATAATATCTACATATATAATCATATATAATCATATATATATATATATATGTATACATCATGTCTCCAAACATCTCCAGACATGTCATCTATAATCTACACATTTATATAGTATACATAATAATAAATATATCTACAGATACATCAACGGTCCAGTTGGTCCCAGGCGGTTCACCCAAAGACTTTGCGCAGAAATATCGTGAGCTGTTGGAGGAATACGCTGCCAAGGCCAGTTGTCGTTCCGCTTGGGGAATCAACATAGATCTTTATTGATGATATATATATATATATAATGGGTGATATTTGAATATAGATATATGATTCTAGGTTCTAGATATGATTGAATTTGCATATTTTCGTACTGGTGAATAACATGTGTGTATATATATATAATTATATTTATATGGGGTATGTTTATTTATTTATATATATAGTGGTGAAATTTCAATATAACATAATATGTGGTTCTAGATTTTCAAAAACATATTTGCATCTTTGAATATATTTTCTTATGGGTGATGTGTATCTGAATATTGGTATTATTGGATTTTTTTGATACCATTTGAAGGATATGGGTGTATATATGGTCAACATATTCATACATGTGACATTTCAATTCAATCAAATTTTGGGGATTGATCCAAAATATTTTAAGATCTTCAATGTCTCGAAAGAGTTTGCCGGTTTTTCAAGGGTTTGTGATCTTGACGATCGTGTGTTTTTCCAAAGACATGTTCTCACAAGAACTCAAACGAAAGGGTTTGTTTGAAAATAGGGTAACAAGTTTGATGGTTTGCCCTACTTCAACTGTGATTTTGGGTACCGAGATACCCCATTTCAGACACAAAAAAATGATGTACATCATTGGTACATGTTTTCACAGGTCCAAACAAATCCCTCCCATGTGACGCCGCACGGCAGGGACTGTGTGTTTGCCCTAATTTCAATTCCACCGCGTGGCGCTTGGCATGTTGCCGTGTTGCCGTGAGGTCGTCAAAATAAGACCCAGAATCAATGAGAAATATCCTCGGGTCAAACGTGGCTGACGTGGTTCCCTATAAATGGAGTTTTATAGCTGGGAAAATCAACGAACTAAATGGGAGATTTTCTAGCGAACCACTTATTATTACCGGATGGTATCCCTTTTAAAGAAACATCTTCATCAATTCTTGGTTGGTTAAATTGTCCATTATTCATATATATATTCACATTAAATGGTAATCATCAAATATTTCAAAATAAAAAAACTGGGAAGTATCCCATCCATTGTTGATTGCATATGATATATGGCCCAATTATATCCCATGTGTCAATGGTTAGACATTGAACTTACCCCAATGTTCAAAATTGTTTAAGCATATTTATCAACTATTGGTTGGTTTTGTATCCATTGTATCCCAATGATATTCCCATTCAATGGTCAGGAACCTGCGATTCCTTCGGCTCACTCAAGAAACGTTTATTTTTTTTGGGTTGGCCAGAAAACTGGTGCGTCACAAGATTTGGCAATTTTTAGGCGGTTCAATCTCTAGGGTCTATTTTTTTGGATGCACCTCAAATCCCAATGCGGATTACCACAAAATGTTCTCAGGATTGGACGAACGCCATGAGGGCTTCATGACCTGGTACATATAATATACTCAGGACTCTAATAACAAAGTGTGATCATTATATATATATATATCAATTGTCATTATAGTATACCTAAATTTGCACATTATCCCAAAATGGCCTTGGTTCAGGTCAGTGATTATGCACTATGTATTATTGTGATTTACCCAGAGAAATTGACATCCCATTGACCTTTCCATAAAATCACCATTGAATACCAGAAGTGTCCCATTGATTGTGCTCTAATTTGAGTGTGAAATTTATTGTGGCCAGGCGTCGCTTCAACCCTGATGGTTTCGATGATGGCGTGGCCATCTACTGGAAAACTTCAACGTTGAAGGCCGGAGACTCCACCCGTTGAAGATTCAACGTTGCTGGGAATGATATATCATATATATCTGGGTAAATTTCATCACGACCTCACTGTTCTCCCGAGCCCTGGAATCATGGTTTATTTTAGGGAAATCATCCAAATGGCCGAACTATTCAGGTTAGTGAAATATTATAATTTACCCAGCATCATGTAGTGAGCCATTAAAAATACCCTGGTTAATTGATTGCTACAGGGGGTTATACTACCTGGTTTTTTGGGGATTATGATAACCCATAGTAGGGAAACCTATCAACCAACTAGTATAATGAGATGGGTTCTGCAAATTAAGAGATCCTCAAGTCACCATGGGTTTCTATATGTTTCAATTCTCAAACGGTCTAATGACTTGGATGATTTGGGGGTGCTCCCATTTTAAGAAACCTCCGTATGGTGGTATACCCTCTCGAAAACAAACATGGCTATGGAAAATCACCATGATTGGTAAAACATCGAACTAAATGGTCCATTTTCCATAGCTGTGTTAATTTCCAGAGGGTAGATTTTTTGTAAATGATTGATGATGATGTACGATTCTAACAAGTAGTGTACCAGTTGTACCAGCTATAGATATGGAGTATAATAGAGTAAATGGATATGGTACACTGGCTATGCCAAGTCCAAGATTCTGGGGCAGCCCCGGATCACCCGAAAAAAAAAGGTGAAACAGAGCAAAATCCTGGGTGATGATCAACCCATGATGTCGATAGGTCTCAAAATGGAAAACTGTCTACCTCCAAACAGTTTATACTATACTACTGATGAGGAAAATCATGATGAAGCATCAAAATTCGGGGGTACTATTTGTCAGACAAATCTATGTGGTTGGTGGTTAGCAGTCTGGGATTCAAAATGTTTGCAACCGCTAAAGCCCAGAGATCACCCCAAACATGGGTTTTGTTTGATCCAGAAGTCACCAAACATGATTTCGCTGCCAAGATTTGTATGTCATTGAAGTGTTGATTTTACCAAGCAAAATTCTGAGATCTCACCCAGAGCCCCAAATCACCTAAAACATGTCATGTTTATTTGGAAAACAACTGGTATAAGAACCCCTCGAACGAATCCAATCCGAGTCCCGTGAGCCTCCTGACGTTTGGACCTACGCAGGGATGCTCAATGCGCAAAAGGGTTGAACTGAAACCACCGACTCCTTTGTTGAAGTATCTGGGTATACCCGGTATACCCTCATCATTCCCCATTAATGATATGAATGGCAATTTCAATAGAGAAACTATGGAAAACTTGTGATTCATCATCAAAATATCATCAATGTTGCGGGTTTTCCACTAAAATTCAGACAGGGCCAGGAATAAGCGAGCATTAGTTGGGGAAGTGCTACACATCACAGTGTTAGGATGGTTTTTATAATGGGTAACTAATGGGAATATTATGGGTATGTAATAATGTGGACTTCCAATCAACAAAATATGTGATATGTTGAAGATAGTTCGGATTATCTGGAGAAAATATGTTGCGACTTCATCACTGGTGTGATGGAAATTGGACTTGGACAACTACCCCAAAATAGCCGAATTCGTTTCGGTTGGTGAATATGTATCCAAATAGTTGCATATACCCTCTGGTAAATCAACATAACTATTGAAAATCACAATTTTTAATAGGTAAATCATCCATAAATGGCCATTTTCAATAGCTATGTTACTACCAGAGGGTAGTACTATATCAAGATATTACATTTGATTGCCAAGATTTCATGGCTGATATGGGGATGCATCGAAACCTGTGATACCTTGGGGAACATCCACAAGCTGTTTGGTCATTGACGAAGGCAGGGGTATTTCATTATCCTGTCACTGATACCAAACCCATTTTGAATTCTTTTGAGTTACCATCTGGTTATTTGACATAGCTATGGAAGCCATGACCCATTTATATAAATGTAGTTCGATAATTTACCTATTAAATGTGTAATTTTCCATGGCTATTAACTGTACAGCCCCAAAATTGAACATGGAACAGCATCAAGGACTCCATCAAGGGCGATACACCCAATGAAATCAATCTCATACCCACCTTTTTCAGGTTCCGTGTGCAAAACATGTGACCTCCACAATAGATCGGGAAAAAGAATTGACAGTATAAAATATCTAATAGTGGTTGTTGATGGTTAATGAATGTTCAGTACAGCCATGTCGAATTAGTATGAATTAGTTATCTAAGTTATCTCATATGTACAGGGTTCAAATCCCTATCGGCGGTTAATACACCCTCAGTAGACCCTTAATAAAACCTTGTCAGTGCCTCCCAGTGCCACCCGCATACCCAGGACATGACGGGTGATGCCCCGGCCATTCGAGTGCGGCTTGGCAGTTTTGGCAAGGGCTTAGCACGGGATGGTTTAGTATTTGAGATGGTTTAATACGTTCAAGGATGTCTTTGACAATGCTATAATGGATGTCTTTCATTGTTCTGGATTCCCGGTCTATAGCAATTTCCAGAAAGGTAGAAGAGGCCATTTTTGCCACATGTTACCACTTTTACTACCCAATCTTCCTCCTTTTAGCCACCAGCACATCTTGGAGAAGCGGGAGACTGATTTTCTCAGACATGGCACGGAAGGTGATACCATATTTTCAACCCACGGATTCTTCTTCATGAACTGAACGATTTTCTGGTGTTTCTTTCCAATTGGCAAAACAGATACTCATACTCTAGATATCTCAAACAGTATTACATACAGTATGGGGTAGCTGATCTCACAAGCCAACACTATTTTCGAAGGCCCCCAGATGATCGAGGGGCCGTCTCCAAGGAAGCTGCAGCACAACAGTGGGTCCCCCCTGGATGTCATGACGTTGCACCTTCCAAGCAGTCCAGGGAAGGCGACGGCAGATCAGTTTGGCAAAAACTCATTGATGGTCACCCTTCAGCATTCAAAGATGGCAATTGGATATCCTCTGTAAATGAAGGTTTTAGTGGGAAAATTAACTATTCTCCATTGCTATCATCCCTGCCCTCTTAAATACCAAAATCCACCGAATGTTAAGTGTACGCAATAGATGATTGAAACTCAGTGTAGTCAGATGATTGGAATGCTGTTTGACTCAAGGCCCTTGCTCCACCCTACTGTAGATTTCACAGTTTTGTGTGTCTTATGCGTTTGTCTGTCCAGCATCCATTCGTTGCTTTGTGTGCATGACTGCTTTCACGTTGTGTCTCAAGATTTGGCCATAGATGCCATGGCATTCACAGTCTTCACTCCCCAGTGCAGCAGGGGTGGATACCCAGATGTATAAGTATCATGAAGTAAAAACAGACGCGACTTGTTTGTTTAGCCATGAATATTGTGGGAAACAGCACTCAAGCTTATGTTCGAAAGAGCATCTAGAATCTACGCGTTTTGTTGGTGGGAATTATTTCCCGAAACGATGCTTCTAATGATCCTATCAATACGAGGTATGATCAGAATCAGCGTAGACCATTTGTGAAAAAGGGAGCAGACCTATGAAACATTGTAAAACGATAGGACACTCTCAACTTATGAATTTTCTGGTTTCGCCTTCTTCTCCCATCTCTTGTCCATTTAGTGTCCTTTCGTTTCGCTTTCTGTTGCTCTTTTTCCGCCATGTATTTTTTCATGTTCATTCTTTTCCTTTGTTGTTTTCCTTTTCCTTTCTTGTTCCTTCTTTTGTCTTTATTAATTTGTCCGTTTGTTTTTGTCTTGTTCTTTTCCTTCCTTTTGAGTTTTATGTTCATTCTGCTTTCCCTTCTTTTATGTTTATTCTTTCTTGTCGTTGCTATTTTATAGATCAACCAGGCGCACAAGATTGGCTATGACCCTAGCAATAACCTTGCGACAACCTCTTGTTCAAAAAGGGCCCTCGGACCAGGGATAGACCCATTCGATCCCATTCGACCCATTTGTCTCTTTTCCTAAAGTGACTCAGCCATTTGCCCCCTGTTGTAGCTATGCCCTAAAGTGCTGCGGACAAAAAAGGAAATAACAAGTTTCAGCGAGAGGCAAAGAAACGAAAGAGAAAGGCGGACTATCACGAGAACATGGAGGTATAAAAGAAAAAAACAAGGAAAGAAAAGGGACACACAAGGAGAACAAAGGAAACAGAAAAAGACAAGAATAAAAAGAGAGAGAGCATGTGGAAAAGCAAGTCTCTTGCTTTCAACGCAACCACTGGAACGACACATGAACATGTGCTCGACATTACCCATCCTCTCCTACTTGATTGAGTTTCTGCGGGTGTGTTTCCTTTAGTTCTTTATTCATTGAATATCATTGAATGTTTTTGATTCATTCATGTTCTGTTTTACAACATATCAGCGTGAGAAATGAGAATAATTGTGGGCTTGGTTTGTGGACCCATGCCAAACACACGGCAGCCAGCATGGGATTACGTGGGTTGGAGATAGGGACGCATTCCGAAAACACAGAGGAATTCAAGAGTTTTCGGGAGATTTGGGATCAAAGCTTGGAACACAGCCATAGAGTGATCGCCAAATTTGGTGGGCTTCATCCAATTTTTTGCGGGTGAAACATGCCATTTGTCACTGGCCAGATTCACCAAACCATCGCATTCACGATCCCTGCAGGAACTTCGACGACAATTGAACTTGTGGCAACTTCATGACTGGGAAGCTGCAAGTGTGGCCAAGTGATGTCAAGTGTCAAGTCTCGTGATTTTAAGGGAATTTTGGAGGGTCAATTGAATCCAAGTGATTTCCTGGATAATTACATACATTGGATACCTAGCAAAGGATTTCGCAAGCCCTAAAAATTGTGTAAAGATTTGCGCACACAAATGAGTAAAATGGGTCCCAGTCCCAGTACATTCCTTCATATTGAACCCTCATAGTAGAACAACCAAGGATTTTGGTATTTTGTGGGACATTACCCATCAACTCTTGATTCTCGCTACCAGCCAGAGCATGTTGACGCAGTTGTTGCTAGCTTTTTTTTACATTGTGTGTGCATCCTTCGCAGCAAACTTTCCGGACTTCTGGATGAAGCAGCAGCCGGCCAAACTGGTCATAGGATATCCCCCAACATGACCTCAGCCAGAGGAATACTTTGTTGAAACATGTTGAAACCAGCAGCCAGCGGTTAAACAACGATGCGGGGGCACTATGATTGCTGTTTCTGCCTGACATCATGCTGCAGCAATCTTGGGGTGAACTCCCTACCAGATCAATTCGTTGGTTGCAGTATATCTCGATGTTGCTGGGAAGATTCAAACAGTTGGTTCCACGGTTGCCCAACTATTAAATAGTTGTCACAGCAATCTCAGACGACCTACATGCCTGGATTGGGGATACAAGGCAACAAGGGCTTCACCGTACCGTCTCCAGACGATTGCTTCTTGGAAAGAATCTCCTAATGGCATCCAGTGGCAGTATCCACAGGTATAGTAATGATTAGTAATGTATTGCGAATTAGCTTATTATTGACGGCTATAAACCACTGATGGATTTCCGATATTCATCGACAGATGGGGGGCCTCCCTGAAATCCACTTGGCTTGACAGAACCAGGTTGCGACATCCCCATGCTGCTGAAATCTCCAATTTGAGTGGAGTATCTTGACATTTTTTTCAGACAAGTAACAACACCAATTTTGTTGGCAACATGTTGATGTTTGTTGGTTCAATCCCACCTTTAACGGTCAAAACTCCTGTTCATGTTGGTCAAGTTCCTTTGTTTCTTATGGATGTTATAGTATGTCATAGTATGTTGTAGTATGTCATAGTATGTTATAGTATGTTATGGTTAGATCCACACTTTTCTTGGTTAAATTTGAATGTTTTCTTGGTGTGTTTTTTGTTGGTGTCCAGCTCCTTGCAGGAGCTTCTGGGTGGCGCCCTGGCCGACGGTCCGCCTCTGATCCTGGCCGTGGACGGGAGTCGTTGATGTCGAGCCGCTGAGGTCAGCCATGATACCCAAAAGCCTCAGCAAAACAACGGTACATATGGCTTTGCCTGGAAATTCAACAAGAAATATGGACGCCATGGAATCTAATAGAATGTTTATTTTCAAGATGGACACCATTTTCGATACCTATTGTGTGAGGTTCCAGGTTCGTTTTCAGCATATCTGACGGATGTAATGGCGCGAAATCAATCGAAATCATCATCCATGACCTGATTTCGGTTTGGAGCGCGCGGATTGCCCAGAATGATGAAATCAACACAGATTGGATCAATGAATACCTCAATTTTATGTGATGGATCAATGAATGACAAAATGTCAAGTTAGCTACATGACACATCAATACACACATGCCAACCAAATTGACTCCAAAGAAGGGGTTTGGAGGATGTTTGTTTTCTCTCGGAAATAGTCACATGGAAATGTCGCTATGACAACTCTGATCGAAACTTTCGCAGGACCTCAACAGCGATGCCCATTTGCAGCCTCCCTTGGGACAAGAGGCGAAAGTGGATCTGGATGGGGTACATGGAGTGTTTTCAGAGGCGTTGTCTGAAGATAGGATAAGATAGGGTATTTTAGTGGTATTTGGCCCAATTCATCCCAATTCCAATGGATGATCCTTGTTTTCCCATGGTCATAACATGTCATAACTGGTGGGGTATACCCCAATTTCAGGTGAGCCGTATGATGACTATTGATTAATAAACATTAAACAAAATGCAGCGCTGACTTCATGCTGCTAGACATCTCTGGATCATCACGGCATCAGGATTTTGATATGGTCGTATCGATCAGCATCGATCAGCCAAAGTTCCAGGACATGTCTCTTCAAATCCATATGGATAAATCAAGTTAGTCAAGTTGTTCAATTTTCATAGATAAAGACGAAGACATCTTTTTAGGAAAGGGCTACAATCATGTTTTGGAATTCTAACTGTGGACACTGACACATTCATAGGGGTTCGAAAAAAGATAGATGAGCTATTCCTTGCTGTCTTCATGGTGCTTTGAATGTCCATATCATGTTGGGACCACTACAGTATATAACAATTACAGCAGTGGCCATTGAGCTTCTGACAGACTACAAAAGATCCTCAGTTCCCAGTAAAATCCTAAGGTTGACTTGGTATGGATAAGGACGCAAGAATTTAATGTCGGAAACTTGTTGCCAAAATGTTGGAGTGGGAGCCAAGTATGTGGACCCTGTTGGAACCTCGAATTTTGGGTGGGAGCAATTTTGGAGCCTGGGTTTAGTATTGGAAGCTTCAGGGATTTGCCACCGGATTCATTGCTCGACTGTGTTCACACATGGTATTTGCAATTTTGACTATTTGCATTACTGTGTATTACTGTTTTCTGTCCCATTTGTTCTTCTTTGTCATGATTTCAGTTCTATGAAGATTGAAATTGAGATAGAATCACGACGACCCACCCCATGCTCTGTTCCGTTTAGCATGTATCTTGATTTAAAACCCATTGTTGCTGGTCATTTCAGTTGCATCCCGGATTTTGCAACGGAGGTGCAGGTCATAGCAGAGGATGGCAGTAGTGAAAAGGCTGGAAAGGGAAAGTGGCGATGTTTATAACAGACCAACAGTGGGTGAGTTCATGTGTGAAATGTCAATGGATCAGAAAAAAAGGGAAAATTCACAGGAACCCACTGAACCCACCATAGATTCATTGATTTCATTGGAAACACCATGGTGCTAAGATTTTCTGTTACTGGGATTCCACTTGGACGACTGGAAAGAAATCCGCTTGTGATTTCATGGGGACGACCTACCTTGTGTCCTCCTTTTGAATGGCAAAACATGGGCTATGAATGACCAGCAAAAGTGGGATACAAAAACCAACCAAAATGGGAAGATGATTTCGTGGGATTTCGTGGGATTATAGCTGATACATCAGGTAATGCCTCCAAAGGTTACCCCCAATAATGTTTAAGCGTTTGTGCTTCAGGCTCATGAACGATCAGGAACCACTCTATCCTCTATTTCTGGAGGTCACTCTTGGGTGGTTGTTGAGTCCCCTGTCGTGTAGCAAGCAAGATTGGTATAACCAGCAAAGATAGTGGATACAGTCTTCCTTATCGCTTGCACATGGAAGAACAAGCAGGGTGATGCATTTCATCTTAGTTCAAATTATGTGTTCTTTTTCTATTTGTTTATGTTCTTTGTTAGGTTCTTACCTTCTCTGACCCCCAATATAGTTTCTGTTATATTGTCTTGTCATGTCTTATCTCTTCTTATTCTTCTTGAACAACTTATCTTCTTTATTCCGTCTATTCTATCGATTTGTTCATCCTTTCTATTCTATGATTGTTTATCATTTATTTATCTATCTTATTCCCACTCTTTATGATTTGCTCTATGAGCTTATCCTTTAAAATATAAGCTGCGCGAACTGTGTCGGGTGCAGGTGGAATTTCAGCTGGATCAGCCACTACGTACCTTGGAATCATCGCTCAACATGGTAATACCATGGAATACCAATAACATACCACCTGAGATTTTACCGTTTGGGGAGTTTTGATCCGATTTTCCTGACATTCCAAAACTCTGAGTTCGTTTTGTGGATTTACGCAAAAACGCAAATATTGTGGCCATAGCCCACTTAGAGATGGGATAAAGTCTGTTGGGTCGTATTTGCCAGGCTTATTGGCCATTTACTTTTTGGAGCGATCTTCCAACTGACGTTTGATTCGAAATGTTCAGTGTTCTTGCCCTCTGGTTTAACATAGCTATGGAAGCCATGGCCATCCATAGCCCACTGGAATCTATAGGTGATTTATGATGATTTACCGTTCTTGAACATGATGATTTTCCAGTTCGCTACGTTAGTGATTACCAAAAGGTAGAAGATTTTGATGGCGGGGCCAGCATCTATGGGGGATGGGTGAAGCCGCTTCGGGTATCCTGGCTGATGTCGGCGAGGGGCATCATCCCGTTTCGGGTATATCCAGTTATATACTGGGCATGGTTTATGGCACTGGGTTTATGATATGATATTACTGATTGAATGATTTGAATTGTGGTTCCATCCAAGATTTGCTAATGATCACAAAAACACAGGACACAGTTTTGGGCCAGGGAGCTCAACCACCAGTCACCATGAGCCAGTCTCCAATCTCACGCGCCAGTTTCGACCCAGCAGATAGATCCCTTGGAAAAAGTGTCCAGGGGGGATGTACTTCACATCCCGACCGAGGTGCAATGTTTATTAAATTATGTTGTATCATGTTGTATCATGTTGTATCATGTTGTATCTATAGTCATCATTACACAACACGTTTTTTCATGTTTTTCCTGGTTTCAACTCAACTTGATTTTGGCCGATCAAATTGCATTGGTTTAGGGATACCACCCTTGCGCATCTGTGAAAATCCAGCATCTCCCCAACTAACATAGACCATGTGAATCGCCAGTTATTAGAGGCACGAGTTGTGTTCCAAGCCAACTCATCGCATGGTCAAACTGTTGTTTTGAAAGCATGGTAGCATCCGTCAACCCATGAAAACCTATGAACACGTATGAACCTCTACAAGGTGGGCCTCCTAGCTGCAATTTGGTTTATAAACCCAATCTCACCATATATACTAGATATAATGCTGTGCCCCGATTAGTGTGGGGATACTGTATTGTGTCAAGTTTTCCCAAAATAATTCTGACCCAGTGTGCTTGCTGGGGTGGGTCGGTATTGTGTCAAGCTTTTTTCTGAGGACATTTGTTCAGCATTTTCAGTTTTTTTCAGCGTCTTTGATTTTCAGCATGTTTTCAACATTTTTGAAAATAATTAATGAAAATAATTAATGAATCAATTATATAACTGATGAATATTTGTTTGTTGTGGTGGTCCTCTATTGTGTCCACCTGTTGTCTGAGGAAACATTTTTTCAAGGTTGTGACCCATCAGCAAGATTGATCTTCAATAACTAATGTGTTTGTTGTGGTGGTCCTCTATTGTGTCCAGCTTTTTTCCTTTCCAAAATCCTTTTCTCCTTTCCTTTCTCCCCAAACAGTGTGTCCACACTGAGGGGTTCCCACGGTAGGTGTTAAGGCCCGGTGTTCAATCGAGGTGGTATCCGGGGCGTTTGGTATTTTCCCTCTAAATTTCCGCACAAAATGCCTCTTGTGACATGTCCGTGTGCATTTCGACTGCGCAGCCTCGCACAAAACGGGTGTCGGAGGCTTGGCGTACGGCACTTTTCCTGCAAATTTCCACACCAAATGGCTCTTGTGAAATGTCCGTGTACATTTCGACTGTGCAGGCTCGCACAAAGTGTGCTTCCCGGTCTTGGGATCAGTCTTCCTCCTCAACATCATCCTCCTCAATATCATCATCTTCCTCCTCCTCAACATCCACATCATCATCTTCCTCTCATATTTCTCTCATTTTTCTCTCCTCCTCCTCCTCATCATCATCATCACCACCACCACCACCATCATCATCATCATCATCATCATTGTCATCATCATCATCATCATCATCATCATCATCATCACTACCATCACTGCCATCACTGCCATCACCATCACCATCATCATCATCATCATCATTGTCATCATGATCATCAACATTAGAGTGCATTGTTCTTTTTCTCCCCCCCACACTGTTTGGGGCCTCTTGCCGGCCGGGAAAATCCTTTCCTTTGCTAAAGCTTTTCTCTTTTTACTTTCTTAGTTGCATTTTTTGGAATTCTCAAAATGTCTAATTTCCAAAATTCAGGATGCCTTATTGAATCGCCATTAAAAAAGAGAGCTGGGGACTGTGAGCGTGCGCTTTTTTAGACATTTCAGATTGGTGAGTATCTTCATCTAAGTGTCAGCTGACACATGCCTCTAAGCCACAACCCTCATACTGACGAGGTGTCCATCACATGTATGACTAAAAAAACATATTAAAGATGGTTGAAGACAAAACAAAAGTAGTTCTTCACATGCGCAAGCAACACAATACATAATTGGTGACATAACTGCATAGATAAAAACTCTCGTCAAGAGATATTATCAAGATAAATTTGCCGTTCAGCCGTGTGTTTTTGCAGGGGCAATATCCAAACAAAATATGAAGTATTCCTTGAAAAGTTGCATCATGCCCTTTGAAGGAGTGCAGTGTGCATTTCCAAATGTCTAACCCTCCTTTCAAAGGAGCAGTGCCCCTTTTAGAAAAGTCAATATTTTTGCATAATGTATGCAGTATGATTGACATAGAGCATCCCTTTCAAAAGCGCAACATGTTTGAAACTGTGAGCACTATTAAAGAATGTTCTTTCGCTTCTTACCACTGAACAACAGAATATTGTCCTGTATGGCAAAAAAATATTCCTGTGGAGAAGCAGCATTCTTGGAAACCTGGATTACTTTTGTTTGACATGTGTACTCTTCCCCTTGGTCAGATCAGCCCAGCCTTCATGTAGACAAGTCTTACTTAAAGAAATGTTTTCAATACAATCCAACAATAATGTTTTCGTTTAATCAAATATCTCACTCATATCAAGGGGATGTTGCACAAACTCAACAACAGATTCTTCAAGGACGATCATACTCTTTCAAAAGAGTGCCACATGCATACAGTATACCGTATACCATATGTTCAAGCAATGTTTGATGGTCTTAAGATTTAAAGATGCACATTCTTCAAATTACAATATTTTTCAAGAGGAGAGCTGCCTACACCAAAGGGTGTTATTCCCAAAATATGGTTCGTTGTCTTGGAAGAATATCACATTATGC
>Ga0126342_10005692_pt1 | contig 21864 bp, 16 predicted proteins | sample Cyp1metagenome_FD_92528 | JGI IMG/M metagenome (GOLD analysis project Ga0126342, IMG submission 92528) | Coral microbial communities from Lord Howe Island, Old Settlement Bay, Australia - Cyphastrea 1 metagenome | ecosystem: Host-associated > Invertebrates > Cnidaria > Coral ... | reverse complement strand
GTGAGGTGAGTGAGGTGAGTGAGGTGAGTGAGTGAGTGAGTGAGTGAGTGAGTGAGTGAGTGAGTGAGTGAGTTGAGTTGAGGTGAGGTGAGGTGAGGTGAGGTGAGGTGAGGCGAGGCGAGGCGAGGCGAGGTGAGTGAGTGAGTGAGGGAGTGAGTGAGTGAGTGAGTGATGAGTGAGTGAGTGAGTGATGAGTGAGTGAGTGAGTGAGTGAGTGAGTGATGAGTAGTGATGAGTGCGGCAGCGGCGGCGGACGGAGGAGAGCGGCGGGATCCAAGCGAAAAACAAGAACCCCACACAGTGATGTGGGGAAAAAACATTCGAAATTTGCCCGAAACCAACATCCACCAAATGCCATAGGAATAAACATGCCAACCATGGAGATACCAACCTTACCACCTTATCCAACAAGCCCAGCCAGCCATCCCCCAGCTGCTCCACCCCATCGGTCCCACGTTGTTGGGGTCATGGGTTTGCAGTGGCACGCCGCAGCCACGGCAGCAGATCATGTGCTCCAGGGCTTTGCCTGCTTGTGTCATGACATCCTGGGCCAAGGGCAGCAGGCGGATGGGGAGGAGGATGGGGATGGGGATGGTGATGGGTGATGATGATGATGATGATGATGATGGTGATCCCCCATGCGAACACTGATGTTTCCAGCTGCTGTGAGTGGAACTGCTGCATTTATCTTGACATATTCCCAGCTTTAACCCAACTCATCAAGATCCAGCTGGTCTACAGTCTACAGGGATCATTTTCCAAAACGGCCATGCAATGGCCTGGCCGTGTACACATCGAAAAAACCCACCGGTTGATGACTCCCATCTGCACCCTTCATCCACAAAACCAGGACGTCACAACAAATTACATCCTTGGTCTGTAGATCATCGCCATCATATTCCAATGTCGTGCGCTTTTTTAAAATAAATATATATATATACGCCAAGTCGCCATACCTTTGGTCAGCGGGTTGTCTCGATGAGGATCAAAGTTCCCAGATCGAGCCCTAGGCTGAGCAAGTTACCCATCGAGGGCATGAGAATCTTATGGCTTGCGGCCCTACGGCTATCTTATCATTAAAACCTAGACCTTACAGACCTCATAGAGCCTCGTAGACCTCATAGACCTCGTAGACCGTAAGTGGTAAAGTGGTTAACCCAAAAAAAACAGTACCCACTGGTAATTTAACATAGCTATTGAAAATTGCCATTTATAGTGCATTTTCCCATAAGAAATGGTGATTTTCCATAGCTATGTTAGTTTACCAGAGGGTAACCCAAAAAAACAAAGTATCAAACTGATTAGATCTGATTAACCTCCAACCGACAGAGACCCTGCCATGGTCAAAGTGTGACTTCCGCCCCCGAGGACGGCACCGCACAGCATCTGGGACTTCCTCTTCCACCATGGCCTGACGAATAAGATGGGGGTTAGATGGAATGAGGATTTCTATCAATGGAAATTCAGGATCCTAGAATGGCGGTACTGTACCATATAAGGCCATATTTTGGGGGGATATCCCCTTACATAGCCCTTATATACCTCCATTTTAGGATCCTGAAATTCCCATTGATTCTATGCTGGTTGGTGGTGCAACTTTTCCATCTTGAAAAATGATGGAGTTCGTCAATGGGAAGGATGACATCCCATATATGAAATGGACATAAAAAATGTGTGAAACCACCAACCAGTATGGATCTGATGACTTCAAGATTGGTCAGTCCTTCAAGTGATTAGAATAAGATGGGATACCCTCTGGTAAACGTTTACATAACTATGGAAAATCACCATGTTTAATGGGAAAATCCACTATTTCAATGGCCATTTTCAATAGCAAACTGTTAGTCTTTACCAGATGGTAATCCTGAGGACCAATCATCCAATCATCCCCGATGGGCTAAAAAAAAATACCCCGGAGACTTGGAGATGGTCGGAGATGGTGCGATGAGCTGAAGCTTCCTGGAGCCCAGAAAATCTGAGTGGATCATAGCCCATAGGATCCATGTATGCTATATATGGTGACATTTACCATCAATATACCCCCAATGTTAGCATATATACCAGCACCATGGATCCTATGGGTAGTGATATAGTGGATCAGATTTTGGCTATGGATGAAGCGTGAGCAGTATTGGAATTGCCGCTTGAAGCACAAAATCGAAAGGTCACCATGATACTCAGGCAGTCTAAGAATGTCTGAACTTAGGGTTGGGAAGATTTATGGGCAATTTTCAGGTGGTCCCCTTGATGGAATTCCATCGATTCCCATCGAATCCCATGCACATGCACCGGAAGAATCGTCAGCAAGCTCAACCAATCAGGCATGGGATGGGTGAAAATTATTGAAAATTCTGGTGCCCAAAAATGGGATGGTCGGGATATGTTGGGGTTTTTCAACCAAAGCTCCAACTTGACGTACTTCCCAAGCAAGCTGGAGAAAAAAAAAAACAAAGGTTTGTCTGAAAAACAGGGTACCCCATTCAACCTCATGGTCGAAAGTCAACATCATCATATTCCACATCATTCAATGGCCGTTCAATGAGATACAACCCCAAATTTCTGCGATCGCCAAGGCATTGAACGTCCAAAAAAAGGCCTAGGAGAGATGATGTATGTTTGAACGCCTGCGCATAGCCATGAATCATTGACCATTAAATATCGAAATATGGCAACCATGAATCATGAATCAAACATGTGGGGCAAAGCCAAAAATACTGCTCTAAAATATTGAACTATACTGAACTTGCTATTTAAAAAAAAAAAGATCTAAAAAATATCAACAGCGAACCTCCAACAAATGGCACAGCTCTGGCGATTCGATCATCGGAAAATGTCTGGATCTCGCCTCCAGCTCCTCATCCGAGGGGCTACCTTCATACCCCACGAAGGGGATGCCTTTCCTGGCACGGGATCATCCGTAGGTTTTCCTGGGGTTTTCCATCTGAAGTTTTCCGGTCACTGGGTTCAACATGTCGCATCCCAGCACAAGAATGGTAGCCAAGCGGGACCATCCCCACAAAGTGGGAGTGAACATAAACCATCCAAAACAGCTCGAAACGAGGATGTTGAACGTATTAGAACCGCCAAGATCCTTAAGAAGTATCAAGAAGTTGTGATATATTAGACCCACAATTGTCATGTGGGGATGGGTCAAAACCCTATCCCCCTGTAGTTCACATCAAAATAGCTGGGATTTATGGATGTTCATCCCCCTAAAAATGGTATGTATAGGTATTGATCCATAGCCATGTCTATTCTTCTGGCTGTTGAAGGCGACCTCGGAGGGACCAACGACTGACTCCAAGTCACGTGCTCGGAAGCCGCTTGGGCATGGGCTTCAACTTCAATCTCCTTAAGGCAAAGGTTGGAGGAAACATTCTTGAAACCGTACATGGGACCGCGAAACTTGTCAAAAAAAAACAAAATTCCAAGGATTTCATTGGTTGAACCGTTCGAACCATTTTTTTCAGTTGCTTTCTTTGAGAGATACCCAAAAATGGTCCCTATTCGAGATACGTAAATCATGTTACATCATGTTACATCCTCATGTTTGTTGGCTCATGAAGCATCATCAACACCCTGGAACAGCCACGGTTTTGACCCTGAACAGTTCTAAACGAGATTATAGTTCCTGCAACTAAGGCCATATATTATTTAAATTATGTTTTTTCAGCTAGTCATAACTGTTGCTTACTGGTGCTAAGCGTAGAGAATAGGGGAATGATCCACTCCATAACTATTTTCACAACCATCCCATTTCCCAATTTCCTACGTTTAGCACCAGTAATTGTTGAGGGCTATCATAAACCATCCCCAATTTTGAAGCTACAGGGCCAATCATAAACCATCCCCATTTTTTTAATAACATACTTGGCTGGTATAAAAACCTCAAAATATGGCTGGTTTTATCAGATTTAAAATATGACTTTACCAACATTAGCCGCATTCCAAGTTTCTCCCGGATCTCGTTCAGTTCCTCCTCCGCTTCCTCCAACACCTCCGGCGGCAACTCCTGCGCCCGCGGCGTGCCGCCACGGCCGCGACGGTCGCTGCGGCCCCGGCGTGCGGCCGACGCGGCCGCGGCCACCACACAGCTGGAGATGGAGGGTAACCTGGGCGATGGCCAATGGGGATTCTTGTAGCAACCTCCGGCAAAATGATACAGAATGGAATTGGGAAGGCTACATATTATGTGTATGACACAGCACATATATTTATGTACATATTATATACAGTCTATCTGTGTGTGTGGCACTATCTTTATGGTGGGAGTTTGCCAAACTTTATTGAAAAATATTGAAAAAATGGGCACGGAACCTACACAAGCGGTGGCACAGTCACAGACTGACAAACATGTGGAGCTTTGAGCAAACAAATAGAAACACAATGGCCATTTCACGCCAGGTCTTGCACTTTGATGTATATATAATATATACTGTAGTCACTTTGCCAACCATTCCCAAACATTGGAATGCTAATCTTTTGCGCTACTTCTGCCACCGTCAATAAAAAATACTGGGATGACTCGTAAGTTCAGGTAACCCGAAAGGGCACAACCCCAACCATACGCATGCACTGGAGATACATCCAGATTAAAACCGATTACTTCAGACTTCATCCCAACTCGAAAGCTACCCGCAGAATCGCTGTTTTTCACACCTGTCTAGGCCGAGAAGCGGGAACCAAGTACCTCAGTGGCGCTACGGCCTTTGACATACCAGAGAAAATTTCTCGAATCAATGGCTTCCATTGGCTCCAAGCTGAATGAAATTCTGGTCAAGTCAATCTGTCAATCTGGTCAGGCTGAGGGCACCTAAGCTTGTTCATCTTCCTCCATCTTTAGCGACGAGAATGCCAGACTCATCCAGATTCCATGTTGCATGTCCGGAGGGCCGTTTCACAAGAGGACTCGTCTCAAATTCATTTCCCAAATGCACGTGACAGCCTGGGTCAAGTGCCAAAGTCATGAACCAAATCTGGAGATGAAACCGGATTTCGTGTGGCTCAAAATGATTGACCTCAATCAAACTAGATCAAACATGAGAAAATACAAGTATGAAGGTTTCCTAAAAATAGGGGGTACCTCCAAATCATCCATTAATGAAACCATTTTGTAGCATATTTTAGCCTTGAAACAACCGGTTTTGGGCATCCCCCATTTTTAGAAACCTCTACAGTATATGTATGATAAACTTGGACGGTTGAAACCCATCCCCAACTCCATCCGAGGAACCAGTCAGGCGTGAAGGCGAAGGTGAAGTGCCTGGAAGATGATGTCGTCCTGTTACATGAAAACCCCGCTACCATTGGATTATTCCCAATACTTTGTGTTCCATTGGAGTCTAGATAACACTTGGTATTGTAAGTTGGTATAAATTGGATATAATTACTATAGGAACTATATCTCCACATAATCCCGATGTTTGGATGAGCAACAAGGTTTGGACATTTGCTTTTGGGCAAGGACACCACACTTTGCAATGTAGCTGTGAGTCTGTGGGAATGGGTGAAAGTCTTGGCTGCCAAAAATGGAAGGCTTTGAAGTGTTGTTCCCTCGAAAACCCGATCTTGCCCTGCAAGTTTCACTGGTGGTTTCAACCCATCCCAAACGCCTGTAAAAAACTCCATTGTGGGGTCGTCCCCCGGTTTAGTTGGGATGGAACATCAACATCATCATGTTTGAAAGCACCAAGAGAAAACTGACGACTTATTGTTGCTTTACCCTATACCCCATAGGATCCATGTATGCTATATATGGTGACATTTACCATCAATATACCCCCAATGTTAGCATATATACCATACATGGATCCTATGGGTACTAAAAGAGATTAGTGTGGATGGACGCCACATCACCGGTGAACTCCCCCCAGCAACCTCTCCAAGTTGTAGCCCTTCGCTGCGGGACTCGCCCAGCGGCACTGGGTGTCAGGGTCAAAGCCATGGCCGCCATGGCCCCCCGGGGTGGCGAGGCGGTGACTTCAAGCTGCAGAAACTTGGCTGAATTTCGTTGGATCATCTTGGAAGTTTCTGCGAATGAATTTCTCATAACTGTTCTGCATCGTTTATCTTTTCACAGTTATCTTATCTCCAGAAATTCTTTGACATTAGGGCCTTTCGGCAATTTGCTGGCCAAATTCAATCTGTTACTCTGATTTAACTTGGGAGGAACTTACACATCAACGAGACAAAACATGACAAATAACAATTGCATAAATACACATAATATCGCGAAAACCTTCCTGAAAATTCCCGGAGCCATTTCCCTCTCTAGCAACACATTTTTGGGGTGTCAATGCCACGCGTCCTGGTGATGGATCTCTGTTGTTATGATTGTTATGTAAGCTGCAAATGACTAAATACAGAGCCCCAAATCCAGAACAAAGCTGGTAGGTGGTAGAGAATTTGTCCAACAAAGGCGGGCCCCTCTTATGATCTCCCAAAGCTGAAAACTGCTAGGCGGCCCTACTTGGTTTGAGGGACTTATGTTTGGGAAAATGGCGGCCCAAATTGGCCCGAAGGATTTCCTTTCGGGAACTATATTTGGGAGCCGGTTGGTAGGCCTTTTCTCGACAGTGATGCCTCTATTTCTTAACCAACTCAACAGTTTAACTTACAAAATGACCTGCATTCTGTGAGTCAATATGGTCAATTCATACCAGAATTTTGATCCCCATAGGCCATAGCGGTGCATGAGGTTAGGTTTGACCATGTGTTTCCAATGATTGTTCACCCCAAAAAATGACCTCACCATCACCATCAGTCATCCCGCCTTAGCTGGACACAAGTGGCTCAACTCAACAGCGTCCAAACATTGATAGACAAGCAGGGCGAATACTGCCTATACCACCAATTATATAGAAACTGTTTTGGATGTTTTGTTGGTTTGAAGTTTGAATCTCCATATTCACAGTTGTAGCGGCTGTAGTGCGGCCTAATCTTGGTTTCTCAATAGGTCTTTCCTAGCGCAGCGTGCGCGTCTTAATTCTCAAACTCCCCAAACTAGGCGTACCCTGTGGTTTGGGTAAGCCTAAGATTAACTACCCCATTAAAAAAAAAAAAACTTACAGAACACATACCCATGAAATTATAAGAAAACTATGATTTGGGTGTATCCGAAATTTGGATATACTGCATAGCACCCTTAAAAAGCAGCGGTTAATACAAAACTGGTGGTTAACCAATGGGTTTGGGGGTAGAGGTAGCCCATTTTCAGACAAAATATGACAAAATGACCAAATACCGGAGGGTATATGGTTGAATTCCCATTGAACCCCATTAAACCCCATTAATTAAGACCTAATAGCCTATTAAATTAAATATATTATTAAACCATTAATAAATCATTGTTAAATCAAGTTGAATCCCGTTAAATTTATTATATCAACTACTTGAGGAATCCTTAACCCACCCCTCATCTCCTGCGACCTCTGCGAGGAGGGCGTCACTGGTGGTGGCTCCATGCGTTGCGAGGAGTCCAAGGTGCAGGTGGTGGTGGTGGTGGTGTTCCTGGCTTGGCTTGGGGATCTTTAGAGATATTTTGTCCAGGATTTTTTGGGGAATCTTGTGGATGTTTAGGGGTTTTATGAGATGTTCTTCTGATGATTTTTGTTTCTTCGATTTTTTTTCGCTTGGGGGTGGATGTGGGTTGTTTTGCTCCCCACATGTGCGGATTTTCCATGATTTTCCTCAGCGAAGTTGACGCACATAATTTGGTTGACTTTTGGGTTCATGGAGGATATGATATTAGCGACTAATCAATGGGGGTTACATTTGGGGAACTTTTAGGATGTTTATAAACAACGTATGATTCAGACAACGTTTTGTGGAAACTTCTGGTGACTTTTCAATTCAAAAAGTGGGCTATATGTTTGAAATGTTGATGTATTTGCTTGTTTTCCATTTTTTTGGTGGAAGAATAATTGACTATTGTTGACTTGTTTTTCTGGATTTGGATTGCTTCAGCAGATCTTACCAAAATCAAATCCATTGGGGCTGGCCGCTTGCCAGAGTTGCAAGGAATATCCAACCAGAAGAAACACATATGAGCTACTCATGTTTGGATGGCCCCAAAGTTAATGGTGAAAGACATCCATCATTTTTTGTAGCTTCTGGTGGTTTGTTTTCATTGTGTTTCTTAATTTCACCTTGCTTCCTCACTATCTCTCACTGTTTGGCGACCTGATTAAGTCAAGCGGGTACTGCAACCCCCTATTGGGGATTTGGAACCAGTTTCTTCCCATGAAACTAGTCAGTTCGAGATGATTCCCGTTTCAGAACCTGATTTGACCGCATCATTTCTGATGGCCTTTGATCACTAGGCCCTAGGCTTATTGAGGAGATAAAGTGAAGACCATAGTGATTTTATCACCCAAACCCGTTGCGGGTTTCCTGCATCTTTTCCCCAAACCAATTCACACAAGACAAAATCTCCCTTTACCATTTGCGATGTCCCCATTTCCCCGAACAAAATCCATTCCCAACTCCAAAACCACTTAAGCCACGTTATGAGATGGTTTCCCTTATATCAATGGATTGGTTTAAGGGAAAATTTACAGGAAAGCCCCATATTTAATGGGAAAATCTATGGTTTCCTGTAGATGTTCCCTTAAACCAATCCATTGATTATACTAACCCAGAGGTAGTCAGCTCCATGGCTGGAAAAGTTGAGCCATTTCGTTGCCATCCCCGCCTCATGGCTTCCAACACAGGGGTGGGATCCGATTGTGTGAAGCGGACAGGGCTCTGCTCTTCCTGGGGACTGGAACATGGGAAGAACCGAAGCCATTCATGGCGAAATCTACGGTTTTTGTCCGGCAATTGAGTTGGAAAATGCCTGAAGAGTGGAGGTTTTAATAGGAAAATCATCTACAACTCTACGAATTTTAGTGGGAATCCATGGGAATCCATGGGAATCCCTTAGAACTCTGGCTTTGAAATAGGGAAATCATCTATTTCAACGTAGCCATTTATGGCCCTTGGAGTTCGATGAAGGGATTACAATTACAATGGACTACAACTGTGCAATGCGGAATCTGGTGGTGAATGAAACTTGACCCAGCTTCACCAGCACCCCTTCCCAGACAGGGAGTATCTGCAGTGATGCGGCCTGCTTACAATTACAAGAGGTCATGTTTCTCTTTGGATCTGGTAGATCGGACCATGAAATGATCTGTCATGATCTGTCATATCTGTCTCTGTTGCAACCTCATCTGCCACGCCTCCCGTGGTGTTTCGTCCGAAAACTCGATAAAGGTGTTCTTCACCTCGTTGGAAGGGCAATGGCTGGGGGGGCAATGGGACCTATGGCAGAATTCATGACCGGTTCATCTAGCTGCGACTGAGCCATCCTGACAATCCACTCAACTGTTCACACAATGAACATTAAGTCATCTGTACACAGATCAATCTCGCAACTTCTCTCCTTGCCTCAAACATGCTCAAACGGCCAACTTCTGCCTGTGAGCATATGTTTTTTCTGCAAAAGAAGGGTATCTTTAAACTTAAACCCCATAGTTTATCATCATTTTCCCATGAAACTGGTCAGATCAATTGACCATCAATATCTCCGACCAGATGGCGGAGATTCTGCGCGCCAGGTGCCAAACCTTGACATGATCACTGCCCAGAGGGAGAGGACTCCTGCCAGGCATCGGTGTTGCTTCCGCCTTGTTCTTTTGGATTTTTCGCTTGAAAACACGCGAAAAGCATGGGAAAAGCTATGAAAATGAGGCTTTTGAAGATAGATCTCATCTGAAAAGAATCTTTTTCGATTGTTGTCTCAGAGAATTATATGAATTTATATGAGACATTGCTACCTTGGGCTATCCGTCAGTTAATTCTTCCAAGAGTGGACGAGAGGCACCCCGAGATTTCCAGGCAACGTTTTGTCCGGTCATCTGCCATTGCTATTGTGTTTCCACCAGGCCGGAGCCCGACAGATGTAGAATTACACCACAAACGGCACCTTATCCCCAATCAATCACCATGTATAGTGGTTAAATCCCAATAAATCACCATGTATAGGGGCTAAATGGAAATTTTCACCTAGTTCACCTTCAAAATAATGCATCAAGTCCTCCAATGTCCTCCAATTCTGTCACCAAATCCACTCCGTGATATCAGGAAACCTAGCAGGTTTGTTCCTTGAATCGTGTATTTTTGTTGGTGATCACCTCGCCCTGACCGGCCATGCCTAGGCTTGGAATCCTGGCAGGAAGTAACGCAGGCTTCAACATGGAGGCTGGAAGGATCTGGAAGGACCTCATGCTTTGCTCCATTTCTATAGCGGTAGTTATTGTTATTCATATCTAATTATTCATCCAAATTTGTGGGCTGGATGTTGACCTATCGGTATGTTTGAAGTCGGTTCTACAGGCGTTTTCTCAGTTCATCACAACACACTGGCCGGTTTTGGATACCCTCCAGCATTTTCCTGCCGGGCACTGCACCCCGCCATCTACGAGCCAAATTTATACCATTCCCTACCCAACTACGGTTTTCCCCTCCAAAATGGCAGATTCACTTGCCTATAGATAATTATAGATATCTTTGTATCTTTTTTATCTGCCTTCACAGCCAACCCACGGTAACGCTAGCCATCTGAACCAGGTTCCACTTTTGCCTTTTTGTCCCACGGCCTCAGTGTTTCAGAATGCTTCGGATCCCACCACTTTGGGCAGTGCTATCCCTGACCTCATGGCCTTTGGCCATGGCCAGTGTTGTTCACTTTGCAGCTGCCGGGGCAGCCGGGGGGCTGGGGATGCTCCAAACATCCGCAGGAGACGGGGCACAGCCAGGAAAAGGGGCGAAAGAGGGTCTCCTTAAATGATGGCAACTGGTGGCCGATTCGGAAGGGAGGCCAACCAATCCAAACATGTGGCTGAACACATAGTTTTTTGGGGTCTGCGACATTGTGCCATGTCCACTTCAAACACGTAACCCAAATGGCATCACAGAACCAACCAAGATAGTCTTATATAACCCACCGATGTCGGATTCCAGAAGCAATTTATCAAGACCACCAACGGGATTTAAAACATGTTAAAACCATTCCATTACAGCAGTGATTTCCCCAAAGAGCTGGTAGAGCTAGATGTTTATCCACCTGACCCCAATTCGAGCTGGATAGTGCATACCTGGCGTACCTCCATTCCACAACATCAAACTCTTCAATACATCCATGTTATAAACCAATTGATATGGATGTTAGCGATGTCATAAACCATCCATATGACTTGATGGTTGAAACATACCACCCATCTGCCAAGCGTCGGAGCCATGGCACCAGTTCACCTTGCTGACCTTGGATTGTTCGCCAGCTAGTTATGGCAAGTTACCCTGGGTGAAAACATCCAAAACAATGTGGAAAACCCACGGCTTCCCTAGCAAAAGAAACTATAAATTGTGGGTGTTCCACATCTTTGTGTTAGTTTACAGGAGGGTATATTAACATGGACCATCTTACATAAACTACCATCCTCTTTTTTAACTGGCTCAAACATATTCCGTAGATCCACCATTTCTTATTGTCTCAAAAATCATAGACATTGGAATAATCCAGGAGGCATCAAGAAGAAAACAGGTTTGTCAAACAATTCTATAGTACCTCATCCAATTAGATAATTAGACACAACATAGACCAATTGGTCCAGTGGACAGTTGTGTCCAATAATTCTGATCATTAGAGATTTTGATAGTTTTGCCCAGTTATTGTCCAATACCGGTAATTCAAAAAAGAACTGTATCCCATGCCCATCCCATGGGTTAAAATCAATGAAGATCCAGGGGACCACCTCCTGCTGCAGCTCGGTCCGCTGCAGCCCCACACAGCCTTTCACACGCAGCTCCTGGGCCACCGCTGCAGCCCAGGGCCAAATGGTGAACTGCGTGGCATCCTGGCCGTAGTAGGAAGACAGGGATCCAGCGTAGCCTCAGCGGAGATATGCGGAGATGGGACTGGGAAGATCTGGGAAGATCTGGGAAGCGTGGTCGAGGTTCGACCCACCAGGTCACTAATGAGCCGCGGCTATGCTATGGCCGAAAATCAATCCACCAAGCTTCGAAATCATCTTTCATTTAGGTTTGAAGATGTTTGAAGGCTCCATCTGAATTCACCGCCAAATTGGCAAAAAAAAACGGATCCCCTTCAGCACTGCTCAACAACTCAAAGCTGTCCAGTCTCTTGCTGAGAGCCGAGTGACTCTCCCAAATTTCCTCCCAGACCTGTCCTTGGGGCTGATCTTCGCATGTCAGTGTTTCCAGGGCTGCTTCCGCCCTGGTGGAACAAAGGTCAGAGCAGCCCTGTGACTGCACCTGCAGCGGGTTTCAATGTTTTTGCTGGGCCCGGAAGACATGTGGCAGGTATGTCCTGTCAAGTTGACATGAGCAAAACCAAGGAGACCAAGGTATCGCCAGACCCCGAAGAAACTGAATCATAAGGGGTTGCTTCGGATGCATACCTAGAGAAATGACTGGCTTGGGCTCTTTCACCGGAATTCGTCGAGAGGCTTCAAGACGATTTATAAATATCAAATATCTATGATAGTCTATAGACATCTCATCAAAATGTGATGTTTAGCTTCCAACAAATTTGAAAACACCTGGTCTACATCATCATTTTTCTGGGTGTGATCTCTGACGATTCCTGTTCTTGCTGGTTTGATATCAAAAAGTCACTGTTTTGCTCGCGTTCAACCGATCCATTCCAACATCGCTACGTCAACCGATTAGAAAAAAAGGGGATCGAAAACCTACAGCGAGCTACTGAGATTTGACCACCAAATAGGGGTAAACATTGGATAGTTAACATTTCAAAGTTCATTTACCCTCTGGTAAACTAACAGTTTGCTATTGAAAATGGCCATTGAAATAGTGGATTTTCCCATTAAAAATGGTGGATCTTTCCATAGTTGTGTGGCAACGTTTACCAGAGATTAACGGATCGAACTTTTGGATTTAACCCATCGCCAATCTTCCCCAGAGAAAGCCCTGTGACGAAGGCGCCCATGCCTTGTGCCAGGGCGATGCATATGGATCCGTGCAGCCGCAGGTTTGGCCGCAGATTAAGCGAAGCATCCGTGCGTCGGGTCTGGCGAGGCAGCGGTTTTTGTATGTTTTTCTACGGTGTCCATTGGGGGTTCCTGGGATTTTCAGTGATTCTTAGGGATGTTCATCGGATTTTAATGTGATGTTGATTGTTCTTCATGGAATTGTTGATGATTTTGCAGGTTTTCGGTTTTCATGGAATCTTTCTGGCATTTTCTATGGTATATAGCCATCAACCAGTGGGAGTGTATGGTATGTTTATCGGATAAAGCCAGGGAATGTTTATGGGATATGGGTTTGTCTGGAAACATTGGTCCTACCACTTCTTTTCCAATTTCAAACAGAGAAAATGATGGCGAATCATTGGATTGAAAGGAAACTCATTTGTTATGTAGGGTTTTTTCCCAATATCATAAGGAAACAACCACTTTGGTTTTTGTTTGTATAATCTTATAGGATTGTTTCAAAAGGGGAAGTGTTTACACATGTTTACATAGGTCTGCTCGGAGGAACGAATCACTGCCGCTGTTCACAGGCACTTCTGGGCTGATGAGAATGATGAGGTGGAGATGGAGATGGAGGGCATCATGGCAAGCACAAGCAGTGAGCCTGGTGAGATAAATCCAGGAAGTTGGGACAGGCTATCATGGCTATTTAGATTTGATATCTATATATTTGTCAACTTTAAGCAGTTGAAGCAGTTGCAAATTGTGATGATCCCGCAAAAGGTATCAACCATCCATGCCTAATCTATCCTAATCTTGGATACCCATGGATACCCTGCACAAATCTTTCGCTACGCATTACCGTAATGAGACAAACGATTGAATTTCAATTCCCATCCCATCAAATTACCTTACAATTTTGTTTGCCTTACAATCGAAATAATTAGAAATCATTGCGAAATCCCATCAAAATCCCATCAAAATCCCATGTTTTCCACCCCCAACCCCCAGCCATCCCTATCCATCCCCAGCCATCCCCAGCCGCCATCGCCTCCGACACAGCTCCTCCAGCCCTGCGCAGCTCTCTGCCGGAGCTTCGCCCAAAGCCACGGTGGCGGAACGGAGGCGGCTGTGGAGGATGGGCGTTATGAGGGGGTCCAGGTATAAGGGGCTGTCCCGATGGAAGGCTTCCTGGGAGAAGAAAAAAAACTGGGATTTTTGGGGTGATTCTCTTTGGTTGGGAACTATGGAAATTTTATGAGATAAAGAAAAGCTGGGATTTTGACTGGAATTCAGTGGGTTTTTTAATGTTTTTGACTGTCTACGAGTATGTATCTATATCTATCTGTATCTATCTATATTTATCTATATCTGTCTATATCTATCTATATCTATCTATATCTATCTATATCTATCTATATCTATCTATATCTATCTATATCTATCTATATCTATCTATCTAACTATCTAACTATCTAACTATCTATCTGTCTGTCTGTCTGTCTATCTTTCTTTCTATTCTATTCTATTATTTTCTCGTCGTTTCTATCTATTCTATCTATTCTATCTGTCCTTTCTATCTGTCTATCCTTTCTATCCTTTCTATCCTATCTATCCTAACTATCCTCTCTATCCTATCTATCCTACCCTTTCTATCTGTCTATCTATCTATCTATCTATCTTTCTATCGACGACCGATCTATCTATCTATCTATCTATCTATCTATCTGTTCTATCTAATCTATCTATCTATCTATCTACCTATTCTATACTATTCTATTCTATACTAGTCTATTCTATTCTATTTTATCTAATCTATCTACTCTATCTATCTATCTATCTAATCTATCTAATCTATCTAATCTACCTAATCTATCTAATCCATCTAATCTGTCTGATCTTATCCTAGCTTATCTTATCTTATCTATCCATCTATCTAATCTATCTAATCTATCTATCTATCTATCTATCTATCTATCCATCTATCTAATCTATCTATCTATCCATCTATCCATCTATCCATCTATCCATCTATCCATCTATCCATCTATCCATCTATCCATCTATCCATCTATCTATCTATCTATCTGTTCTTTCTATCTATCTATCTGTCTGTCTATCTATCTATCTATCTATCTATCTATCTTTTCTATCTAATCTATCTATCTATCTATCTATCTATTCTATTCTACTCTATTGTATTCTATTCTATTTAATCTATCTAATCAATCTAATCTAATCTTATCTAATCTAATCTAATCTATCTATCTATCGATCTATCTAATCTACCTAATCTATCCTAGTCTATCTATCTATCTATCTATCTCCATCGCCGTGGTGTCCGTATATAACTATGAACCAACGGGATTGTGATTTTCGTGCACGCCCCCAATGAACAATCTTGATGGGACCACCTCTTCCGGGCTGCGCTATTTTCAAATTAACCCCGGTGTTGTGGGGTGGTAAAGATGAAATGGTAAGCCAATTGGAAAAAGTAAATAGATAGATATATATATATATATATAGCAGATACATAGATATAGTAGATATAGATATAGTAAATCTAAGTTATCATAGTGAGGATGATAGTAGATATAGTAGTCACAACAAGTAATGAACATTGGACATACTGTAGTAAAATGGTGTAAATCAACTCCAAAAATCGTGCTCGCGGGGACGGGGAGCAGCATACCATGGTCCTGATTTAAGTCTCTTGGGATAATATGGAAAATCCTCCCATAATCATGGCCATGGCTAGCTTGGAAATTCCCGATCAATGGAGGTTTATAATGTTTATATTTATAGCTGGGAAAATCCTGAAACTAAATAGCGGATTTTCCATTGCCACGCTTGATTACCGCGGGGTAAGGTAAAAATTAAAGAACTGGTTTCTTTATGAAAATAGAGTACCCCCACATCTAATCTCTTATCATCGTTTTCCTTGATGAAATTGCGATGTATATAAATCAATTTTCAGACAAACCCAAATCATATTCCTGGTCATGCATATATCCCAAACCCAGTACATATCCCCATCAATGGTTGTTAAACATCACTTTCAGTCGACATTAGTCGACAAACAAAAAAAACTATGGTGAATTATTCAAAAATTCCCCATGATCGCCCATGATATTCCCAGCTACTGGCTGGTATTTCCCCAGCGTCGCTTCCCGTCTAACTGAAACCACCCAGCACCCAGCATCGGTCTCAGGACAGAAGGGTAACATGCCCGCAGCGTCCGCCAGCGACGTCAGCCGTAACTGGTCGAAGATCTGCAGCGATGCAGCGAAGTGGATGTACTGTGAGGGGCCCTCCACCTGCAACATGGGCCTTTGGAGGTTATGGGGTCCATGAGTGGCTTGGTTTGGAAAATCGAGAATCACCGCGGATACCAGCATATAAGGCCTATTTTGAGGGGTTACTACCAACCATAAACCCCATTTAGGGGCTTAAGCTCCTGTTGTCGCGGGGTCGCCAGAACCCTTCAAGTTCCACAAAATTGAAGCTAAAGGAAACAGAATGAACGACAGCCAAATCTGACATGGCGCAAAATTGTATGGACCCACAGTGTGACAGACTTGGCTTAGTATCAAGCATAGGAAAGCCTGAGTTTGTTTGGGGGTCAATGGTTTTGAGACTTGCTGTGCGGCATCCATCTGCCAGGGCTTGTGTTCCATTGGTCCACAAATTTAGGGCCTCAAAGGCCCTCGAACCCGTGGTAGAGTGGAGAAGCTGCAAACTTGCAACCCCCTGAGATACAACCAACGGAATGTAAATCTACCCTACCAACTAGGTGTGTCTGAAAATATGCCATTGGTGTCCTATTATTTTACCAAATTTTACACATTAAAAAATTGCAATTTTGGGGGGGTCCCCAAGTCTTCCAAGTACCATCAACTATCAACTATCAAATACAAATCTCAGGAAAGTGCAACACTTTCCTAAGACAAGAAGTTTTGACAGGAGACCTTCTAAAAGTATCCTGAATACCCACTGGTTGCATCTACCCACCTATGCGCAATCAGATCTCATTCTGATTTCGATCTGTGCTATCTATCTAAACATGTGTGTTACATATATAATTATGAAATATTATGAATATATATATAACTGCAAGCATTGTAATGTATAACATGTCATTGAAAACAAATTACTTCTGATTTTAAGCTCCCATCTTTTGTTTCACAACTCCAGCTTTCAGACCGCAGCGGGCCTGAAATGTATGCGTATTCACAGCCACTTCGCTCAACGAGAGGTCCTTGGTAGGGTTTTTTCCGGCACCAGGTCTCCACCCATGAAAGTGGCTGTGGAAGAGCTCCCAAAGCTTAAGCCTTCAAGATAGGAGTGCTTCGGTTTCAGGGTGTGATCGAAGGTTTTTTGGACTGGCCAATTCGAATTCCAATCTAAAGCATACCTCGTCAATCATCCTGCTTGTAACTGGCAATGGGTATGAACAACTGGACCCAAATGTGGCTGCACCCAACCACAACGGGAACCACAACTGGACCTGCAGTTGAGAAGCTTCATCGCTCCTCCCAGACCGGGTCACAAAGCCCACTATCTCTTGGACATCTGGATTGTGAGCCACCACGAATGTCCTGATCGTCACTGGGTGTAAGATGGTGTAAGGGACAAACCAACTGAAATCGTCCAAAGTGGTTTCTTGCGAATCTTCAAACCACTTCTGGGAGGTTGGCAGAGGAGTTTACCTTTCATCTTTTCTGGGGAAGGCTATTCTGTAGGTCGGTCAATCAAAAACCATCTCAAAACGAGCCCGGCATCTGGTTGCGGCCACACATCTCCCACTTGATGGTCACCATACCAGAGCCTAAGGGCTCCAGAAAAACCAGGTATGGAACCAGCATCGTTGCCCCCAGGAGCAAGAAGAGCAAGAAGGACTCGATCTGACCTTTGAAAACCGCGAGAAAATGTTAATTTTTGAAAACATTTGAAACGCATGGTGGAAACCCTGAATGTTGGGTGACTTTACTCCATGGCAATTTGTCATAGCCATGGAAAACGGATGAAAATTGCACATGTTCGACCTATGAAAAATGATGTTGATGTTTCATGGCTACTTACTTTAAGCTACCAGAGGCTAATCATCCATGAATTCATAGTGATTTTTCAATCCCCGCACTAAATGGGAGTGTAATCGCCCCAGTGGGCTGCCATCAAATGCCAAATTCATGGAGTTGTCAAAACTCTGTACTTCAACTAGAGGGCCCCACAGACATGGCTGGGAAAATTTTAAATAATCATCACCATGTATATATATTGATATGTTTGCACATATGTCTACACGAATGTACGCATATTTAGGCCGCTTAATCATCCAGAAATAGAAATCCGAGATGTTCCATTGCCACATGTTGCCGACAAAACACCAAAAATACACTAAAAGAAACTCTGTTCCATCACCAAGAGAGTGGAAGGCTGGAACCGTTGTCATTCAAACAGTTCGGCAGTTGTGAACCTGTCGATCCGGAGATTTCAGGCTCATGGTCACGGTTCTGCGAGGATACCTATGGATATCATCTGATTATGACAATTCAGTAGCTTTGCTTGGCAGCTGATTGCATATATATATATATATAATTGTGTGTTTTGTTATGTTTCATAAATGTTCATAATGTGTATATATATAATATATATATATATTACATTTTATTGCTATATATGCTAGCACATCAATCACATTAATCACTTGCACTGCTCATCTGCTCCCGCTTCAGATTCAACACCTCTTCCAAGCGACTCCGCCACGGGCCGTAGCGCATGCGGATGGGTTTCAACTTCCGGATCTGGCGCTGCACAGAGACTGGGGTGAAGCCTGCGAAGAGCAGTTCGTCCACGTCCATGATGCCGTTCCTCAAGCGGGGATGATGAGAAAAAACATGTGGAAATGATGATTCACCCGTGGATTTAAGGGTACCCAACGCGCAACTAGGCCGAGGGCTTCAATTAATCTGCGGCTGACACGGGCTGAATGTCTCCCACAAACGGATTAAAACCGTTTGTGGTCAAACCTTAAAACGCTCCGCAGGGCGAAAGCATCTGCAAAGTCAAAGGTTCAAGGCCACAGCGTTCAGCATCAATTCCTCAGATGACCGGTGCTAAAATGGGGCCATGGCAGTATGAGCACTGAACTGCCATCAAGAGATCAACAACAGTTATGATGCAACTGAATGACCTTTTGCCTGGCATTTCAACACCTCACTCATTTTAAAGAATGGTAAATCATTGAACTATGGCTGGGCCATGGCTTCCAGAGCCATGTATCAATGGTTTGCTTTAAGGCAAAATTTACAGGACTCCCCAATACTCCCCAACATCTTATAGGAAAGCGTGGAAAACCATGGTTTCCTGTATATCTCCTCTTAATCCAATCCATAAGTCATCATATCCAATATAAGATTACATATCCCCAGGATATTCCCATTATATCCTCACATTTTCCCTACAAAAAAAAAAACACAGGCTGAACCCAGGCTCAGTGATGGACGTGGTCCTGGCCAGCCAGCTGATTCCAGCCACCAGCAGGATGCTGGCGATGATCGCACGCAAGACGAAGGTCACAAAGACGAACAGAAAGCGCACCAGGGACCTGGTGACGCTCCGGCGGAGCCACCATTGGCGCCATGCCATGAAAATCCCAACAAGCAGAGTGCGAATGGAAAGGCACAAATTGGCTTCTATGGCGTCATCATTGGGGAGGTGGGAAAATACCACAACACTTTTATTTTTGTTTTAAATAATTTTGAAAAAGAACATACATAAAAAGTTAAGGAATTGAAGCCACCAAAGCCAGCCACAAACTTTGGATGCTGTTCTCCCCCATCTTGGTCTGTCGCGATGTGGGGATGAAGGCCACCGCCTCCAGCGCCAGCCAAATGCTGCGGAACTCTCGGTAGACACATAAGCTCCAGTGGAGAATGCACAGCATACCTCAGCTGCCCTGCCCGGAGTGAAGGGAAAATACACAGAGACAAAAAATACACAAGGTGGTGCCCCCCCAATCCTTAGCTAAGTTGGGTTTTAAGATTTTCTGAGTACCCTCTGGTAAACTGTTACATAGCTATTGAAAATGGCCATTTATAGTGGATTTACCAATTAAAAATTGTGATTGTCCATAGTTATTTTAGTTTACCAGGTGAGTGACAGTCCATTAGTCCATTGCGATCACTATCCCAAATAGCATGGAGAAGGTCAATTGAAGTCATCATGATGATAACCTACAACATTTTCGGGAGAATGTGTTTGAAGGCAACTACCAGCTCAGCTGGGGAATTTAGGTACGCCCTGTGCTGATATGTAATGATGGGATCTCCATTCCCATGAAAACCCAGTCCGTAGTAGCAGGGTAATGGGCCCTTGAGGCAACCGGGCAACCCTTGTCTGAACCCAGACTGTTAGGGCATGTTGGGGCCAGTCATGGCCTGGCAATGGCCAAGATACACAGCAGAATTCCCGGTTGAAGGAAACCTGGTTGGAAGTCATCGGTTCCCAAGCCTGGCCGTGTCAGAAATCCACAGGAAACTATGGGTTCTAACCATTGTTTGGATATTTTTGGCAGGTTGAACATGTTCCCTCCATCCAAGTGCGGGACCCCGGGACAATGGATATTTCAATGGTATAGTTCTTAGCTGACCATAGCGAGAGTGCGTGCGGGGGAGGAGTAGGAGCCCGGGCCTAGTTATAAATTGCATCACTTGCATTCAAATCCAACGCCCATTGTGGTCTGGCGGGGGCCATACCCCATGGGTTGTTTCCAAAAATCAAATACCATATTGGAAGTCCATAGGTTATAATACCAACATTCTCCATGTCTAGGAATTATATTCAACCTTGCCCAACTACACATCGCTTCCAGCTTGTTTCTTGCTGTGCAGGTCTTTCAGATTGTGACCAACACCATCTGCCAAAAAACAAGGCTGGCGCATCTTACTAAGAAGAAATATGATTAAGGAGTAGATTCTTGATACCCACCGTAGGTAAGCCTACGCAAGATCTATGAAATGTGTAAAGGAAATCCCCACAAAACTAAACATGGCCTCGCATGCTACAGGAAACTAATTTTAGGTTTTTTTTTTTTTTCCGCCACGCCTTTTTGAACCGCAGCTGGTCACGCCCCCTGTGTTAGGGGGAGGCGGCTGGGGAGGGGTGGGGTATCATCTCGTGCTTCGGCGAGGAGGTCGGGGAGTGGGGGCGGGTCGCCGTCGGTGTGATCCGCAGCGCCAAGGGGGAGTTCAAGGAGGCTTGCTGCGAAGGCGTGAGAGGCGGCACAGCTGAGCAAGGCGGCCCATCGGCGGGTGTATGCGCCGACCGCTGCTGCCCGTAGCGGCTGCTGGACGCTTCGCGCCTTAGCCACCGCCAGGCGGTGGAGGAGGGTGTGCGCCTCTTGGCCCCAGCGGCCACCGACTTCCAGGCCAACAACGATGAGGCGGCAGCGGCGCTGTTGCTCGAACTCTGGGTAGACAGACACCCGCTTGCGCCGCGTGGCCTGAGCGATGGCGGCACCAGGGGTGGTGGTGGTGTGCGGGTGCGCCGTACCATCGCGCCCGACAGGACTGACTAGGGTCGCGTCGACGGCGAGCTGCGCGCCTTGGTAGAGGGGGAGCCCTTGTGCCAAGATCTCGATGGCCCGGGCGTCCGCGGGGGGCGGATCGAAATTCATGTTGGCCAGGGGCACGTGCATGTGGACCCGTGCCCCGGCTTCACGAAAGATGCGGGCCAGGGCTCGTTCAATTGGCACGGCTCGGGCACGCAATGCTCCGCTTGTGGCGCAGGCAGCACGGTGGTCGCCATAGGCATCCATGGCACGTCCACACCGGCAATGGGCCGGGGCGAGGCCCAAGGCCAGGCGGAGGCG
>Ga0126342_10005691_pt1 | contig 21866 bp, 21 predicted proteins | sample Cyp1metagenome_FD_92528 | JGI IMG/M metagenome (GOLD analysis project Ga0126342, IMG submission 92528) | Coral microbial communities from Lord Howe Island, Old Settlement Bay, Australia - Cyphastrea 1 metagenome | ecosystem: Host-associated > Invertebrates > Cnidaria > Coral ... | reverse complement strand
GAAGATATGCCAGATAGAATGCCAGAAGATTTGCCAGATAGAATGCCAGAAGATATGCCAGAAGATATGCCAGATAGAATGCCAAATAGAATGTCAGAAGATATGTCAGATAGAATGCCAGAATATGTGCCAGTAAGAACATGTATAAATGTCATGGTGGGGATCACACGAAGTAAAGTAATTAGTACTATTTTTTCCCACTGCTATTTAAAGCCTTACAGACACTGGATGGTTTAATACTAAAAGCAGCCAGTCTCGTAGTTCCATTTTTAAACCCCCGTCTTGAGCCATGCCCAATTGGAGACAGATCACATCAACGCACAGTCACTTCAGAGACAACAGAGTGAATTGCAAGCTCCCAGCTCTATTCAATCCCTTCAGATTGGGATGATTGGGGCCTCACTTCTGGTAGAAAGATTAGCAGTTTCCTTTTTGGCTCCATTTTGGGTCCATTGATCACCCATTTGGATCCATTTGGGTGGTGAATCACAAGGACGCCACAACGTCACCGTAAATCATGGTAGAGGGAATTGATTCCCTATTTCAGGCTGGTGAATGATGGTGAAAATTCATAGAAATTTGGGTTTCAACATCTGATTTAACCGTGCCGTGTATCTGACCAACACCTAATATATAAATGGGGATGTGACTTCATGTGATCAGCAAACATGATGGTTTTACATGTTTTTTCCATGTTTTCCCATGCTCCTAGATGCGCTTGATGATGCACCAGGGAAGTGAATACATGATTGAAACATATTGAAACCATTTTTATTGTGTAAAGCAAGCAACGGGCACAGTGCTGCAGGCACATCAGCTGTGTCAATGCGTCCTCAGGCTCCGATCTTCGCCAGCCGTAAGTTGAGTAACTTCGATTCCAGGGCCTCGACCTGGGATACCAAGGAGAAGATGGCCATGGTGGCCGCTTGTTTGCTGTTAGCCTCTGGTAATTTGTTATATAGCTATTGAAGATGGCCATTTAGAGTTGATTTACATAGTAAAAAATGGTGATTTTCCATAGCAAACAGTTAGTTTACCAGGCCGGGTAGATCAGGATGTGGGATTCATCGCCATCATCGCCATAAACCAAAGCCCAGTTGAACTTTTGAGGGTTGTATGAAATTGGGTGAATTTACCACATGATTGAATTGATCTCGCCAATTTGAAGGAACTTGTTTTCTTTTTCAATTATTGGAAAGTGCAGATAAGATATGAATATGATAGATATGAATCATGATTGAATTGATGTCAGGAGACTAATTTATGATTTACGGGGAGGAATATAGAAGGGAATTGGACCTTTCGCTGGGACAGAATGTCAAGTTGTTTTGCATTTCACCACCCAGAATGAGAGGTGTTCCTCTATCATATAAATTATTTGTTGCAAGGGTGCTTTCCTCAGTCGTGGGGTAATAGGCCTGTCGGATTTGCGGGCCAATTTGGAAACATCCAGATGAAGTTATAAGTTATGGACAAGACATGACAAGACCCCAGGACCACTTTAAACCTCACTTATTTCGAGCAAGTCATTCGGGATCCTCGGGATCGAGGCAATGTCTGCGCGCTTGATTGAAGCGCAGAAGTGGTTTCGGAAAAGCCCTGAGGCGCAGCTGGAGGGCGCAGGAATGGAATGGGCGCCTTAAATCACCGGATCAATGGCGACTGTGGATTTTTTTCCGTGACGACTTGGACTCAACTGACTCAACTGACTCAATTTTCATCAATTTTCATCAATTTTCATCAATTTTCATCAATTTTCATCAATTTTCATCAATTTTCATCAATTTTCATCAATTTTCATCAATTTTCCATTTCGCAGGGGGATAAAAAAGGTCTGAAGATTATCCTGAAAGGCCACATTTCTAGGATGACTTGATGATTGCTTGTTGTCATGACTGCAGTGATTCAAATTTGATCCGTGGCTAGCTGGACATGCTACATCAATCCTTTGGATGGATTTGTTCTTGAATGGTTCACCGGACACTCACCAAACAAAAACCAACAGCTGATATAGCTCAACCGTTGTAAGCCATAACTGACATGACTTTCTGTATTAAATTCGTAGTATAAGTATGTATAAGTTCACTAATAGCATCCAAGAACTATAAGTCACTAATGGCAATAGAATATCTATAGTAATTACAATGACTAATTACAGATATTACATGATATTTACATATATATGATATATATATATATATTACTATTATATTGTATATTTTGTATATATTATTATTATCATATATTAATTACGTGATTATATTACTATGCCAAGTCTACGCTTACCCCACTACTCATCCCCTCGGGAGTACTTCTTCGGAGGCCATGGGTCGCTGCTTGGACTTTGGCTGTGGCACAGGCCGTGAATCACGGCCTGGTTTTAGATCCAGCACGGCGCAAGTCATGGGGATATCATGAGATGACATCGTAAAGTATGGAGATATTTTTCATGATTTTAATGGGAGATATGATGGGATATAAAACGATCTAAGTTGATTTTTCGACTCCCCGAAAGAAAGCATGTGTAGAGTTAGTGTCAAAGATGGGATTGATATTTCGTCATTTCGACCATTGATGGCGCTACTGAGACGCTACATCGATTGATTTCTCCCGGCTTTGAGGCTGCCAGGTTCCTTTACAGAAAGAATGGTTTACCTTTTTTTTCTGTAAAGTGAAAGAAGTCAAGATGTCCAAATGATAAAAATCCAGATATAGATGATATAGATTGATATAGCTTCTGTTTGCTGAAGGCTTCTGAAAAAAAAAGGCTGTCGCACAGGCATGTCTGATTCATTCTGATTCCATCCACCGGAATCGAGCGATGACCTTTTCCACCGGAATCTAGCCAAATCATGACGTTTGTTGACGTTTGTTGCTTGTCCTTTAGACGTGTATTTCATGGATTTTTTGTGTGCATGATGCATGATATATGTATTGCTGGTTGGTGGTTTATGGAACATTTTATTTATTTTCCCCTTCCTAGTTGGGATGATGATCCAATCTGACGAAATCATATTTTTCAGGGGGGTAGATATACCACCAATGATATATGGCTTCATGTTGACGATACAATCTTCAGCCAGCGATGGAGGTCTCCTGGCCTTCGAACTGCAACCCTGGTGCAGCGCGGTGCTGGGTCTGGACACATCGCAGGGCATGCTGGAGGTGATGGAGGTCCAGTTGGTGGTGGGGGAAAAGTAGGGGGATGAACCAGCTAAAATAGGGTTTCATGGTTTTAGTGGAACATTCATGGGATAATAAGCCGACAGTCTATATTTTGGATCTGTCTGAAAAAGTTTGAAAATGGGAGATGGCACAAAGGTGCAATTTTCACAAGGATGATGATGATTATATATAGTATAGATGGAATTAGGGGGCCCATTTTTCAATTAAGCCCAAATCAAATACTAATATGTTTGACTAGAATTGGTAACATCATGGAACGACTTGGGAATTTGTAGGAAGGGCAAAGGCAGCTAATCAATCACCTGAGAAGCACATGAACATCCCCTCATGGCGATCTATTCTGCCTATGGTGGAGATGTTGCCAGTGTGCTAGGAGAAAATCGCTGCCGCCGGGATGCAATCCAAGATGCGAACTACCAGATCCTTGACCATTCTTTGACCTAAAGTCACATTCAAGGTTTTTTCCTGGGACCCTCAGCGGGTACAGATTTCACTGAAAGTTTTTGAAACCTAAGGAAGTCTACAAGAAGCAGGTGAGTTTGATCTGATTGTCAGCACCTGGGCACGCATTCCAAGGCAATTTTCGTGTTTGATTCTGGTGGAAACAGACAAAAAGGTTGATGGTTCTGTTCCACTGAAGTGTATGACGCTTCAATTTCGAAAAGGATCGATGTCACTGGCATTTCTTGGAACTTGTAGACAGATCAGCGCCACGAATCCGCTCTGTCTACGACATTGTAGCAATAGAATTTGACTCAATTTTGTTGGCCCAAGAAACCTCGCATTTTTTCCTGTGGTCTTCATACAAGATAGATCAAGATAGCAAGACTGTGCGTCGAAGTGAAAAAGTCTGGAAATCAGAAGAATTTTTCGAGCAGATCAGAGCGTCACTCCTGAATTCAGGTATGTTATGCATCCACCACGTGAAGGATTGCGCGCTGCAGTTGAAAGAACTTTCGTCCCTTCTCAGGTCTGGAGTCGGTTTCTGGAGGGTGAGCGTTGTGAAATCTGCATGTCGGACCATGTCGGATCATCAAAGATGCTGATCAAATCCTCTTATTTCGCTGAACATATATTGCACTCTAGTTGTGTTTGTCAAACATGTTTGGACCAGTTGGGGTGCAAACAGAAGATGCACCTTTACATTGAACAACTATGAGAATGAGATCAAAATAAGCGAAGATCATCAAACATATGAAATGATATGAAACGATATAAGATCATCAAACGTGACCTAGTTTGGACCTTCACATCACCATATATCACCACGAAAGATGAAAGCCAGGCCGTCAGGGAGACTGGTCATCGTGGATTTTGAGGCCACGGAGAATGCCCGGATCTTTCACAAAGAATCCGAAAGGCTCCTGGTGCAGAGACTTCAGCCGTGTGTGGCCGGGCTGAGAGTTGGAATTCTGTTGGATGGTTCCGTTTTTTTGTTTGAAGATAAGGCTTTTTGTGATGACATATGTTAAAATATGTTAAAATGCTTGCAGGTGATTTGACAATGTCTGAATCCCGACTCAGCAGTTGATGGTTTCGATCACTTGTTATCCTCGCCTGAGATGTACATGTTATACATGTTTGAAACATTTTGAAACGGTGATTCGATGTGATTCGTAGCTGAAGCACCCATAAGCAGATCAGTGGCAGGAAGGGAGATCACTATGAGCATGATGGTGTCTGGGATGCAAGGATTGCAAGGCATGGGCAGGGCCATAGTGGATGAAATGTCTGGATGTCAATGGGAATGAACTCAGAGCTATGGCCATGAAATTCATCACCGCGTTTTCATAGTGAAAATGATGGGAAAATGATGGATGAGGATTCACCGGTGGATCTAGGGATAGTCTATGTTTAGACACACCCTGTTTCAGGGTGTCAATGGAGGGCTTACCCAGTAACCAAGCTGAATGTGGAAAGGAAATGATTCCGGAACACATATTCCATGGAAAAACCAGCTAAAGATGGGACTTTCTATGTCCAGGGTGGTTTCCCAGATGGAAATGTTCTTGGCATATGACAAGCGTGTAGCCAGGCCTGCGACAACATGACAGGATGTCCTCTGGGGGATGTCTTGAAAATCATCAGGAGGTAACATCGCCAGAGGGGTTTGAATGCTACGATTTCGTGGAGCGAACTGAGCCTTTATGATGCATCTTTATCCATCCGCATCCACTGGTTTAAGGGTATCAGATATACCCAAAACCATCCAAAACCTTTGGTTAGAATGGCCAGTTGAACAAAAACACCTGGTACATTTATTTAATGGCTACCAATGGCATAATTCTGTATGCTTGCTGCTTTCCCATGCTTTCCCATGCTTTCCCACGTTTTCATTTGGATCACCATTCGTCACCCAAACAATGCCTTGGCACGAACGAGGACTTCCTGCGAAGGAATTAACGCCGCCCTGCAGCAATCCTGCGTTTGTGGCTGTCCACTGTAGCAGATATTTATGGCATTTGAAGAATTTTAAAGCATACAATATCGATGCTCAGAATATCGCAGCTTTGCAGATGTCAGCCAGAACTAAACATATTCCAGCTGACCGCTAAAAACACTGAAGTTCTTGGGCTTATTTCAAAGCATCGTGGCATCGAGATTCATTTTGGAAGGCCAGGAGCTGTCGGGTCAATGGTCAACAATGGTCAACACTTTTTGTCGTAGCCATGAAGTTGTTGAGCTACGCCTCACCATGAGGCGTGACCGTGACCCCGTGTGAAGGGATATTGCCTACCCATAGGATTCCCATAGGTAGTCAAACTTAACAGGGTAATCCAGCATTTTATAGCACGATGTTTCTATTAAAACCTCATTTATAGCAGATGTTCCAGCGCGCCATGTTTGATTATCGGAGGGTAAGTGCACCAGCCAAGGCAATGGCTGAAGGACGCTTCGATGTCAGAAGTGGATCTGGTGCGTCAGCCATTTGAGAAGGAACGTGCAGAAGGACCACCGAACAATTCGGCTTGGAAATTTCCCATCATTCGACGACTGGATTTCTTTGAGTAGAAAGTATGCGGCATTTTTTTTGTTGGTGGATTCCTCAACCATCAACAGAAATTGTTGGATCGATTTGGATCTAATCCTTTTGACGGTTTGGCATCGGAAAAGGCAAGATAGTATCTATGTTGCAGTTACTTGCTGCTTGGAAATGAGCGTAAAGCTCAAGGACAGACCTCCTTTATTAGGTTGAAGATTGAACTCTTGGACTCAGTCTTTGCAGACTCCAGACTGGGTAGTAACTAGATGTAACTAGTCTTGATCTTTGTATTCATCTCCAACATCAGCATGACACCTTCGCAGAATTCGATGATGGGACAAATTGCTCCGACTCCAGCTATAACTGGTAGACAGAAACCATATGGATCATTAGATTCCCTGCTAGAATCTGCTTGAAAAAAACATGAAACAAACATGTGATTCCTGACGTTTTTCCCAAGATTTATATCCCACCAGGCTGGCCCAACGCTGGCACCAAAGACATTTTTCAGATGATGGTTGCCTCGGGACGAAAGTGACGGCCCTTGTGGCGTGCTGCCAGACAGCGAGCGGCAGCTGGAAGAAATGTTTAGAGCTGCGGCGGAAGATCCGGATTTGAAGCTGACCAGTTGAGTGATGTGAAGTTGATCAAGTGATCTGTAGAATTGGTCCCTTGAGATTCAATTGGTTTCAAGTATTTACATGTAATTCATATATTCATATGCAATTGATTAGTTGTATATATATATATCATATAATATCTATATTAATATCTATATATTAATTTATATTATATATAACACATATATCCTGCTTCCTGGTTCCGATGCCAGGCCAAAGGACCGCCGCCACCCAAGGCAAAGCCCAAGCCCAAGCCGAAGGCGTCGCGTCGGAGTTCCGGATTCTCGAGGCATCTCAGATAGATGTGATATCAATAACTGGTTGGTGGTTTGGAACATTGTTTTTTCCATCTATTGGGAATGTCATCATCCCATTTGACGAACTCATTTTTTTCGCGGTTCAAAGCACCAACCAGCTAAGATAGTCTACGACGTAGATTTCTGAGGATCAACAAACTGATTTTGGTCAACCCCTGCCAGGCTGCGGTGGTTGGACAGCCAACACCTCCCAGGAGAGCAACCCCTGGATGAATTGGATGATTTTGGTGTTGTGCGGCTATCCGTTTATCCATTCAAGTGAAGAAAGGATCACTTTCTATAGAAAAACAAGGCACATCACTTGACAGTCGGCAACATCAGTGCTGGGCTCTTGCTCTTCGATGCTGCCCCAAGGACCAATGGATTGGTAAATATCAACTGGAAGAAGAAGGCAGGCTGTTGGAGTCACAACGACTACGAAACGACATTTTGCCATGGAAAAAGTCGCACTGTTGATTAGTCGGTGATTATACAAGCAATATAATAACAATTGGGGATTATCATAATCCATCATAATCCATGGAGAAAATCCGTTCCCAAGCGTCAGCAGGATTTCACGGGTTCTCGGTTCGATAGGGATATCTGTAACGGCTCAATTGTTTTGATGAGAGCTTTGAGGATGACTGATTTGGATCGGTTTGTTGGATTTTGCTATATTTCACTCACGCATGGGCCTTGTTTTTGCTGCAAACATACCAGGGTCATGAATTGGACATCCATGTGGAATAGGGTTTAATATATTTAAACAAACACACCCAGATTGCTTGTGGTGCTGGTATACTAACCAATATTTATTGATACCTCAAACACGACCAGAACGTACAGTATGTCGCTGACATCTTTTCATGAAGCCGCTGTCAGATTCACCCCAAGAAACTCTACATTACAGAATATAATCGATAATGCATTTTAAATACTCATGAATACATTCAATTTTGACATCTTAAGAGTTGTGTATACATCAAACAATGGTATTACGGTGTCACATCACCAATAGCAGACAGCCGCCCACAGGCAGCTCCAGGACCCGAAGACTTCAGCTTGAACGATGACTTTTTACGTCTGGCCTCCCGGGCGGCACTGCGTCACTGGATGACGATTGTTTCATGGACCAAAGATGTTGCACCACCATGGTTTTTGGTGTAACAATCCATGTTTTGTTTTCACTGAGTTTCATGAGTTTCATGGATTGTTTAGCTTTTTCCCTATGATTGTGGCGGTTTGGAGGGTGATTATGCTGATTCGCGTGACTATCTGACGATCTTTGACTTGTATTTCTGAGTTGAAAGCACACCTCCAGGGAGGCCAGTGTCGTTTACCATAAACTCGGGGTTGGAGGATGGCAACCAAAACACAATCATAGACTGGTGCATAGATTTACCATCCAACAAAAGAGGTGTCAGGATGGCAAAAGTGCAGGAAACTATAGAGGTAAATATAGATTTACAATCCTAAATTATTATAATTACATATATGATTTATAGAATTATATCTACATATTTACCTATATATTTACTATATTTATATACATTTTTTCCCAAGCCCTGGCAAGGAGAGATGGCGGAGTTGAGGGGCCGTCCCATGGACGATCTGGAGCTCAGTAAGGAATCCGTCTTCCAAGGCGGGATCTTGTGCCATTTTCTGGTAAAAAACACGGGGAAAATGTGGGAAAATGATGCTTGAAAATGCTTTAAACTCAGTAAACCTACTGTAAACCTTAGGGGATTCAAAACATCTTTAAACCAGGGGATTTTTGATGATTTTCGTGATTTTCATAGCATAAATCCAGATGGGGAGCCTTTGGAAGTTGGTGGCAGCCCTCTTGCCCAACGTGGTGGGCTGTTCCTAGACCAATCAAACGGTATTTCTGCCTCAGAAATACACCGGTTTATGGATGATGTTCCCATCAAAGCCTCCATTTTTGTTGGACATTTCCCAGCTTGCCATGTTTGATCACACTGGAGGCTAGCCACCACGTGTACAAAACCCTTGTTGGATGTGGATGAGATCTCTGGATGCCCAAGATTCAGAACCATCAAAACCTATGGATCAAGACATGTTGGAGAACACATTCAGAAGGTTACAACATGTTATAACATGTTATAACTACAATAAGTCTAGTTACCTAGTTACTAGTCTAGTTGTAATCTTTTCACACCAGGAAACTTGGGAATTTCAACCTGGAGATGTCCCCATGATTCGCTCCTGGCCAGGACAAGTTGATGTCCCGGAACTCAGCGAGATGCAGCTGCAGTACTGGTTCGGCATCCGCGCGCGTCTGGGGCCACAGCTAATCATCCAATGTGTTTTTTTAATCCCATGGTCTATGCCTATGGATAGTCCAATCCCCATGCTTTGATGGTAAACCAATGACAACCAATGTAAACCACACATTCATCAGATCTGGTTGGTTATCCAGGTCAGAAGCGGCCCACACCGTGCAGCTCACGTGGAACCAGCCGTGGCCCTCAGGTTGATGTGAATTGGGGAAGCCACAACGGGTTGGTTGCCCTCTGGGTAAACTAACAGTTTGAGAACTGGAAAATCTAATAGGTAAATAAATCATCCATAAATCATCCATAAATGGCAATTTTCAGTCGCTATTAGAAAAATGACAAGGGGGGTAAACATGTTTTTCGCCAACCAGTCATATGAGGATTAATATGATTTAACTATAAACCAAAGCGACATGCTGAGTAAAGCCGAGATGCACTCAGAGTACCAGCTGACTTCAGCTTCAGGGTGAACAGATTATGAAGCCGTTTTTGGCTTCTGTAAAACCAACAATCTGAATTTGGCATCCACAATTTGTGTGTATACAATATAGTTATTGTACAATTGAGCGTGCATAATAAGCTGTACATATATATATATTATTATTTTTTTAATTATTATTATTGTTATTATGATTACTATTATTATTATTAGTAGTAGTACAATACTTATATTATATATATACACGCACATATGTAGGCAAAATATATCAATATCGGCAAGATAATATGAACATCCATAAACACAGAATAACACAGAATATTTTCAAGCAGCTGTACATGACACTGAGTCCGTCGAAAGTCGCTCAAAACCTGCGTCTCGAGGCGTTCATTCCACGTCTCGAGATGCCAGCGGGAGCGGGAGCAGCACTCCAAGTCATGGTCGGCTGCCGGGCATTCCGATCACTTTGAGTCAAGTTTGCGGATTCAAAGTATTCAAGCCTCAAAAGTGACTTCCCAAATCATAGAGGCACTTTTTGAAAGGGCTCATTTTTTGTGTAGCAACAACCAACTGATGTCATTGAGGGTCACCTTGGAGAGGGTTGAATCCCCATGACAGTCATAGGGTCCCCATGGTTTTTCAACTACAACCCAGCCATCCAAAAGTTGGAACTTGCGAAATTGTGGAACACTTCATCAAAAGCTATCCTGGATATTCCTGGATTTGTTTTTTTTGCAGCTAATTTAGGGGGAGCCCTATATATTGGAGAATCATGGCCTAAACCAATCGGTGTCCGATAGGAATAGTCATAGTATGGTATTCGGGTAGAGTCATTGGGTATAGTACTGGATGATAACTATAGTTTTTTTCTTTAGCTTCAAGACTCTTCACGCCTGATCACAAAACCTCCCATGTGAGTCTGAGATATTCTCGCATCTACAGTTTGTCTGAAAATTGCCATTTCAAAGTTTTTTTTTTCACTTGCGACTGCTTGCTGCCAGCTAGTGGCTTTAAAAGCGACTGCGCAAAAACAGAGAGCGACTGCACCGCTGTAGTGTGAATCACAGTCTTCGAGTGCGCCTCTAACGGCCTTCTGGCAATGAGGGAACTTGCCTCCAGGCACTGCCAAAGAATAACAAATCAAGCCAAAAGAAGAAGCACAGACGAATCAAAAAACGAGTTGTAGGAAAAGGGAAACAACCTCAGTCAAAATCAAGATAACCATAGGTACTGGTATAAACAAGACGTTCTATGACTTTCTATTCTATCAATTATAGTCCACTTGATCTTGGTCATTTTTAGATATTTTAGTTTGAAACGTCATCCATTATGAGAATTGGACCCATACCAATGCGATGCTTACCCAATGAGAAAAATACCGTGTGGATGGATGGTGTACCAAATCAGTGCGCGATTCTGTAGTATAAATCATCCAATCTACCAACAGTGCTTTATCACAATCAATTAATGATTTGGTTCTTGAGCGCCAAAAAAAACCTCCAATGTCGGATGGATGTTTTCCACAGTTGCCATGAGTTGCCCTTTTCAAAATCAGACATCAGAAATATGTGAATCGTATCTAAGGGTAAGACGGTTTATTCCGCTAGCTGTGTTAATTTCAACTTTCGAAGAGCTGGGTAGTATGACTATTCCATACTATTCCAATGTATAATTATGTGGCATTGGCAAGTTGCCTGTTTGTTTGTTATCTTCAGTGTTTGATGAGTGGTACTCTCAGCTTTGTGTCTTGTGTCTTTTCTCTTCCATCTGGTCATGGGTCAAACAACTTATGAATTTCTGTCTGGATGACTAGCCGTTGAACAACCGGTTCTTGCATCTACCTGACTGTTGATAGGGATTTTTAGAGTCAAGACGTCAACCCAAAAAAAGTAAACACAAAAAAAAACACAGGTTGGTGGTTTCACTTAATGTTTCACATGGAGAAACCTCCATTTTCTCATGGGGGTAGCCCCAGTCATCCTCCAGTCGTCATGGATGACCCGTCGCCCAGTCGCAGGTCCCGGGAAGGTGGCGCAGCCCGTCTTCAGCACCTCGGTACTGGCGGGGACTCACTCCATCGGGACTCATGGGACTTACAGTACAAGATCATGTTTGGATGCTACTTTGAGATTATTCCATTATATTCCATTGATATCCATTACTATCCAAAAACATATATATATATATATGTTAATTGATAATTATATATAACTATACGTATATTTATAATATATATATATATATGTATTGATATATATATATATATACATTAATATCTACATATTAGTATCCATTCATCATCATCTGATCGCTTCGGACCGGAGCTGAGGTATGTTGAGACAGCGCCTGCTGGATGATCGCACCATTAGGAGACATCGACTTGGTCAAAAAAGCTGGCCTCGCCATCCCGTTAAACAGCGCGACCGTGAGAAGTAGCGTGCTGGTAATTTCCCCTCTGGTAAATTAACATAGACCCTGAAAATCACCAATTTTTAGAGGAAACTAATCTTCCAGCCCCTATCTACCAAGGTCTATGTTAATTTGCTGGAGGGTACATAGCTGGTTGGTGCTTTCCTATTAAGACTGAAGAATCCTATGAAAAAACACTGGTTGAGAACATCATTTTTCCTATGAAACATGGTCATCTGGTTGGTGGTTTCAAAGATTTTGATTATTTTCCATTTCATATATGGGATAATCTGTCCCATCGACGAACTCATAATTTTCAAGATGGTTGAAACCACCAACCAGATAGCTATTGACCCATAAAAAATTGTGATTTTCCATGGTTATGTTAGTTTACCAAAGGGTAACTTAGGGCACACTTTTTGGGATAGAAATCAGCAAAGTAATTTGGGACATCCATGTGAAATTCCCAAAATGATAACAAAGTAATTTTGGACATTGTGGGATAGGAATGAGCAAGAGTCACAGATACAGCAATGTCGAACGGTCTAACCAGTCACCATGTTTTTTTTTGAAATCGTTTGGAACCCAAAAGTATCCAAGGTGTCTTTTCCTGCAAAGGGCAAATTGGTTTGCGCACTCGCAGTCGTGCCTAAACTTCATGAGTTTCTGAATTGTACATATGAGTGTGATTAGGCAACTAGCAGTTGGCTGGCTACCCAGCCGCCCCTTTGAATCCCTTTCCTATCACAATTGAACCTTCATTAGATGAGATTACTATACCCCATACAACACGGTTTCAGGGATGTTTACTGCCACAGGCCAGGAATTATGAACAAGCCTTGCATGTTCATCTCATTTAGCCACTGGCCAACAACCCTGCCTCTTGACACGCCTTTTTTTGTTGGATGATTGCGGGAAGGGATTCATGTCACGAATGAGGAGATGAGTACTGTAGTCTATTTAATCTATTTGGGGCACTTCCAAAAATAATGATACTTCCAATCATTCACTCTGCACCTCATATTACTAGACATATTCATGCGGGGTTGACATTTCATCCCAATTGTTATGAGAACTTATCGTTAGTTGTTAACCATCCCAAATTTGAGGTTTATGACATGGGGTTTACCTCATGACTATGTACCTTCAGATTGTAGTGGCCCTAATGAACCTGCAATAAACAAGAACACTATGAACTACCTTGACATAGTGATCGCCGCCATCACAGACATAAAATATTGAATTGTTAACTAAGACACTATCTGATATGTATGTGTATATATATATTATGTACAATTTACCATAATTTTAACATTAGGATCATATTGTCAAAGTGATCTATTTTGGACATGGCCTTCACCCGCTTCACCTACAAACGTCAGCAATGAAGTTTGATAGGAAACCCCTACCAAAGAGACGATAGTTCTGCAGGTCATTGTGCGTGAAGGCTGTGTCTGAACATGAGTTAGAATGTATAGTCATGTATTACTAAGAATGCGTTTAAGTGTGGCTCTATTAATTCACTATAGTTCATCTTGAATACATTATAGCAACCCCAAAATATGTTCACTCAACAGTAACTTCATCACTTATCACCGATCAGGTTTTTCCTTTCCATGTGTTCTTTTTGAGATACCCTCTGGTTATTTAATATAGCCATGGTATAGATGGCCAATTTATAGATGGTTTACCTAGCTATAAAATGGTGGATCTTTCCAGTTCGCTATGTTAAATAACCAGATGGTATATGAACTGTCATCGCTATTGAAAATGGTCATTTATTGTGGATTTACCCATTAAAAATGGTGGTTTTCCATATGTTAAATAACCAGAGGGTAAATTCCTCAGCGATTCCTTACCGACGCGCCGTTGAAGTCAGGAGCGCAGGCCTCTTCCTGGCGCGCTATCGCATGAACCACGGCCGCAGCACCGGAGCTTCCCCCAAGGTGCTGGTGGAGGCACATGGCGCATTTCACCACTGGCAACAAAGAGCTACAAAAACCTATTAAAGACCCATAAAAACCATCAAAACCTACAAACACCCATAAAAACAAACAAAAACCTATAGTAATTAGATTGGTTTAACGGAAAATCTTAACCGGAAACCATGGTTTTATGGGGGTTTCCGGTTTCAATTGTCCCTTAAACCAATCCAATGACTATAACAATCTCGAAAAAGATAAGAAAAGTGAAGTAGTGAAGCTTCACTAGAAATTCACGAAGATTGACTTTTCTCTATCTTTTTGGGGGTGATTACACTACGTATATTGTTGGGCACAATGTGCCCATTCTAGTTCAATGTGTATCCTGTATCATGTTTGCAATTTTTTACATATTTTTACGTTCTTTTCTTTTTTGATACAGTTGTGTACCAAAATTTGCTGCCTAAATTCCACATTCTTGGAAGTAGATGACGGGATGTAATGGAAGTATAATGGCTGGATGATGAATGTACCAAATTTTGAGAGTACAAAATACAAGCGCATCGCGACTCTTGGACTTGAACTGTCGGTTTCTCTCTGGCACCGCCATATCCGGCGCGTCAACGTCTTTCCTTGTTGGAATGAAGAAGCACATTCTGCACGGGATTGAGGATATGAGGAATCGGAGGATTTGGATCTATTGGATTTGGTTTCAGGAGAATTCAAGATTCAACATGGGTATGGGTCAATACCTATACATACCATTTTTAGAGGGATGAACATCCATTTACCAGCTATTTTGGGGTTCACTAGGTACCAGGGTTTTGACCCATCCCCACATCTTTGATTTGTTGTTCCTTTTTCGGTGGTCTAGAGGATCTACTTGAGGTAAAACATGGTAAAACCAGCACCGGACCAGCAGCGATTGCCGCATCACAACCAGCAGCGATCGCAGGACATTTGCAAGGCTGTCCTTCAATGTCGCATCCGAAAGGACGCTCCAACATGGCTCGATCTGGATGATCCGGATGGGTGTCCAACCTTTGATGTCCTGATAAAGGTCGAACATGTCCGAGATTAATATGACCTTTGATTCCAGCAGGTCTTGCCTGTTGGTGTCAGCGATTCTGTGTGATTCTAACTATAAATTGGCAAGCTGAAGTCTTGAACTGGGTTTCTCATGCGAGGACATTGATGGTTTGGAAAATCTGAGAGAAGCAATGGAGACCTACGCGCAGGCTCGCCGAAGTGAGATCATGAGGTGAGCATGCCACATGCGCTACAGTGTCGAAGAAGAGTGATTGTGGACCAACAAATTGATCTGCCTATCTTCAAAATGGTTTTAGACCGTGTTCAAGTGATTTCACATCTGATTGAGGGCCAGGGGAATACATACCCCCACCATGATGTTGTAAGGCAAGTAGAGATGCTAGAATTATCCCAGGTTCCTTTCAATATCGGCTTATAGAGATTGGAGAAAATGCATACTCAGTGCGTAAACCTGAAGTCTACCCTCTGGTAAACTAACATAACTATGGAAAATCACCATTTTCAATGGGAAAATCCACTATTTCTATGGTCATTTTCAATAGCTATGTTAAATTACCGGAGGGTAACCATCCAGCTACTGTAGATGGTGAAAAGATGCACCCATAAAAAGATGGCCGGGAGGCGGGAAGCCCCGTGGCACGCTTCGTCGAGGCGACGACGCTAGCAGGGGGAAATTGGGGACTCTGTCTGTTGCTAAACATCATCACTATCCATCACTATCCATGATGTATATATATATATACGTGTATATATGGCTATGGATCAATACCTATACATACCATTTTTAGGGGGATGAACATCCATTTACCAGCTATTTTGATGTTCACCAGGGGTACAAGGTTTTGACCCATAGCCATATATATATATATAATCTCTATCAGCCTCTATGAAATGAATGATCCAACACTATCCATCATCTATCAATTAGTCAATTATTCCCTGTCATGACAATCACAATTAGTCCAAAAGAATCCATCACTATCCACTATCAATGGCTTTGTTCACCCAAGTTTTGGTAGGGTGCCAATGTCCAGTAAACTGGGGTGAACTATGAACTAAGCTACTTACCATTCCGATGGGCCATGAAGTGAATCAACAAAAATCGAAAAATCAGCAGAAAAATCAGTTCGGTCATGGTAAAATCATGGTAAAATCATGGTAAAATCATCGACTCTGGGCCATCGACTCCTGGTGGCAGGAGCAGGGCTTAGAGGCCTTGAGCAACTGCGATCCGGAGGCAGAACATCGACTCCTGTACCAGGCCCCTCCGGGGGACCCCCAGGGCTACCAGGCTGCGATCGTCGATGAGTTCATCATTGAGGTTGTACCCTTTGGTAAACCTACAAAAAGCTATGGAAAATGGCCATAGAAATAGTGAGTTTTCCCAATAAAAATGGTGGATCTTTCCATAGTTATGTTACAGTAGTTTACCAGAGGGTAACCATGAAAATTTGGGGATATCAGTGGATCTAAATGGATGATATCCATTGATATCCCCAAAAACTGATGGATGATCCTCCCAAATGAAATGATCAAATCAGGTGATTTTCCATTGGATCAAGCCAAACTCCTGATGGATGATGATCCTCCCGTTTCATCAAACATGGCCATTGGAAAATCCACCAAAAACTGGAGCTTTGAATGGGAAAATCAACTATGAATGGAGGATTTTGTTTTTCGCCATGTTTGATTTCCAGAGGGTATATGGGGTTATGGGCTATACCTATCCAATGTATTCGGGATCACAATCCATTGTGGAAATCCCTACGAACCAACCAGAAATTCATTCAATGACAGAGGGTTTTGAACACTGCTAAGATTTTTGGACGGAATGGGATAGGATGAGATGATGATTATAGAATCATAGATTAGATGATGATTAGATGGATGGACAGGTTTGCATGATAAATATGAGAAACCTCCCGGCATCCCTTGGTTTACCCTCAATTTCACACTTAAACATATCAACTTGGTGCATCCCCAATTATTTCAGGATATGACTCTGATCACTCCAAGTGGCTTGGGGCTGCCAGGTCAGTTGCATTCCCGGTATCTATGAACGCTTGCGTTGTGGGAAGCCCAGCGGCAAAACAGGGAACCTTCTGCTGGACCTTCACCACTGGCAGCCAATGTTCTTATCCCCAAACTGGACGAAGGAACAATTCAGTAGGAAACTCCCACTTTTAATGGTAAAAGTCGGCAAAATCGTCTGGATTTTCTCTTAAACCAATCCATTGATGTTGGGTAGATAGAAACTGTAATTTACTGACAACACCGAATATGTTCAATTTCATACGTCAGCAACCTTCCACTGTGACTTCCTGAACTGTAGCGGATGAACCTCTTGTTTTCCTGCTGATCAGAGCTGGCAATAAACTCATGCCAAACAACACGGTACGCTCCAGGGCCTTTGAAATACACCCGGGTGTGTTTGGAAATGCTGTAACTTTATGTACACCATTGTACTTTGTCTAATGGCCAATTGTTTATCAGCGAAGCCAAAAGTTATGATCAACCATTGAATTCTTGGATGTTTCCAATGGTTTTGCCCGACATTTCAGACAAACCCAGAGACAAACCCAGTGGGCATCCGAGGCTTCAAAATCCAATCCAGCTGGGATAAGGACGCCGCAAAGTGCAAGACGGACCTCCAGGTGACCGAACACGGCGTGACCGAAAACGTCGGAATCATGGGTTAGAAAGGGCAATTATCCCAATAAAGCCTGATTTTTCAGGTTGGTGAATTACCCTCTGGTAAACTGTTACATAACTATCAAAAATCACCATTTTTAATGGGAAAACTCACTATAAATAGCCATGTTCAATAGCTATGTTAAATTACCAGAGGGTATTTTAATTTGCCCAGATACTATTATTTTATGATATTTTATGGATTCTTATGGGCTAATGCTAGAGGAGTCAAACGTGCTCTTATCAAAAAAGATAGGATCCCCAAACAATCTTTTTCTTGTGATGTAAGGCATGCTTCATTTTGTATAGGCACCGGCTGAAGCCAACCAGTACACAACAAAGTTGACGACTGCACCCTCCAGGTGCTGAAAGGCGGTCTGCAGGTGGCTGGGGATAGGATCATTGCGTAGATGGAGAAGATTTGTTGTGTCCAGATGTCAGCACCAAGTATTTGCTCCGCTGATGGATAGGACCATACGGACATATACAGACAGTTTCTCCTATAGGATTCGAGCATTTCCAGGAAGCCACTTTTCGCTGGTAAAACACCATGGTTTCCTGTGGGTTTTCCTCCGCCAGGTGATGGCAGAACGGAAGGATGTGCTACGACGCTTCTTCAGTCAGGACCTCTCGCCAGGGATTTTTGGATATTTTTTGACATGATGATCATCATCCATATCATCCATCATTTGGGGGTTTTCTAAAATCAAGGTACCCAAAAATTGATGGTTTGTAATGGAAAACCCCTGAAAATCCTATTGAAATGGATGATTTGGAGGTCACCCATTTTAGGGGTTTACCTCCATTTGGGACTCCAAAATTCTTTCAGTGACACGTCCAGTAATATGTAGTTTCAGAATTGGTTTACGTTTTTTCTTGTTCAGACAGCTGCTTCTGATGGGAAAAAGTCTGTTGTCCAATGATTCGATACGAGAAATCCAGCTGTGGGTCAAGGCTCATGGAAGATGAACTTTGTAGCATTTCAAAAGACCCTTCTGGAGAAAGGTAGCAGTTGATCTACAAGTTGGATCTTAATAAGTGCTGCTTGGATCTATAAGTTGATCTAAGAAGCTATCCTTGGTGCAAGCAGTTCCAGATCGCTCATATCCTGCGCAGGCCATGAGATTGGGCAACAAGCTCAACGAGGCGCTCGGGGTGTGCAGCAGGTGAGTTCTTTGGGACATGATAAAAGTTCAGGAGCGATTGGGATGATTATTATTTGTAGTTATTATGGTAGTCCCTGGATGATTCTGATTATTGGTAAACCAATATATTGATCATCATCTAATTCTGATTATCATGTCCCAATCAGATGATTATTGGATGATTATCTGTAGTGCCAAGTCCAGGATTCTGATTTTTATGCCGGATGCCGTGTCTGGACACGGCAGCACTTGGCGGTGCCAGGCAGCAGGAGGTCCATTGGCGCCGCATGGTTTTCGCATGAGTTCGCTGGAGACGTTGATGCAGACCAAGTTGGGTTTCCTGGGGGACGAGATACGCAGAATTTACGATTTATAATGCGGATGAGGATGGAGGATAGTGTGAAATTTGGATATGATTTTTTAATATCTATGGACTGTATGGATCTATAACCCCCTAAAACTGGGGATGGTGACTGAATGGGAAATTGAACTTTGATGAAAGAGAATACATTGGCATACGTAGCTGGAATGATGTTATTTCATTCTTCGGCCTCTTCGCCCTTTGTGTCAATCATTGTTTGAAATATGATATACAGTGGATGGTTGCGAAATCCTGCACCTGATAGATGCTTTATCCCATTATTTATAGGCTTTCAACCATCCATCCGTTTGGTGGTGCAGGATATCTTCTATCCATAGTATGTTGAAAGATGTTGCTTCAGTTCCACCATGTTCATCCTGGATCTCCCTGAGGTCACCCTGGAGACCCAAGTTGTCACTGCTCCACGTGATTTTGGGGCTGCTTGATGCGCCCCAGGCGGACCATCTTACCATATTATCTTAGCGATAAAAAATCCCTGGAAAGCCATCGGGAGGCTTGAACACACATTCTGAATGTTCCGTTCCGGAATTCCTAACCCAAGCCAATCTATATGCAATTCCGCTCATTGAACTGGTCTTTAAGCTTCACCGATCCTGTATGTTTCTGGTGCGCACTTTCATCACCCATTTTTGGTAGAATCTGTCAAAATCCTCCTGGGTTCATGCTGGGTTCTTGACAATTGTGATTCAGCTCTTTGCAATCAGGATGAACCAGCTCAATACCAGCTCAAAACCCATGTCCTCATGGTTCTCAACATCCACCATGAAGTTCACAAATCACATAAAATCAAACTCCCTAGAAACATCATCTCAAATCCCTAGAATCAAGTGGTTTAATGATCTATTTCTGGTGGTTAGAACTCGCCAAAAAAAGCACTACTCTGCTGATATTTCCATAGGTTGCGCGCTTGGCAGAGCTGGAGCAGTTGGATCCCATTCGAGCCCATGGCTTGTTAGGCCGATCATGGTCGGCTGGGGCTGGGAAGCGAAGCTTGGGAGATCGGGGAGTCAGTTCATCCTCCTGAGCTTTTTGATTTTTTTGCGGTGTAAATTTTGGCCCACAGTTTGTAAATATGCACATCCATGAAGATCCTCGCTCATAAATGAAGAGGACAGAAATTGGCAGGTTCTTTTGGGAGGGGGGAAGTGTAATTGTTGTTTCCCTCAAACCCAATCAAGAGTTGGGACGTCTCCGAAGTCTCCGCGAAGGAAAAACCTCTGGGGTCCACGAGCGATGTCGAGATTTGGTGATGTCGCTGTCCAAGCTGCGACAGCTAGTGGCCCAGGCCCGGCATTTTCGAGGGCAGCAGGGCTGCAGGTTGAGACTCTTCTAGTGGTATGTTTGATACTCAGCAAACATCAAAGGCTGGGAAATATCCAATGTTTAGCATTTAGATCAAAATCATCATATGTTTTTGGGATCTTTTTGGCCAGCCATGCATTTTGATTACCAGCATGGACCAGCATTGACCAGCTTGAAACTATGAGACATGTGATGTTTGAACCATGCCCAAACAACCCATGGGTAGCGAAACAACAGATGTTGGGTTGGGACCGATTCGTGTATGCTGGGTACAGTACTTAGTTTCATTCAGGAAGTCACAACCGGCATTCAGGAACTCAAACTATTCAGAGGCATAGGCAGCCAGGGTGGGATGCCCATCCCGAGAAAAGCCCATCACCGTTTTTGATGCTTCGATGACAAAACGATCGCCACTTTGGCTGATTGAATCATGTTAAAATCATGTTAAATCTTCTGGTCGGTGGTTTGGAACATTTTTTTATGACTCTCCATATATTGGGAATAATAAAATCCCAACTGACGAACTCATATTTTTCAGAGGGGTTGTTTCAACCACCAACCAGTCATGTTAAATCCCCATGTTCCTCCAGTTTTGCTGGTGAAAATCCAAGTGTTTGCTGTTGAACTCCCGAAGTTTACGACATTGTCCCCTGTGTCACTCCCTCTTCGGCTCTTCACCCACTCCACCAGGTGGAACGCAAGTGCTGCGACAAGGTATCGCCGCCAGGAATCGTAAGTGGGTAATACCATCTGATAAATTCATACAGACCCTGAAAATCACCAACTTTGAGTGGAAACTCATCTTCCAAGCCCTATCTGCCAGGGTCGAGCTGTTCATTTACTGAAGAATAACCATATAATTACCTGGATTTAACGGGATGACAATGGGATTGTCGGAAAATTGACGGCAGGGCACGAATGTGGAAATGGGATTCGAAAGGAATTATAATGGAATTTAACAAGAATAGAATGGTTAGTAAGTCCCCATCCAGTGGGGTTATCCCGTTATATTTCTTTCACTTTTCACTTTCACAGGCGAGCAAAGGTCCGTTCCTTGCGGCCAAGACATGCAGTTGGAAAACATAATTAATGGTGCCAAAAACATCAACCCTGGAAATCAGGCAGCCAAGTCGTATTAGACCTG
>Ga0126342_10005690_pt1 | contig 21868 bp, 23 predicted proteins | sample Cyp1metagenome_FD_92528 | JGI IMG/M metagenome (GOLD analysis project Ga0126342, IMG submission 92528) | Coral microbial communities from Lord Howe Island, Old Settlement Bay, Australia - Cyphastrea 1 metagenome | ecosystem: Host-associated > Invertebrates > Cnidaria > Coral ... | reverse complement strand
TCATCTGCTTGCCAAAGACATGGAATGATGAGGAATATTGATCATTGAGAAAGCATGATTGCAAAAATGGAATTTTAAAATGAAATTTCAGTACGACTCCCCCCCCTCAAATTCCATTTTTAATAGGGTAGGGATTATAATTATATACATATTAAATATATAATATGTCTGTGAATATGTTGGATTATCAGATGGACAATGAAATATAGTATGATATCATATGATATCATGGTCTTTCTTCCTTCATTAATAGTAAATTTCACTGCAGCTGCTTGGTCGCCTGTCTCGAGTCTGTGCAGATGAACCGATTGGGTCAAGTAGAGGCCATAGATGTAGACCAGCAGGAAAACAAAGGCAACTGACCTTGAATCCCCGGGAGACACAGTGAATCCCTGAGAAAATCGGAAAGGAAAGGAACTGTTCTGATAAAAAAAAAAGAACTCAAAAACTGTTGTTTTCCGCACGGCCGCGTTTTCCGGAACTTTCAGTATTTGCAACGTGTTGAACATGTTGTAACATGTTGTAACAGGGAATCTTCAAGTTTCACCATGACTTTCACCATGACTTTCCATGGACTAAGCCACCAAATGAAGGACTTCGCCGAGTAGACAATGCAAGCGACCAATCTCCTTTCCGCCACGGAAGAGAGCTGCGGGGAGATACGAAGTGGGACGACGTCCCTGGGGATTGAGCCAGCGCAAAACTGCTTCCAAACTATAGGTGTGGGGGGGTGAGGAATTTAACTGTGAAATTTCACTGCAATTGCTAAAGCAAGACAGACTTCAGCTAGCAGAAGCTTTTGTGATTCAAATTGAATGGATGTTCTGGGAATTTCTGGGATCTCTGTTGAAACCATGTTGAAACGCTGTTCCTTCGGTCAAAATTCTTTGGACACCCATCGCGCCAGCCGGCGCTCCTTAAGTCATCGAAGAATCGGGTGATGCGGAGGACCCGGAGGAGGCGAACGCACCGGAGCCTGGGCAGCTGGGACAGCAGTGCCGGGCGCCCGCAGAAAAATACTCGGAAAACCGCCCATTGAATGATGGCCGACATGTCGATCCAAGGTGTTTCCAATGTTATGCATCCCATTTCTTAGACACAGCCATATTGATTCTAAGAAGCGAATGTAAGCAACAGAACAGGGCATTGAAGTGACAAACCTTGGGGATATCTCATAAATGGTGGGGACGTTTGATTCGTGCCTATGTTAAAAATACACTACAATACACTGCAAAGAGTATAGGGAATCAACTTACAACATTCAAGCAAGGCACGTCCTCACAATTCGAAGGACACCAAAATCCATTCCTGGATTCCAATTGGAAGAGAAGTGAGGAGCGGCTGCTATCTTCGCTCTGAAGGGGTTCTTTGCTGACCGTTCATGCTCTCTGCTTCTTGATAGCTCTCAACCGTCGGGTAAAAAACTAGATGGCAAAGGAAGCGAAATGAGACAGTGCCTAAATTCTAAACCTTCCAATCGAGGCTCAATGGCACTTGAAAAGAATCCAAGATTTCAAATCCCTGCACATGGACTTGAACCTGATCCAGCCAAAATACCTTTTGCCCCAAAATTCACTTGCCTGTTAAACCACAAGCTGCGAAACGGGGCTCAAAATGTTGGGCATAAACCCACTGTGCCTTGGATATCCTTGCCCTAAACCCAACACCCGGTATCGTTTTGGTCCTCCAAAGTGCCCGTTGCTGGCCAAAATAAGCAACTCTTCAAGGATCTGTGCAAGCACCAGGAAGAAATCCAGGACCTCAATCTGTATCAGTGGCTGAAATCCACTGCCAGACCATGGCAGAAACTCTGTAGAACTGCATGGAACTGTATGTAACCAAGCCTTGTTTGCATGGACTCACTTACTCTATGAATTCAAACAATTCGAATTCATGATCCAACACCAATCCTGCTTCATGCTGTGGTCCAGATCAAGATCCCAATGAATTGAGCCTTCCAAAATCTGAGCTTCCAGCGTTCCAACCCCAACCCAACCTTGGTGAATCAACGAAGCGCTGTCACCTTCAAACCTGGTTGGTTGGAGTTCCATTGAATTCTCATCATCCGCTGTAATTCAACCAGTTTTACATAGTTCTACATTACAATCTCAACCAGCAACCAGATTTGGGGCATTGCTCGGTGACAACCCTTGGTCCAGTCATGGCCACCAAGTCACATGTAGAAAAACTTTAAGCCGTGCGCTGTCAGTCGAAGTCCAACCTGCCGCGCAGGTTGCTGCGAGCATGTCGGTGGGAGAATGGGAGATATCCCTAAATTCCATGGTTGATCATCATTCTACCTTATTGAAGTTTTCGGTTCGTGAGAATGGGAGATATCATGAGATATCCCTAAATTCCATGGTATCCCCCGCCTTTAAACGAAATGCTGTCTTCCGCCCTGCTGTCTTCGCCACTTCACTCATGGAAACTCACACGGTGCGTGTTCATCGCATGCTCAGTCGCCTGCGCTTGTCCAAAAATGATATCCCGGGGCCTCCAACGCGAAAAAGATGCAAATGACGATATCCATTGCTCCTTAGATGTCACAGTGACTGTCACAGCTGTCACAGACCCTGGCATCTCGCATTGCAAGGTATTCAACTGGATATTCTTGGCGTCCAACTGGATTGCCATCTCCACATGGTCAGATAAAAATCACCACAAAAATGACCACTTCATGAGAAGTTGAACGATCCAAAAGTTTCTTGCCCCTGAACCATGACCACTTCATCACTTCGCACCATGCCACTGAAGCCGGCCGCTGGATCCGCGGCACCGGTCAGCGTCATGCCATTGATCTGCGCTCCTGAGCAAAGCGTGGGCAGAGCTCACCAGCAAGGACTTTGGGGGTTCTGTGTTTCTCTGTCGTTGTACAATGTCTGTATTGTATATAAATAATAATGTAAATATAGTATCATATAGTATATCTATAGTATCATGTATGACACTGCATTTACATAATATGATGTGTATATATGCGTGCGTGTGTATATATAATATATGACACATGTTATATACTGCTTTCTGGACAGGCTTGGACCGGCGTTTTTTATGTGTTGAGTTTCAGAACATCGCCCCAAAGGTGTCGTCGTCCCTATGGCGACATGAAAACTATCCTCCATCAGTGAGTTGAAGGGCTTTGGAGAGATCCACTGCAAGATCTGCAAGCAAGTTTCCAACCAAGATTGTGTGGGTGACGATCACGGCTACCTCAAAAGCTTTCGCTGGAACGCTCCAAACGCTCCAAGTCTTGCGTCTCAAAAAACTGGCGGCTTCTTGGCATTGCCCAATCATCGTCAAGTGCCAATCGGAAAGCCGCTTGGTTTGACGGTCCGTCTGCCACGAGACACACGTGAAGGAATCCAACTCGTCGACGAATCATCATGCTTCATTCGTGCCTTTTGCCACCAAGATGCCACTAAGTACTCGAACTTTTGGCTCCGAACGAACCTGTGGCATAGAGGTGGTTCAATCTCAGCGGCAAGCAGCATCTTTCTCGTCTTACAAAGTGAGTGGTGTCAACATCGTGCAGGCTTTCGTGGTCATTCGTCCGCAAACTTAAAACAACTGTGACTGAATCTATTCAAACCATTGGTGGCTTGCCGGCAAAATCCCAATGCTGGTGACCATCTTCCAGTGACACCTTTGGATGGTTCCGCATCCCCTTGGGACCCGAATTTCTGAATCTAAGCGGGTAAATCCCACAGCACCGTTGTAAGATCGACCCGGCCTTGAGATCCACCGGCGGCATGCGCCCAAATCGCGATGTCTGTGATGATTTTCCTCAGCGATGTCTCAGCAATCAGCTCATATCCTTGGATGTATGAGGTTTGCATATATTTATATGGATCCATAACATGTTATGTATGTATATGTATATATATATATATTGTATAGCTCAATGAAGTATCAAATGCACATGTAATGTACATAAACACATGCAAATTCATATATATATACATAATTATACTATATATCTTTGAATGCGCGACAGTTCTGTTCCGGTCAAGGCCTGTTGATGCCATTCATCCATGAAGTGGTTTGTTGGAAAAGCGCGAGTGCCATACCGAGTCATACTGGCTAATAATGGTCGACTAGGGATAGGATGGGATAGGATTCCCACAACATTACACTGCTCCTGGCGAAACAAGTTGGCAGCCAGGCAGGTAAAAGAAAAGTGACAACATGGCAGAAGGGACATTTTCCTCTTCAGATTGGATCTTCTCATCAGGCCAGCAGCCAGTCTTGGGTCAGAATCCTGGGGATACTTGGGGATAGCCCATAGTGCCATAGTCCTGTAGTGAAAATCCTTTCTTTTACAAGCGAATCCTCAAATTCCAACCACTCGGCCACTGAAAAAAACTAGACAGAACTTCACGACTGACTCAAGATACCTGGTAATCTAATCTGACAAACGAAACACTCTCTCTCATAGGAACTTTTATAAAAATATATAACATCAATAGAGAATCTATTCTTCTTGATGTTCCAGGCAGGTTCCTGCGATTACTTCAGGGTCAGATTCGGTCGGCCAAACTTCTCCAAGCGGCCGAAAACATCGCCCGCAATCCCATGGCCACTTCCTGGGCGCCATTCCCATGGCCACTTATCCATGGGGATCCATTGGAATCCATGGAGAAAAAAATGTGGGGATCCATTCCCACCATTTTTCATGGGAAAATCGACTATAAATGGACCATTTTCCATAGTTATGTTAAATTACCAGAGGGTACCAAAATTATTTTACCAACATGTTTTACAACCATATTTAGCCAACATCTACCTACCTTGGGTGCACCATGGTGCAACCATCAGCCCAAGCATCAATGCTCTCACAGCCATTGCCACGTGCACGGTCAGCAGGGCGGACACTGACGGCCTGGGTATTACTCTACCAGTTGAACAGAACAGGCGTTGACCCATTGAGTTAACGCCCAACAAGCATGATTTAGTGGATCAAGAAAATGAACTTGAATGAGTTAAGATTAAGTTGACGTTTGATGAGTCAAGATGAAACTCGATTTGTGTTGGATGATGCTTGAAATCCTGATCTTCTGGGATATGCCAGTATATCTTCTGCCAAAATCGTCCAGTTGAACCAGTCATGATACATCAGGATGCTATGTGGCTTGGTCCAATCAAACCACCAGTGCCACATGTGCCACTCGCCCCAGTCGAGCAGCCTTGGTTTTAGGCCTGGAGGGATTCTTGGCTGCTCGCGTTGGGGACAGCAACTGACTACCATCACCGGAAGCACTTGGTTGGCTGTCCTCGGTGCTTTCCAGGCTGACAGTGGTTCAGGAGTTTTGCCTCGGAAGCATCCATTGTGCTTCTGTATACTCTCCAAAAAAAACAAGTGGAAACCAAAATTTTTAATTGGGGAAGCCAAAGTTTATTTGCGGAAACCATGGTTTCTGGTTTCTTCATTTTGAAAAACGTGAAACCCAAAAAATTGCGCCAAGGCTCGTCCTTGTGAACCGCCAAGGACTCCAAGACTTCCGGCAAGCCCCTGGGCGATGCAACGCATGGAACTTGGAAGCTATGGATGATCACCATGGTTGATTCTGCACTGATATGGAATTATTACACTATGATATGTATATTATATAGCCTATGAACGTATATAAGACCATGAAAGATATATAACCACAATTAGGTGAATGTTCGTGGACTTGGGGGCTCGCAAACAACAGTTGGTTTTAGGATGTTTAGGGCAGCCACATCATGAAAAATCAGTGGGTGCCCCCACCTTCCTCCACATCCAAGGCTCTAAACCATCCATATCAGTAGGGTATGGGTCACACTTGGGTCCGCCCCAACATTGGGTTCATCAAACCAAAAAAATGATCCTTCAAATATCAACTAAGCAAATCTTGATTTGCTCTTCATTTGGTTGTGGCTGAAATGCTCCCCAGTATATTGGTAAAACATCATCAAATAGCTGGGATCTACGGATGGTAATCCCCCCAATTGAAGATATTGAAGATTTCCAAAAATCGAAGTACCCTCAACTCATGTGATTTTCACATTTTCCAATACAAATCATCCAGTGGTTGGGGTACCATGGGGTACCCCCCACTATTGAACCCCCTCCCCAGACCCATCGCCAAAGGCGCAAGGCGTCCGGGTCCTCCATTTGGATCACGCCCGGCAGCCGCGGTAGCTCTTCCACTTTGGTCTGGAGAGCCTCGTAGTTTGGGAAGTCCCAGGTTTAGATGTGAATATAGTTGAGATCTATTTTTTCAGGGATTTTCGTATGATCATCGAGGAAAAACACAGGTTTTTTGTCGGGTATAAGGAAAGGGGTCAGATGGTTCTGGGCTTGATTCTTGGCTGGCCGGCTGGCTGCGAAATAGCGGGCCGCACTACGCTCGCAATGCAAAAATGGGAACCATCAAATCCCAGTGGTTCAGAAAGTTTCCCCATCGGCACAGACTCCATATTTGGTCAAAGCCATTTGAGGAGAGGACATTCATCAAAAAATTGGGATGTGAGAAACCCACAACGAGGAACAAAGATGACGGTATACCACCCAAAAACACCAGAAATTTGGTAAGGTGCTGATATGGAATGGTATCAATAAGCGCTGAAAAATGGGAGATCTAGCAAGCTGGTCATATTATCAGCCAGATTTGGGTAAATGAAGATCATCAGAATTGTGCACTTCTTGAGAACCATGGCTGCCCAACTGCAATGTTTGTATTGTCATAGGATTTGGTACATCCACAGGAACCAACAGCGATGGGGATTCGGCAAGTAGATTTGGCTCAATGCACATGAGAGATCAACGACGAACATAAATTGGATTTATTGACAGAAAACTGATGAACAAGAATCATGGGCATAAATGTAGATACACAACCGCGAATCATGCAGAAATGCCAACTGAAGGGATGATGTTGCAATTATTGAGAAAGGGCAGCAGAGGGTTTGTGAGGCTTTTGAACACCTGGTGTTCTGCTTCCGCACTATTGCACCGTTTACAAATTCCTGCGTATGCTTTTGATTCATGCTCCAAAAAGCGATGTCTAATCTTAACTGCAAAAATGTATTGGTAGTCTATACCCCTTCATACAATTTCTACTCCATACATTTATGTCAACGCATGGTTAAAAAGTAAGCTAGCAATCTACTCAACAACGTTTAGCCAGAAACAATGAACCTGGTTTCCATGTCGACAACGAAGGAGTCGCCAAACCCCGATCTCACTTGGTGCCTCTTGCTGCTTAATGTCATTCAGGTCAGGCTCCTCCAACTAAGGATCGGATGGAAGACCCCATGACAGACCAAGTTCAGCGACTGTTGGCACACAGTAATTGAATCATTGAGTCATTGAGGTGTTTCAACATTTGAGTGTGTCCTGGATTAAACCCAATTCAGCGGGCGAACCCCAAAAGAGTGAGAAATTGCTCACGATTCGGACTTCTCGGAATATTTGTAACGTCAAACAAATCAACCAGGGCCTTATTCGTCTTGGAGTGATATTGTATGACATGCAGAGCACCGGAAAGTTTCGAGCCGCTCCTGGCCCAGCAGAACCATGGGATGTGGACTATGGTCGAAGTGCTCGCTGCATCCGCGGCTGATGGCAAAAGACACCCTGACGGCTTGAGTTGGGGGACTCGTGCCCATCATCTCAAGGTGTTTAAAGTCGACCAAGGGGATATGACAACCTCTGGGTTCCTCCATGTTCCTCCATGTAATCGACTGTACTTTAGATTCATCGACCTACTTACAATACAGTCTTACGTCATCTTCGACAGCAGTTCCACCCCAACACCAGCTACATAAATGATACCAACCTTTTCTGCTTCGAATCTTAGGAACCCATTCACTAGGGTGATATTATCATAGTCAGTGCAAAATATCCCTGTACATGAATATGTTTGGCTTTATGCGTAGTATATTGTGTATATATATATTGCTATTACATACCGCTATTATATATAGATATATAGCTATTATACATTATTATACATATATATATAGCTACAATATATATATATATATACACAGCTAAAATACATATGTATAATTATAATATATACATACATATATAACTATTATATACATTCCATTTGCACATATGCAGATTGTCTTCATAGTCCCAACTCATTCTGATTGGTCCTATCTTCCCAGTTCGACAGCTCCACCTGGGCCGGCTGGCCGCGGTGGAGGGTCGCGAGGGCACGCGCGACTTGGTGGACTTCACCCGGAGCCGTTCACCTGCGGAAAACGTGGATGGTTTGGCAGGATCATGCGGGTGACACGGTTATCACATATTATGATAATACGTGAGTTATTACTAGTAGATGAAAATTATATCATCATATGTAAACCATATATATATATATAATAGTTATGATAACCCTAATACGTATAACTATCATCATGTGGATTACTATTATTATTATTATCGTATATCCTCATATTATAATAGTTTTTACTGTTACTGATGATGATGATGGTGATGATGATGATGATATTATAGTAATGAGAATGAGACTGTGGTAGTATTGGGGTGTGTCCATGATGATGAAAATTAACAATGATCACGGGATTATATACGGATTAAATACTGAGATTCTATGACGATAATTGTAGATATATATATATATATGGAGATATCAGTTTTGGGTATATATCCATATCTATAATGTTGTTGGAGATATATAATGTCTGTTATGAGGATATTCTAACAGACATTCTGGGTATAAATGGGTATAAGACTCACCATAAGAGGGACGAATCCCCTTGGATCCCCTTGGGCCCTTGCAGCTCGACCGCATCCGGTCCCAATGGTCCCATGAGGTCCCATGAAAGCAACAACTTGGGGCTTAGCAAATCATCCCATAGCATCACTAGCATTATATGAGCTATGGTCAATACTCATGGTTAATAACCATTAATAGGAGCTAGTCATCCAATGGTTCATAGGGATTTATAATAACCACTATAAGGATCCTTATTGTGGATGGGATGACCATCAACCATATAGTGAGTATTGACCATGGCTCATATCCAGTAAGAAGCCACCATTGGGGATGGATATGGATGGATTATCTCGCCTTCTTCCAACTCCTCATCCTCTTCATCCTCACTTTGCCGATAACGCCGGATGTGACGCGTTGCCCAGACATGCGGCGCGAAGTGAAAGCTTCTTGCCTGAAACCAAGGTCCCCAAATCGCGAAGTGGGTTTGTGCAAAAATGAAGTACCTTTAAAATATGTTAAAATCAAAATCAAATGTTATTCCAGTGATTTGCCTACGATTTTTCCTCCCAGTGCCACTTGTCACCGGGATCCTAAGCTGCGGTAGTGCAAAATGATGCGAATCATGGCCGTTGTTCAAAACGTCACCCGGCTGCTGCTTTCTGCCTTCATCAACCGCGGGACTGGTCGCGAGATCTCAGTTGTCACCTTCGATCTGTCCAAGAAGAACTGAGGTTTACCGGTTTTCCCCAACCAAAGTCCTGGTAGCTTTCAGTTCCCAATATGTAAATTATGTAAACCTTCTCAGTTGCTGATGTTTTTTTCCTGTTGTCACATGTGACCATGATTTGAAAATCGCAGATCTGCACCTTTGAGATCGACTCTGAGCCATGGAAAAATTGGGCCGCTTTGCGGTCCTGATGGCAGATGAATGCAGATGAGATTGTTCAACAATTCAGCATATCTATAAACATCCTTCCTGTATAGGTGATCCGGTGATCCTAAATCATCATAAAGCAATAGTTTCATGGTGATGGTGATGGTGATGATCTGTGGCTGATATCATCAACTCAGCAGGATGTCGATGGTCCAACCGTGATCGATGACCAGCGATATCTGTCCTTGGCCAGGTTCGACCGGAGCTCATCCAACTCTTTCCCTCGGTGTTCCAAGATGTTCCAACAGGTCTGTGACGTGTCGGTCACCATGTCATACCTGCTGGAGCGACCCAAAGTCTGAAAAATGTCATCAAGGTTGGTGGCTTTGGCAGAAAAATACCATAAAAACATCAGTTTTGATCTGCCAAACTTCAAAGTGGTGTGTTTCCTTGTTCCTTTGCAGCTATATAGGTTGATAATTGCAGCTGGGGGTCGAAGTTCCTGAGTGAAGTTGTCTTGCAGCTTCTGCGCCTTAGGAGCATTTGAGACATCTGCTGACCGGCGTCGACGTCAAACTGAGCCAAATACCCTTTGGTAATTTTGCATGGAAGAAAATCCTCAACTGTTATTGGTGTATCATGGACAAATGACTGTAAATGTATGAAAAAGGTGCTTTTTGTCCATGGCAAGGATAGCTAGCCTCCGGACATATACACACATATATATTATATTTATATCATCATATCTAGCCACCCATACCCGGTGAGGTGGCTTTCCTCCCAAAGTAGCTTCTAATGGTGCGGCTGGGGATCCTCAGTTTTTGAATCTCGGTATCGCCGAGGTACGATACTGTGCATCTCTAATAGCAAAGTTGCAGACATATCGCGAAAGAGTTGCTCCGCATTGCTCTCCACCTGAATCTTCTGCATCCTCGGGAGGAAAGAACTGGATCGTTAAAAATCGATCATGAGAGTCAACAGGACATGCATATCAATGGTATATCAATGGTATATCAATGGTATATCAATGGTATATCAATGGTATATCAATGGTATATCAATGGTATATCAATAGTATATCAATGGTATATCAATGGTATAAATGATTTTTGTTTGTTGTATAGGTGTGTAGAGATCATGTTCAATCCTGACTACGGATCAAGATTGGGTGCCTGAAATTGATGTGCGGATCAAACATGAGCCAAGCCTGATGGAATCTGGATCTGAACAAAGGATGCGTTGAGATCTGCACAGAACATCCCATCTTTTAGTAATACATCACATATAAATGGCACATATACATACATTTTATATATATATATATGTGCATGCATACATGTAAATTCAAATGTATGTGTATATAGTGATAGCGTGTATACATATGTATAATATATATATATATGTAATATAATTGTATATATACATGCTCAGTTTTGAAGGACTCTTTTTGCTCTTCTCTCCTCGCCCAAGACACCCCAACGACTCGCCCAGCTGCTGTGACGCAGAGGACGCAGGTGAAGGATCCGGAGCGCCCCGAACCGAAGACATCCGAGAACCGAAGCTGCGGTGGTTACCCAAGGGCAAAGTGTGGAAAAAAAAAAAAACGTGAAAAAATTGAGATGACTAGTAATTCCATGGAGCTAATGAGGGAAATATCATTAATGAAGTTAGCTGCTCTAAAGTCATGAAGGAAACCGGTTGAGTCAATGGATTGCGTCAAGCAGCAGAAATGTGCATGGCGTATCATGGCTTTTATCCCCAAATTCATTGGGGTTTCTGCATTTTTGTTCCAGTAATCCTGGGATTGAGAAACAATCTGCGCTTGGGAAGTAGCTGAGAGTGGCCAATCTGTGAAGCCCAGAACGCTTCTGTAGAGAAACCCAGTCCCCGAAGGCAGTTACTCCATGTTGCTCCCTCGTCTCATATCCCCCAAACCTTCGCTGATCCCTTGCTCTCCTCGTACTTCATGTTCCTGTCCTTTTCCTCTTCCAACTTTGTACACGTGGCTTTGCTGTCTTGAAGCTGGCGCAAGGCTCCCCAGAAACGGATCCAATCTCAGCAGAAATGGCTCCGGCAACTGCGCCTGCTTCTCTAAATCCTGAATCTCCTCATCCTTCTGCTTAATTTGGGCCTCAGGACTTCACATCTGAAAACATCCAGGGCTTGGCTCCCCACAGTGGGGCAAACCATAGTAGACTACACTTTACATGGAGAAAATATAGCTTGTATATGCTTGTATGTATAATAAGATCATATATTATATATACATGCTTACATGCATATATACCCCTGCAACTGGAACACCGTGGAAAACAACCCTTTGCAAGTCGTAGATCTCCTCTTTGATTTCCAATCTCAACTCCAAGTCGAATTATGTCTAATATTGTCTACAGGGACTCGACCAATGTCATGAGTCATGCCTAATTCACTCCTTTTGCTTTCCCTGCTTGTGAACGCATCATCAAGAAGTCATGCCTAAGTGATGCCTTTTGGTAGTCCCCTATTCTGAACGCACGCGTCAAAACAACCCTTTCCAAATCGGAGCCTTTCACTTCTGCAGGTTTTTGTCCCTCCCTTGCGATTAAAGGTTTCTTCTTTGCCTTCCCCAAACAGGTTTGGGGTTCTTACTCCATCTTACTCCCAGAGTGTTGTCTCCCATTCTCCTGTCTCCACACCTTTTCTTCGGAATGGCCCTTTGATCGGCATCCCGAGGCGGCCTCCCTTGGCCCCCAACGGCTTCTTCGTGAGCACGGGTCTCGGAGCGCCGACGTTTGGCCTGAGCTTTGGACTGGGTATCCATTCTGCTGCCTTTATGGTGATACCAGGGGGTCAGCTATGGGCTCACTTACTTTCACTCAAATCACAGAAGTTTGCATGCGACCGGACAATTGAGATGAAAATTTCCAGACAAATGATGAAAGAAGAAATGTTTCAGAATTGCTTGAAATATCTTGAAATACAGTAACTTGCAGGTGTAGCTGGTATCTGCAACAGTATCCTCTGGTGTTTCCCCCATGTTTTTCCGATATCTGACACCGGGGGCCTCACCTCATTGTCCTGCAAGAACTTGTTGAACTTCACCAACTGATTCTGCAGGTGCAGGTCCTGCAGCGTGGCAACTCTCCAAAGATCAAAGGCAGAAAGGCAGATCATTCAGAGCAGTGAGAAATCTCAAGGTATGACGGCAGGGGATAATCCAACAAGAGGGGCAGGTCATGGTCCTTCACCCGGAGCTGTTCTTCTTTTTTCCGAAACTGCTCTTCCTCCTTCGCAAAGCGCGCCTGCCACAGACTTGCATCGGCGAGATGAAGTACCAAGCGTACCAAGTCACCAGGCCTTCTGATTCTCTAAAGCGTCCTGCACTTCATACCTTGGATGAGTGACACCTACCCGAATCTTGTCCTGGCAGTGAAATCTACATGACAGACTGTTCCAGGCTGGAGTCTCAGGAAGGGACATTTGCCGACGCTTTTCCAACAGGCGCGTGGCAGGATTGACATTGTCAAAGAAGAGCTGCTGCCTCAGTCCCATTTTCATCACTAGGATGGTGGAGCAGTGGGAAGGGAGTCCAGATGTGAGCCATGCAGTGCTTACCAGCTTAGCAGGTTTACCACGGTCAATGGATTGAAGATCCACATTGGTGGAAGATGATTTCGCACTTGCCACTTGGCCGCCGGCGGATGTTTGGGGATGGTACCTGCAGCTGGTGCTGGTGCAAATCTCGGGGTAGCAAGGCATCGTTCAAACATCATTAAAACTTGAAACCTCAACATGTGTCATTCAAGTGGAATGATATTCTTGACGTTTCATGTAATTTACTCTATCCATGCAAATCTATCTATCCCAGCCATAGCTCACAACCATATTTGGGGAGTAAACAACAAACATTCATGGCATAACTAGTCATAAAATCTGTGCGGGTTCCAGCCCCACGTGCCTCTATCGCCATCCAGTCCAGTCGCCATGCCTGGCAACTGGATTGCTTTCAGCCACAGGCGGGGCTTCCTATCTGTTCAAGAATCTCTCAAACAAAGCCGCGGACATGGAGAAGATTGTTAAGTCAAGGGTGCGTGAACTAGAGGACAGCAAGCATTAACATTGCCTTGGACCATCAATGATGGGTGAGAAATGTCAACAAATTGTCACCACCGGGAAGTGCCTTCAACGAGGCAGGGTCCTGGGTGCAACTCCCGCGGCGTGAGGCTTCCTTTCAACCCCACATCTTGAGCCCAGCCACATAGCATCAGGATCCTTCAACTTGGGCGGGGATGCTTAAACAGTAAACATTTCACATCTGCGAAGGAACAACCCAATGGTCTGCGGGAAAATCTAGCGGCTTGACAGGCTTTGCATGTCTTCCCTCTGCATGAGATCTGAAGCCAGAGAAAAGTCTATTGACCAATTTCTTCAGCAGCAGAAAAGCACTCATGGCTCATGGCAACCGGCCTTTTCTAGCGCATTAACACCTCACAGACTACCTGCTTTGCAATGAGGCCAGTCTGCCGATTGCCTGGTTGCTGGGCACATCAAAACTCTTCCACGCCATTGCCATCGGAGACAAAAATGGGTAAATGTATGTAAATGTCATGATTCGCATGATTCGCATGATTCGCATGATTCGCATGATTCGCTAATGGGTGCACAAAATGGTATCGTTTCCCTATGCCTATGACCCGCAAGGCTCGGGCTGTCACATCCACATCGATCGCCTTGAACCGGTCCGAGACTTCGGCGGTGAAGATTGGATGGCAGCTAAAACCATGAGCTGCTTCTGTTGTCATAAAATGGCCCTGAAATCGCATGTCTATTGTGAATCCAATTCAATTCGCATGGTCAAAAACGTTGAGTGTACGGGTGGTTGACCAACCAGTTGAACCAGTTTTCAAGATTTTCACTCTGCAAATCCTCCAGAAGTCAAAGCACAAACCTTCTCAGCCAAGCCTTGGGCGACGGGATGAAGTTCTAACCTGACGGCTGTGAGTCTGATGAGTCTGCTTGTTCAGACTGGCATGTTCGTCCAGGTGTCCCATCCATATCTAGATATGTCATACCATGGGGGGAGGAACATCATGGAACATCAATCAACACTAGCTCAACACAACATAACACAACAACAAAAGGTGTTAACATGTCATGCCATCCCCCAATCAGTCGACGCGACAATCTTTGACAGCCATACATGTATGTAATTATACATATCCGGTAACTTCCAAATCTGATACTGACATGATCACCAAGAATGGGAAGCAAACCAGTGATCTTGGATGACAGTGCATGGCAAGAAACATGCTGTGGGGAACTATGCCCAAACTGTAGGTCCCTGGCCCAGTGCTGGAGACAGAATAACTGCCACATGAAACCTTATCTGCTACGACAATCCCTTTTCCAAGCGTGGGTAGAAGTGTAGAAGTGGAAAAGTTGATGTTTCAAATCTGAAAGCCACAACTGTATCATGATTTTTGAGTGAATCAGCCCATCAGTGAAACAACGGAACCAACCAGCAGAACCCCACCCGATCGTTCGCCTCGTGCGAAGGTAGACTGTCGAGAAGATTGGCGACGATTCTTGGGCGACACTGACCTGGCATTAGCTGCAATATCCACTGGAAATTCCATGATGTTTGGCTGCCAAGTTTCCTGATTTTGCCATGGTTTTGCCATGCTTTTGCCATGTTTTCCCCTGGAGAGTGGTGATATGTTCACAACCAAGGGTCACTTCATAGGGCAGTGGGTCACCTATTGGTTGATACCCCAAAACCTGATCTCTTGATCCGAGTTTCCGACTTCCTGGAGCCGGGCAGAGGGGGCAACTCCACCTGGAGACCCAGCCATTTTGCCATTTTGCCATCTTTTTTTCACTGAAATTTTCAGATGGACCTGGAAAATGCATGAAAATTTGCATGAAAATATGTCCAAATGTGGAAATCCTTGTTCCAGGATGTTCCAGGATTTTGCTAGTGGAAATGCCGATTGATGATTTTCCAGGATTTGGGTGATCTGAACCGGACCGCGCTAGAGCATCACTGATCACCATCGTCCTGCGAGATCCCTCATGGAGAAGCACCATCAGAATGTCTGGGACCAAGAAACAAACGATTGAAACTCCACTTGGAGGGTGGCACCCATTGACCCAGGCTCTCTTTGCTCCCCACCTGCTTTGTTGATTGGCGACTACGGGCACCTTATGAGACATGGCCAGACTTCAAGGCCTCCTACCGATGTCGGTCATTTCTTTGAAACTTGATGAACTCAGAGAAGTTTGGGGGATACCGGATACCCCAAAGTGATCTGCCTTCAAAGTGGAATCACCCCGAGTGAAACGATATCTCTAAGGTCAGATGGCCTATGAACCTATCTGCAATTATCTGCACATATTGTTAAACAAACACCTGATACGTGTCTTTAATCCCGGGTCAACATTCTCCCGATCCCTGAGAATCATTCACCATGCTGGACATTTCGCACTCTGGAGCTGTTTTTTACGATCCCCAATGGCTGGCGCCGGAACTGCGCTCCAAAACTGAACCTGGGATTTGCACTTTGGGCACCGCTTGGAGGAGCCTTAGATTTCACCACAAAGCACAGGGAACACAAGGCACAGGACACCTGACCTCTTAAGGCCGACTCAGCTTCAGACCCGCATGGAAGGACGAGCTGTCAGAGTTCTGCGGTTTCCTTGGGAAACCAAAGTGAACCCAGTGCCAGGCGGATTCTTCTACTTCCGGTTGCCTGCAACATTTGAATACATTTATCTTCAGCCACTAGGCACTTCTCATTCAACTGCCTTGTTTTACTGAATGCTGAAAGCAATGCTGCACACCTATTCCCAAGTCACAGGCTTTTTTCTCTGGACGCGTCACGGTCAAGTTTCACCTCACAGGTTTGATCAACAATTCTAGAATCCAGACATGAAATCATGTGGTTCAAATTCAAAAAATACAGAAGGTACCCTAAGTTAACCCCAACTGCTTAGTCTACTGCAACTGCTGGTTCTACCCTTTTGCGCCCTTTCGGGTGACTGTGGGGACTCAAAAATTGCCACCAACGACTTGGCATCCAGGCCAGTCGTATTTCAACTTCCATCCAGTGGCTTGCGAATTACATAATTGCTGGGATTTGGAGAAATAACTAATCCCTACATAACAGCTTTTAGATCATATCATTATTAAATTATATAGTATACATATAGTCATATAGTATACATCTATGCACGTCATTGCACATCCAATCATTGTGATATAACCAGGTTCATGGGTGAGCTTAACTACAACAGTAGTAGACTACGATCCAGTCATGGTGACTACCCAACACCTTCGCTGCACCTTGGCTTGAACTTCCTGCCGCATCACCTGTCCAGCGAAAAAAATGAAAACGAGGAAGTCTCGATACAACCAGCAGTGGCTATGAAGAGTATAAAATCATGAATTGATGTTGAGATTAAAATCAAAAGCATTCAAAACCCTCGAAATCAAGGGGATATGATGAGAACTTGAAGTCCTGTTGATATAACGAAGAGATAACCAGTATCATTTATATATGGCCTATTTCATTGTATTTGAGAACATCACACCCACATCAGAATCTGATCCATTTTTTGTTGGATGCCTGATTTGGGACCACAATGTTTCAGCTCCAAAAAACCTCTTTGGAACATAGCCATGGCCATCATGGCCTGGCCGTAGGCCCTGTAGGCCCTGTAGGCCCTGTAGGCCCTGTAGGCCATAGGTCAACCCAAGTGGGTGGTCACACCTCGATGCGCTCCTTCTCCTTCTGCTTCTGCTCCTCTAAGCTCCTCTTTGCCTCTTCTTCTAAGGCCTCAGGCAGAGGTCCAACGGAGTTCCAACGGATTCTTGATGTGGAACAGGGATGAGACACGGGGTTTAAAAAAAAAACATCAAAACATCAAATGACTACAAGGAATATGTCCAAGCAGTTCGTTTTTCACGATTAGAGAATCGTAATGGCTACCTTGTCAATGGATCTCAATGGCAAAAAGGACTGCTCAAAAACCTGAGGCCCCACACCTGCGCTATGGCTACCGCATTGGCACCCTGGAGAAGGGAACACCCAGGATATCGGACCAACACAGAGGTCTTGCGTCTTGCGGAACCAACTCCATAGTCTTCCAAACTCTGAAGACATCCAGATGCGACATCCCTGTTTTGCATAGTGGGGATCTTGATACACCGTGTGATACACCTTTCAAGTCACAGACTTATTTTTTGCTTCGGCCCTTCGGCCTTGTCCTCCAAAGCAGAATGACCTCGGTCCAAGATCTGGTGGATCTCTCCGGAATCTTCTCATTGCCGCCCAAATGCTGAAGCCCAGGTCGGAAGGGCAAAGCTAAAGCTGAGGGCTGCTCTAGCTGCATGTTTTTGCTTGGCCCTGGCCACAGACTTGAGGCGCATCCCGCAATGAATTCTGTAGTGAACTATGCTGAGTTCACGGAAAGGCAGAAAATGTCGCAAAATTGGTCCACTTGGATCACAACCAAGAACTGATTTCTGTACTGATCTGAAATTGACCCATCACATCCAATATCCACAGTAATATCCCATGAAATCGCTATTTTTGTTACTCACTTGGCTTACTTTTCATAGAACATTATACCCTCATTACTACAGTGCTTGGGATAAATCATGATAAATCATGATAAATCATGATAAATCCCACATTTGTTTTTCATGGTTTTTCCCAAGAGTCATCTCCCAGCTATTTGGGCTTCAGCCTCACCCCGGCCCAACCTTCGCAGCTTGTCGCGGTAACGGGCATTCGCCATGGTTTCCAACAGCTTCCGCTCGAACTCGTCCATGGAGGCATCCCGTTGCTGAACACGGAGCGGGAAGCGATGGAAATATCGTCTGTGATGCAGACAATGGCTGTGTTTTCAATATCATGATAATAGAATTCAAAATGAATGTTGATATGTTTTGAATAGTACAATATAGTCTATTTATTATCATTATCACTCACAATAAATGCCAACACATCCTGGCATCCGAGCATGAAATTCCCTGCACACTGCGCCTCTCGTTCCACTTGTACCAAGGGCTTGCCCTGTTCGTCTCGAGAGCACTGGACATGGAAGATCTGCTTCACCTCAGGTCGTGGCGTTGGAATCTGGATATTTTGGATGCGTTCATACTGTGGTTAATCTGTGGTTAATTTATTATGCTTAATAATTGTTAATAATATTTAATAATGGTTAATACTTACATCATCTTAGAATTTTGGAGAGATCATATGAGACCTCACTGCAAGCATCACAGGACTCAGTTCGGCACTGCTTGGTCCGGGTCATAAGCCTGATTCGGTGGAGTCCTGTGGCGCCAGGATCAGTCGCTAGCCGGAGGGGAGGATGGGTGAAACCCTGTGGTCCTGTGAGAAACATCGAAATAGTTTGGGTTTTATATGGTTTTATGGATGTTCATCCCTTTCAAAACGTGATTAAACCGTTAAACATGGTTAATTAAACGTTATTAAACTATATATATTGATAAGTATTGATCAACAGAAATCAGAAATCCGTCGCCATCGCCATGTCTTGCTATCGGCATCTCCCTGGGCTTTCTGACTGAGCACGTTGGTCCCACAACTTCTCGCCGCGGCCAATCTGGATGCAGGTCTGGCGAATCCCAATTCCGCTTTCGGTGGGGTCAGAACTTAGAAAAACGCCAAACCGATGGAAAAGTGATGAAAAGTGATGGAAAACCATGAAAATGTGTAAAAATTGATGTGAGGATTCCAAAATGATGATGGAAAGATAATATGGAAAGTGTGTTGAAAACATCTTCGAAGCCGTGATCCAGATGATCCACCATCCATGTGCCTTTTGAAGCAACAAAAATAGTCCTTTTTGGTCACGACATGTCACGACATGAAACCAGAAAAGCAACTTTTTCCAAATGACTCGATGTCTCCAAAATTCTCCAAATGATGAGCCTGATCTTCCAAAGCGCTGCCACCGATCATTGGGACAGGATCTTCCCTCGCGGCGCTCGATCTTGGGTCTGACCGATAAAATGTGGCATACCTCCAAACCTCCACTGAAATGGTAAGAAGCATGACAAGGCATCGGATTTTAAAGGTGGTATTCTATTTTCAGACACACCCATAAGCCACTTAAAAGGTACTTAATCATGTCGTGGCAGGGCCTGTCCACGATTCCACGACTGGCTGAGCCTCAGATAAATCCATCAGAACTGGCTCACGGTGACCTGGTTGTTTGATTTTCCCATCATGGCTGGCAAAAAGAATGGAAAACACCTGAAAATGTGTAGAAGATCAGATCGTAGAAGTCTACCCAAGAGTGATAAATGTCAAATAAGATCAAGTGTCTCCCAGCCGTAGAAAAGCACAAACCTTGCAGAATGGCCAATCCTACCTGCATCATACACTTCTTGGACTGCGGCTGTTCCAACTACGGATCTCTTCCAGCAAGCCACGCTTGTAGTGATCCCACCTGCCATGAATCATCCCTGGTGACGATCGAAAATATGGACCCCAAAACCCACAAATTGGCTGGCCAATGTTTGGGTCTGCAATCTTGAGCCAGACCCACACAAAGTTTAGATTCACGTTTAGATGACCTAAGTAGGAGCCAATCACCCTGACATACCCTGACCATTTTCCCTCTGAAAACCACACAAACAAGCATGTGTGGACAGTGAAACTTCCGCAGAAAATATTGAAGAGGTGAGACTGAATACAGAGAGGCACTGACAAAATACATCAAAATACATCAAAATACTGAAAGCTGCAATGATGAACGGTTCCACTGGGCTTACAAAATGATTTTCAGAGGTCTAAAAATCCCACATAATCCCACATAGACATAGACATCAACAGTGGATGCCTGTGCTTCTGCACCAGGCGCCAGATCAACTGCTTGTCGGAGAGTCGGGCCTGCAGAATTTTCTACGCGAGAAGTGTTGATCTTTAAAGCGCTTCCCTAGCAAATGACAAGATAAGTGGAGCAGAATGTCTCCCGGATTTACATCAAATTGTATATATATATATATTATAATTGTATATATATATACCAGTTTCCATGCCTCTGAATCTCAGCTTGTTTTTTTGTGAGGTGGGTTGGCTTCACGGTCTCACAGTCGGTGCTGTCAAGGACATGATTGCGGCCTGCCTTGTAGTTGCAAAAGAGACGGTGTGTGATTGGTCGAGGACCATTCCTGGCAGCATGCCCTGGTCTGTAAATGCCGCACTGGAACAGCGCTGCGATTTAAGTCCAGTAATCACCAGTCTGGTGAAATATCTAAAACATTTCTTCAAGTCATGCGAGACATATAAAACATGTTGAGTCTTAGCATGTCTTAGCATACTTCGCATGTGTTTCTTTCCATCTTGTTCGGCAATGCTTCATGCCCTCAGTGACCACCCGTCTCCTGATGAAGTCGTATCTGGAGATTGAGTAGATCTCCGCCAGCGGCGAACAAACCACCTGACTTCATCGAATTAAGGGAGTTCTGCCCTTGGCCTCTCAAGCGTTCCTGGTGTTTCTTCAATTTGGTCCGCCTTTGTTCTGGTTGGTGGCCTCAATCCCCAATAAAAAGATGAAAAACGGTAGTCAATTCAAATCATCATCCCATTAAGATCAACATAGATCAACTATAAACATATGCTTGAAACCGCCTTTATAGCCGTTTTTGGGGCTGGTTCACTGGTTCATCTGGCCCCAGATTCCCAGATCCCTGGGATTCCCCTGGGATTCCCTGGGCTTCCCCAACGGTGCATTGATAAGTGAGGCCTTCCATGAGCTCCATCACTCCCACGGAACTTCCTGCGATGATCCGATGATCACCAGATTATCTGAGAAAATGCTGCAGAATCAGAATCGAAAATTTTGATCTCTAAGATCTCCAAGTTGACGATGTGGCTACACACTCAATCTTTTTATCATCTTCTGCAACATTCATAGTTGTACTTGAGTGGTTTCGCAATCTTACTGCAACAAGTCGACCCAACTCTGCGCCTTTGGAGATGATATCCACCACCACCTTCAAGCTCCGAGTCTTCTCTTGGGAAGTCTCCTGGATTCACAGGGGTGTACCACATTTTCCCGCACACGATTTTCCAAGGTCAAACTAATGCTCTTCTCACACATGGCGAAGCTGAAAAAAGACAAGTATACCGTACCACATAGACATATACAGGAAAGCGCGAAACTCATGCCTAAGTCACGCCTGTGTGCTGAAAATCTGCTTTCCCCCATCTAAATGCAATTTCCAGGAAGTCATGCCTATGTCATGCCCGCAACCCAAATCACC
>Ga0126342_10005689_pt1 | contig 21868 bp, 19 predicted proteins | sample Cyp1metagenome_FD_92528 | JGI IMG/M metagenome (GOLD analysis project Ga0126342, IMG submission 92528) | Coral microbial communities from Lord Howe Island, Old Settlement Bay, Australia - Cyphastrea 1 metagenome | ecosystem: Host-associated > Invertebrates > Cnidaria > Coral ... | reverse complement strand
TACATATATATATAGTATATATTATATCATATTATATTATATTATATTACATTATATTATATTATATATATATATATTATATTATATATAATACTATATTATATATATATGTTATGTTATATATTATATTACATTTTATTACATTATATTATACTATATTATATTATATTATATCATATTATATATATATTATATTATATTATATTATATATAGTATCTGATGTAATATATATATAAGTATTGGGTTGCTGGCTTAGCATGTCCGCACAGTTCCAAACTTTCAGCGGTTGAATGAAAATATATATATATATACTGTATATAATAATAATAATATAGAACACAGACCGTATCTTTAACAAATGTTCGGAGGCCATCTTGATGAAATGCATATGGGTCAAGTCGGTTGAGTCATGACCCCGAATCAACTGGAAGGTTGATGCCCAGATAATGACCAGTCCTGAAACTTTTGCCCAGATGCCAATAGAAATATGTATGTAGAATAAATATGTGCCAATAGAAAAATATGACCATCTTTTCAGGATTCTAGGACCCCGTACTTGGACTGGGCAGAGGCAGGCACTCCATTGACTCGCGCCGGAGCAGTCCCATTCGGCCTCCAAAAATATGTTTTTTTCATGGGGAAAAGGGATGGTTCATCATTGGATTTAGGGGTAGTGTCAGACAAGCCCCTTTGACAAGTAATCGATCTTCACAGGGACTGGAAGGTTTACTGGTCTTATGGGATTCCTGGGATCCCATAATGGGCATTTTGCTGGATCCCTTGTAATTGCCATTGTCATTCCCATGGATTGATGACCCTGGCGATGGACCCCATCCAACTTCCCCCCTGGATGAGCTGAAACTTCCGTCCACCCAAAACCACCATTCAGTGCTGAAACAGGGCTGAAACAGACTTTGATCGCCATTGTGCCTCCATCAAATGTGACTAAAGCATCAAACCAGAATGAATAATGATATAGATTCATTTCCAGGGATGTCGCTGGTAAAATAGGTAACATCTGGAAAAAAAATACCAATGTCCTCCCCTTTCAATGGGCTCAGCCCTAGACATGGTCTGCCTGGGGCCGTTCGCGGCGGCATTCCCCAGGTTCGGGGTACCACCGGTCGCATTGGGTGCGTTGGGGGCACCGCCCTCGCTGGGCGTCAGGGTCTTGACCTGCAAACGGCCAAAAAAAACTGGGCGAAAAATGATTTAAAATTGCGAAAATAGGTGTCCAGCAGAGTTTCCATCCAATTTCTTTGGGGATATGATGGTTGAAACAAATTGGTAAAAAGTGTTGGATTGTTCAGTGATTATCGTTCTTTGCCCAATGGAGAGTTGATTCATCCAGGCTTGACAGGAGCTGAGAACCACAGAGACAAAAATCAGATTTCACTCTTGGCTCAGATTCCCAAAAACAGTTCAAACCTGAAGAAGCACTTCCCTAAGCAATGATGCTCCCAAAATTCTCAAAAGCTGGGGAGGGGCTGTTCTTTTCCAAGCACATCTTGCACTTCGCGCCTGTTGTCCCCCGGACTTCTGCTCGCCACGAAGAGCCTTGGGAGAACCAGGTGACAAATGCCTTTCCACCACCTGTGATTCCAATCCCTAATCCTAACTTCAGGATACCCCACTAAAATGCAACATGGAACCCAAAATGTTGCGTTCAATCGAGGAGAACAACCATCCCAGCCCCATCTTGCAGGCTTCTCCCTTCTAGGGCCCCAGTTGCTCCAGGTACCAAGGCACCCCTTTGGCCACACTCCCTGCAGTGCTACCGGCATCGCTACTGCGTGGCGAACGTCGGCCTGAACATGCCGAGCCAGGTGTCATTGTGGGCTTGTCTCATGCAATCTCTTTGAAAGGGGCTATCCTTCAGCAGGACAAATTAGGATTCGAGGAAATCCATTCCCGGATCAGATTTCGTCAAGTTTCCTTATTTGGGAGCTCTACAGTTTCTTCGGGGAGATTCTAACCTCAGATCAAAAATGGTTGGCTGGTAAATCATGTCTCACAGGAAATCGTCTGCAAGTGGATTCAGTGGATATGTTTACCCTCTGGTAAACTAACATAACTATCGAAAATCACCATTTTTAATGGGTAAATCCACAATAAATGGCAATTTTCAATAGCAAACTGTTAGTTTACCAGAGGGTATTTGATTTTGTTTGCCATTTTCCAGCCAGGTTGGATTGCCAGGGGAATGAGGGACCAAGTGACCATTCGACTGAACATCGTAGCCACTGGTGGGCTTCCAGCCGGGCTAGATGAAAATGTCTCTTTAAAGATCTTTAAAGTGTCCAGGCATTATACCTCTTGTACAGTCACCATGATTTCAATGTCGCTGGTGAAATTCCCCATATCTCCTTGTCATTCATACAATATGCCCCCATTCTTTTGGCGATTTACACTGTTGGTCGCCCACCAAGCGACTCGGTTGTTATCACTTTCAAAAGTTTTAGATACGCCCATAGACCAATTGATCAGAAATCTTGACAATACCATTGGCTCATCAGTATGTGTTGTCATTGGGCAGAATGATAACTGAGATCATATGAGTCATAATTCTGGTCCCTGACCCTTTCTGGAAATAAATCTCAGTCCCTTGTCAATTAATTTCAGCCATTGCCAAATCCTATCAGAATGGAGGCTTTCACTACTGGTTGGTGCAGTAATTTCTTCCACCTGGGTCCATGTTGGCCAATGATTAAGCTCAAATCCTTGAAGCCCCGCCCAGATCCCCCGGATTAATCGGAGTCGCCTTCGCTGGCTGACTTGTTATCATCCACCACCGGCTCCTGCCGTCGCCGCGTTTCTTTCAAGAGGGGACTGAGGGTGCACTTGTTTGTCATGTATAGTCTGTATAGTATACAAGCAAGTTGTTGGTGCCGATCCTTAACAGCCATCATCATCATCGTCATCATCATCATCATCATCATCATCATCATCATGTCTTCATCATGCCTAATGTCTACTCACGAACTCTCACCCACATGAAGGTACCGCAAGGCAAAGAATCTATAGGTATGTATAGATAACTAACTACTACAATTAAACAAGGAACCAAAGTATAGAGACCTTGCGACACGCTTGTAACCTAAACTATCCTGAAACAGCCACAGGAGCAAACCTTCCATCATCCATGCAAAACGTTATGCATTCCGTCCTTGAAAGATATAGTATTCTTTTTGAAGAAGCGCGGTCCTAATTTCAGAATATTCGCCTTCCTGCCTGCTTGATTTTCTACGTGCCGCATTCCTACAACAAAAATGGAATATTCAACACGCAAATGCAACATTCCCTGCTGTTAAAAGACGCGTAGTTCATTCATCAGCTCCAGTCTTCATTTAAGACAATTTGGGATTCTTTCAAGAAGCAGTATCCCTGCAAATACACGGCATTCCTCCAAAGATCCCATATTCCTTTTGAAGCAGTGTAGCCTTTCTTTTGAACTATCCAGTCTTGCTTGAATGGTCCAGTATCCCTCGAAAAAGGCGACATTCCTGCACAATATGCAGCATGTGTTTCTCATACAGCATTCCTGTTAAGAAAGTGCAGTATTCAATGCACAACACACAACACTCCTTTAAAAAGCTCCGTGTTCCTTCAGAAACGATATTTTGCTTACAAATTGCAATCAACCTTTGAGACAACTCTAGAGTAATGGTCCTTTGTCTTGAGAGAAAACTGTTTTACCATAAAATCGTTCGTTCCTTTTGAAAGAAACCTTTCACACATTCATACCACAAGTTCTTCAAGAAATAGTGTACTCTTTTTTAAAAAAAAAGTACTGTGAAGAAATCAAACAACACAAAAACACAAAATTGCGTAACCCGTGCCACAAGTCTCCGAGTTCCACCCACCGTGTCTGCATGTTTTTGGTTGTTCCTTACTTTGGTGCAATTTTTCGAAGGGTGCCCAGAGACATGAGAAAGCCCCGAAGAAGCAGTTGCTTAACAAAGGACTGGTAGAAAAAGTTCTATTTACCAAGCAAAATGCATTGAAACTGCGCACCTCTGATTCAGATCGGGATTATTCCACTGATGCCGCTTACAAATCCACTTTTTTTGCGCATGCTGGTGGTCCCCTGTTTGTTTGGTTCGTTAGGTGGCTGGAACAAACATTTGCCCTGACAATCGGTAGCCTGCCGTCAAAACTTCGCTGCAACAAGATCTCAACCGGGCGGAAAATTCCCGGTTTGATAAGAAACTTATGACACAATTTGGAAAATTTGCCTAAACCTTCACCCTCCAAACATGGCCATGTTCAGCAGCACATCATATTCATCAAACCGGCCAATCTGTTTCCCCACTTCATTGCTAATAAAGATTATAGCAAAGGATGTCAGCTAAAAAAAATGTGAAGCCCCTCAGTTGGTTTAGTTGGTTTATTTCCAGTAATCCCATGAACTATAGTTGGTTTATATAGTTGGTTTATATAGTACCCACAATAGCTAATTCAGATAACTGCCTTCGCCGAAGCCGTGGCAACCATCGGCGTCACCGGCGCCGGCTGCGGCGCAGCCGGTAGGCCCGGGGAAGGGTACGCCGGATAGGCCTGACCTTGGCGCGGCGATGGTCCAAGTGGTGATGGTATCAATGCTATAAGTATATATACTATATATATATATGTATATATATATATATTATGTAAATGTATATGTAAATGCTAGCGGATCTTTTACCAGCCCACAAAAACAAGGTTGGGGTGGTGTAGGCGAATAAGATTCAGTTTCTTCTGCGTATATACATACGTCATGCTACGCCACTGGGCGTTCAAGTGCGCTTGCACACATACGTGATGCTACGCCACTGGACGTTGAGTGAGAGTGCACCCTGGAGCAGTAGATGCCTGTTGGACCGCTTAAAGATGGAATGCCAAATTCCATTTCCAGCACAGTTGGTGGAAAACCAAACAAGCTCTTGCGGCAAGACATGCAAAGCCAAAAGTTGGTGTTGGGAAGTGACAAAGATCTACTCAAAGAGACGGGAGGAAAGGAGGCGCAAAAGCCTTCCAAATATCCAACTCCTTTTCGGGCACAAAACCACCGAAGGGTTAAGGCAACCATGAAAGGCTTGAAAAAAAACAGTTCCCGTTTTTGTCAAGAGAATAGACATGGCATTGTGGCGGGACACCGATTTTATCAAAATCGTGGGACGGTGAAAATCCCGGCGGGATGTATATGTATATGTAGATGTAGATATGTATGTAGTAGATATGTAGATATGTAGATATATGCCTGTGTGTGTGTGTGCATGCGTATATCTGTACATGTTTTTATGTGTGCATGTGTACATGTATGTGTGCAAATGTGCGTATGTGTTTATGTATATCTATGTATGTGTCTAGTTCTCTATGTGTCTATATGTGTATATGTGTATATGTATATATGTATATATGCATATATGTAGATACGTATATCTGTGTGTGTATCATATATATATATTGCTAACCCCCCCCTAAGATCTACCTTTGATGCTTTTCCAGAGACACGATGAAACTCACTGCATACTTCAACTGTATAAGAAGCAGTATCCTTACAACATATAGAGCATTCCTCTAAACATGCAGTGTTCCTTTCTGAAGAAGTGCAGTTTCCCTTCAGGAAATTATTCAGCCTTCGTTCAAGCCTTCGTTCAATCATACAGTATTTCAAAATTTATTTCAAAACGCCAGAATCCTACACAATATCCAGTGTGTGATTAAGATTGAGTATTGCTGTGAAAATGTGCAATGGTTGATGCTCATTACAGCATTCCTTGAAAAGAAGATTGTTGTTAAAGGAGAATGCTGCTTACAGGTTACAATCTGCCTTGAAGACAAGATAGTCCCTTGAACGAGAAGCACTATTCTTGCAAAAAAGTATATATGTGGAAAAATGAAATACATCCTTTTATGGAGCTCAGCCTTCCTCCATTTTCCTTTTATGACCATTTTTTAATGAAAGACTTATATAACTTCTTCAAAATAATTGCCCTGAAGACGAAGTTTTTCCTCAAATAACAAGCAACATTCTTGCAAAGCAATACATCCTTTATGAAGTTCAGCCTCACTCTCATTTTTCTGAATGACAGTTGTCTTTAAAGGAAAGACTTAATTTCTTCAAAATGATGTTGTTTATTTTGTTCAGGCGTTTCACTCATATGAAAGCGCGTATTGCATGCATGCAACCATTACATATATCTTTCAAAAAATACTACTTACACCCAAGGGTTCCACTTCAAAGTTATGTTTTTTTGATTTGTTTTGTATTTATGCATGGTTTGCGAATCAAATGGTTCACTCCCTGGTGAAGGAGGCCTTGCACATACTTGCACCAACCCTGCTTTAAGGAATACCATAGTCGGCTAAAATTGTTACTTAAAGGATTCCATCTTGTCGTAAGTCTGTCCTCCTTCCATAAATTCCTTTACCTCTTGAACAGAACTTCGCACAGCTGTAAGTCTCTTTGAAATAATTCTATGTTCCTTTCAAAGAAAGTCTATAATGAAACCTGCTTACGTGTTATAATTTCTAGTTTTGGCTGTCTGTCTTGTATTTTTCTCATGGTTTTAAGTAATTTTCTGAGAGGGTGCTCAAAACCATGAGAACATCAGCAAAACATAGACACCTACCTGGATGGTGTCCAGCCAAATCTAAAATTATGCAATATCTTGCTGAACCTACTGCTGCTACTCTTAAAGGATGTGGGTTGCAACAAATCCTCGATAAAACCACAAAAACAAAAAACAAAACTTTTCAGATAATGTTTTTGTCTGAAGTTCATGCTTTGTTTTTTGGTTTTACTCCAGTTTCTGTGGCTTGAGAATCTCAAGTCTGAAAAGGGTTCAAACTTGAAAATCTCAAGTCTGACATTGTAAGGATCCAAGATTCAAGATGTTCAAAAAGCTTTGCTTGGATCCAGGGTAGAAATATGTAGAAATCTTGGATCCGGATCCAAGCTCTTGAAATGATTGGGCTTACTATTGAACGCTGCACCTTCACGGGGCCCCAGAGCCCCTCATACCTTTGGATCATCCCAAAGCCGTTGAGGACAAGAAACTCTCCTTCTTCTTGTTTTTGTTGTTGCTTTCTGCAGGCGCCGGCCCTGCAAACGCCGTGGCATAAGAAGAATCTAATTCGACCTAGAGAGAAGTTTGGGAACAGAAAGGACCTCTGCAAGGACCGTCTCCTGGTCTTCAGGTAGATCCAAACACAAGGGCTGTCTCTCTGCAAGGGCGAATAGATTCCAATCCGATTTCCCATTCTTTAAAGCTCCATGGACAGCCAATGGTCACGGAGGCCAAAGGCTCCTGCATTTGAAGGAAAATGCCAGCAATCAACAGAAGAGATCATGCTCAGGGATGTTCACCTATCTTTGTGAATGTTTCTCGACAAATACCCTCCAGAAATTTCACAGAGACCCTGCCAAATAGGAGGTTGGAAGATTAGTTTCCACTGCAACTTGGCTTTCAGGGTCTATGCCTCTATGCTAATTTGAAGTGCAAGTATGGTAAATCCCGGACCAAGTAGTCCCAAGACATTTTTGGAGGATTCCCCGAACTCTCATTGTTTATCATGTTTACCATTGTTTATCTCAGTGTTTGTCTTGCAACTCACCAAATGTCTGGGAGCCTGCTTTTGCTTTAGCAGCACCTCGAGCTTTCTTGCCACGCGCGGCGCGAAGATTCTCTTCAAATCCTGACCGTTCTGGCTTGGCCTTGGAAAAAGTGACGAAAACGGAAAAAGTAAAATTGGTCAAATCTTCAGGTAGCTGAAATATGTCCTCTATATCACCTTGCAGTGATAGAGACGTAGTGAATTACCACCTTTGAGGGCTGATAAATGGGGAAACCAAAATCGAAAACTACATTACAAATATTATAACTGGACTCACCCTTGATTACCCGCCCGAAAGTATGCAGCCCGGTCCTTCTTCATCGAATTCGGTCGGCGTATTCATTGCCCTGGCCTGAAAAACTCGTCGGGTGGATGTGAGTGGCGAAAGGAGGGGCTGTGGATTTGTTAAGAAATGGGGGTCCTTTCACCAATTTCTAGAATTTTCAGTGCGGAAAGAATGATGACCCACCATCAAACTTGGGTGGGTACCCTATTGACAAACCTGCGTAAATGTTTTTCATTCGTATCAACTTTTTGTTGACGCAACACAATGCTTCCGTAAAAACTTTTGGGTGACTTCCGCAGAGTACCCCTAGTTTCTTGGAAGTATGCGATTTGAGCGCTAGCTTCCGTAAAGCTTCTTGCAAATCCCAGCTTCCGCAAAAAAAAATAAGCCCTTAACACGGTTACTTTCAATTAATATATAATCAATCAATAAGTCAAAATAACGACACTAACTCACATGTGTCAGGGTCAAAGTATGAAACATGTGGGGATATTCACCCAAACACTCTTGGGGTTTTCTTTCAATGGGTATATTGAACTCGCTACTGGTGTTGTCATCCTGCAACATGGCGATATGACACTTAATTTTGACCCCGGCTCACATCACCCTATGCGTATCTGCATGTGTATATATACATGCACATACGTGAAAGTATATATAATGTATGTATATATATATATATGATAATTCTGCGGTAGGACCTGTCAACCCGAACCTGTCAACCCCTCTGATGCACCAAGAAAGGATGCCGACACGGATGCGCAGTTCAATCATCAATCACAATGAAAATTACCGCAGCATAGACCCCAGATATTCAAAAGACGCTGGGAGGTTTTTCGTTTTCACAACACATATGGGTGTTTGTTATATCATCCCTATGTGCATAGGCGTCAATCCGGGTGTGGCGAAAACGGTACCTGTTTGGACCCACAGAATTGGTCATGCTTAGTCTTCAAACCATCGTTGTTGCTCATTGACCTTCATCAACCCTCCCCATGGGCTTAGGTAAATTTATGTAAGTGTCCATTTATGCCTGTGAAATTCCCATGTTTGTGTAAATTATCCCATATACATACCCACACTATTCTGAACCATCTCCAACAATTGGAAGGTTGAATCAGTTGAATCTGAAAAAACTGCCTGGTCAAAACTGTGGTTTCCTGATCGTTTGTTTATCAAGTGAGCAGTGTTCCAAACCTACTGTCATTCCACGGAAGAATGGCTAGTTGAGAACGGGAATCTATCACATGGATTATGAACATCCAACCAATATAAAGGGTAGGTATGCGCGTATGGGCCCTGGACTCATCATCAATTAAAAAGCATCATTGGTCCATTACATCCCCATATTTCTTGATAAAAAAAATGTCCCCCAATCATTAATGATGATAATCAGGCCTCCACCTCCTGTAGGTCCACCTTTGCAGGTTTTTCCTCCTGCAGCCGAATACTTAGTTTTGATGCCTTTATTATTGCCAATGTTAGCGTTGTTCACAGTATCCGCCGACCCCTGCAGACCTTGGCCTAGGCGGGGCAGCGCCTGGGATCACCGCAGGTGTGCGACATTGGCTGTGGCCTCACCCATGAGATCTTTCCAAGCCTCGCAGCCGGGATGCACCATTTCGCGCCGCCTGTGTGCAAATGGCATGCGCCCCATATCTTGCAGGCAACAGCGATAGGTCCAGGTTCGTTGCTGATCCTGTCAGGGCCAGGGCCTCAAAGGTGTCAAGTGGATTGTGCTCCACCCTTCTCAGTGCCAAGCCATCGTAAAAGCTATATGGGGTACCGCTTCCGTCGCACGAGGCAGAGAACTGGCATTCTCTATCTCCCATTAAGGCCCAGCGAAAGCAAAGCTGTGGCATACACCTGCTGAACTCTCTGAGCTAATCTGAGACTGCAGTGCGGTCACCACCAAAGTCAGGATTTCCCTATGTCACCACGGCTCCATCCGACACAGCCGCAGCAAAAACAAGGTGTGTTGCATGAACCTGCACAACCCGCACACAGCAATTCCCCTGCCCTGTGACAAAAAAGGGGGGTCGGCGGCACCAGGGCGTTATCCCATTTATTATTGTTATTGTTATCACTATTATCATTATTAGCATTGTCACCATTCTTAGATGGTCTTTTTGGTTCGCTGGTGGTTTCAAACCATCCGATAAAAGCTGGACATTGAGAAACACCAACCAGTGAAGGATGGTGACAGGACTTGGTGACTGAATTTGACGGGATGTTACCGACGTTACCGACAACCATCAATGTTTATCGATTTCTGGCATGTGACTGGGCAAATAGAATTGTCGTGGGATATTCCGAGCATGGGATGAAACTCACTAATTAAGTCCAGGGAAGACATCCGATTCGAGGTATCTTTTGACAAGTTAGGTCCTCAATTGGGAGACCCACAATTCATCCAACACTTAACTCGTGTTTCAACGCTCCGGCAGCTTGGATGATGAGCAACAGGAAAGGTGGAGAATGATCGAAGAACTTCCACCAACTCCAACTGCAACAACTGAAAAACAACGATTCTAACAGGAGCCCTTGGATGTAGTGAGGAGATCCTATGCAACGAATCAACCTTTGCCACAAAATTGTTTGCTGATTCCCTGGTCGATGTCTGTCGTTACTCTTCATTGTCTTCTGTTTTTTTTATTCATCTATTATTTGTTTGTTATTCTTATATATTTGTTTTCTTCTTCTGCTGTTTCTTCTTCTTCAGAATGTTCTTCTTCATCCTCTTCTTTTTTTTCCTCACACTAAGTATTGTTCTGCTGCTTCTTCTTCTTATGATTATTTCTTATTATTCTTGTTAGTGTCGTTGTTACTCTTTAGTTTGTTGTTGTTGGTGTTGTTGCTGTTGTGGTTGTTGCTGCTGCTGTTGTTGTGGTTGTTGTGGTTGTTGTGGTTGTTGCTGTGCTGTTGCGGTGGTGATGCGCCTGTGTTTGTGCTTGTGTTTCGTTTCTTCTTCTTCTTCTTCTTCTTCTTCTTCTTCTTCTTCTTCTTCTTCTTCTTCTTCTTCTTCTTCTTTTTCTTCTTCTTCTTCTTCTTCTTTTTCTTCTTCTTCTTCTTCTTCTTCTTCTTCTTGTTGCTGCTGCTGCTGCTGTTGCTGGTGCTGGTGGTGGTGATGGCAATACTTTTGTTTATGCTGTCGTTGTTTATTGTGTTCTTGTTGTTGCTATTGGTTTTATTCCTCTTATTGATGCTTTATTGTTGTCATCGTCGTCGTTGTTATTCGCACCCAATGCAACATGTTCTATCGTTATTTGAGTGCGGGTACGCGACGCGTGTACATGACATCTTCATGTCAGTCATGGTTGGTCAAACTTGGTGGGTACGGTAATTTCATTTCCCAACTTGGGAGGGTTGACAAGAACAAAGTCCACAAGTTGCCCCAGTATCTTGAATCTTGACTCATACTCACATTGCATTAGATCATTAGGATCCACTACTGGCGATTCTCGGATGCAGGATTCTTGGTTTACTTGAGAAGAGCAAAACTGATGAGATCAGGTTCAAACATGATAGGCAAGGCATTGGCCATGTTCGAAGTGTGATTTGTCGTTTGCCGCATCTTTTATCTTGAAATGTTCCATTTCCACAACGAAAATATTCCCCTAAACATGTTTTGATGCGATGAGTTGTTGCACAAGTTCATAAAAATTTCATTAACATCTTCTCTCAAAACTGTTGGTAGCTGTTGGTGATTCCAATCTTCGGATCTTGGTCCGCCAGACTTGGCGACACAATACTTGCTTGTATCCAAATGTTTGGACAATCTATTTCCCCATGATTGGCAAATTGTTGCTTCCCAAAATCCCCACATTCTCCACGAATCCACTGGTTCTCATCAGCCTGACCTGCTGACCCAGTTTTAAAGGACCCGCTGCCAGGACGTCCTCTTCTTCCTCTTCCTCGCTCTCAGCCTCATCTTTTTCATTGGTTGCTTCGGTCGCTTCGGTTTCTTCAGTTCTGGCCTCCAAATCGGGCAGCGCCTATGGTCTCCAAAATGGGGTTTGCTGCATCCCTTTTCACCATTGGGATCCTCCTGTCAACTTGGATGATTACTTTGGGGTCCCACATTTTATGAAACCCCTATTTTTGAATGAGTCAACTCGGCACTGACCAACTCCCTTTCTGCATTAGATCTGGTGGATCTGTGAGTTCCCTTTAAAAAAAAAAAAAACCACCTTAGCGAGGTGAAACAAACGAGGACCGTTGTTTATAAATGGGATGGTGGTAAAACTATAGTTAGAGCCCTTCATTTAAGGGTTTGTCTAGAAAATGCTCTACCCCACTAGACATTCCGAAAAAGCAGCGCACATCCGAGCCATAAGGGCCTGATTTTTGCGCTCTTTAATTTGCTTCTCCTTCTGCTTCTTCTTTTGCTTGGCCTTTTTCTTTCGCACCTCCGACCAGTGATCTTGAAAGCTTTAAAATCCAATGGTGTAAAACAAGTCTCTCTCCAAAAAATGTCAGAATTTCAAACATGTTAGGAACTCCAAGTTGTGTCCCAAGTCTTCTGGGCATCATGATAGTTCCTTTCTTGGTACTGGGACGATGAAATAGAAAAAACTGCAATGTGTTTATTGGGCCTGATTTTGATGAAACTGGATTGTTCAATACCAAATCTAACCAGTCTATCTGTGGTTCCAATGCCAAAAGAGTTAAGCTCTACCCAAATACCCAGAAAAACTGGAGAAAATGACCAACGCGTATGCGAGACTTGGACATATTTTCTTGGGTGATTTCTTCCCAGAAATGAGGCTCGATGTGTACATGTACGTATAGTGTACATACATACACACCTTACGTTACGTTGCATTGTATTACATTGGATGGCCTTGCACTATGTTACATCGTCTAAAATTAAATTGGGATCATCATCCCCGTATCAGGTTTGACGTGTGTGAAAAATGAAGAGTAGTTGAAACATCCAACCGCTGATATTGGTTATATCTTCGTTTCATGGTGTCATAGTCTTCATGTTTCTTGTTAAAATGTCTGAAATCACCAACCAGATCGATCATCAACTCAGTTATATTCCCTTCCCCATTGATGCTTGTTAGATCAGCATGTTACTCACAAAACACCTCCTCTTTCGGGTCAGGATGCGGTCAACAATCCCAATGATCCCAATGATCAGACTCGCCAGCCCTTGACCTCGGCCAAGAGCTCAGCATCCACCACTTCCAAGAGCTCCGCTTCCGCCCGGTTGGCGGCTTCAAGCTCCACGGAGCCCGCCTAATGATAGAGATGATGACCATAACGATAATATAAGACTGATGATAGTGAAGAATAAAGATAACAAAAAAAAAAAGTGACGGAAAAAGTCACTTATAAACCCTTAGATATCAGCGGATATATGGAATATATACTGCAGGTACCCTTCAGACAAAGCCATAACTGTAGGAGATGGGCTCACCGTCATGGTCCAGGCTACAAGAAATGTGCCATCCGGGGAAGGCCCAATGAACCTGTTACCATCAAGGTCAAAGCCACGTTTTCAGCTCACTACGGTTGTGCTTCTGTTTCCATCTGCCCCAGTCCATGTGAGTTGGCCTGAAGATAGAGCAGCAAATCCGAGGCTTTGTCATAACTGTCCCTATCAAAAGGGCTAGAAATGGGTGGTTTTTTCCCAAATTTCAGGTCCAAAGGGTCCAAACCCATCTGCAACTGCCGGGAAAAACATTTTCTGCACCTGCGGCATTTCGCGCTGCAAAGGCATATGCAACTCTGGGCAAAGTTTGGGAAGCCGCGGCTCGCGCAGCAAGGTGCGAAGCATGTCGTCCTGGCTCTTAGAATACATATAGGACTGGAATATGTATCTTGGTCACATCCGATCCCTATCTTCTTTTGTTCTGCAGTGTGAAGAAACTGATTTTGGCATACTGCAGAAGATGAAAAGGAAATCCACAAGGGCAACTGAACTTTGCTTCATCATTCTTGCTACATATTGGGCGCAACTAGACCTATTTGGGCCCATGTGTTGAAGGCCCCAACCTCGCTGGAGCAAGACATGCAAGATTGGTGCCCGAAAGAACATCCAATTCAGAATTGTACTATCAATACTATCCTGAATATCAAGCATTTACATAAATATAGAATGACAGGATTTCAGAAACTGAATTCGCTGGGTTTCAGCTGGTAGACAGTTTTAGGCTCGACTAACTTGGCTCAACTTCTCCCATTGCTCAACTTCTCCTTGGCATAGATGAGCATTGAGGCCCGAGACTCCCTGGGACGTTTCAGCACGGCGGAGGGGCCGTACAAATAGTTCACGCAGAGCCATTCCTGTGCAGAGATTTCCTAAACAGTGATCTGAATCAGTTGATGAACAAACCCAATGTGATTCCATGGGATTTGGTTTCCTCTCTATCCACATCTCCGAAATCAACGGAAAATGCCAGCCACCTTGTGGGAGTACGTTGATTACATGGCGATCCTAGGAATGACAGGTCCATGTGTGGTCTTTTGGGCTGAAGAATTCATTGAATTCCTTGTCAAAGCTACTTAGCAAGTGGAAACCTTGGGAAGGTTCGGCAAAAATGCCCGTCTTTTTAAAACCTAATCTATCGGTCAGCCAATGAGGCCGGATGAAGTGGCTCGAACCCAGAATCGCCGGTTTCCCCTCTACAGCAAACAACTAGCTATCAAAATACCGTCATCTGTGGGTGATACATATTATATATCTATACATATATATATACATACATACCACATTATCATCATAATCATCATGGTTGATAATTGGCTTATGATGATGGTTGATGATTAACTTTTACCAGATCATATCACCATTTTATCACCATTATAACTGGTTTTACACCATTATGATCATTGATGATCACCCTAAAATGGCCATTTTGCATCATCGGATACCAACAAGGCATCCAGGGCATCCAGGGCATCCAGGGCATCCAGGGGGCATCCGCCCGCCTCCCCACCGAAGGACGAGTCCACGGCCGTGGCGTTGGAGACCGCGCAGGAGCTCTCACGCTCGTCGAAGCGGTACCATTGCCCCCGGTCACCTGGCGCTGCGGAGAGACCCAGAGAGACCGAGAATCACGCGGATTTTGAGGTTTGTTATGAACTGTTATGTTTTGTTGACCTGTTATAAAAAATTACTTTCGCCAAGTCCTGTTGGTTTTTGTTGACCTGAATTTCTGTTTTTGAAAAAAAACTGGCTGATCACTTGGAATACTCGGACAAAAGATATTGGAAATTCCAGCGCTAACAATAGGGTGCGATGGTGCCTGAGAAACCCGGTGAGGACTCAAACTTTGGTGGTCAAGCTGAGTACTTAGCTTTGTTACATCCAGTAAATTTAAGATGGAATCCAACACTGTACTCAAATAATCTTTGGGACCACAGTTTTCAGGTTTTCATGTTCAATTTGCCGGATGTGCAATTTGAAATATGTTCCAATTGGATGTCACATGGAACTTGGGACCAACCCGACTTCTGACTATGGCTTCAAGTTGAACAAGACCTCTGGTGGACCAAGAAGAGATCCCACTTTCAGGTCTCGGTCTCGTTGGAAATTCTTAACTCCACAGTATGGGAGTAGTAAGACCATATTTGAATTATGTTTGTGACCATGATCTCAATTGAACATCGTACCTACTTCGGGCTTATGTTTGTTGCTTACCACCCACAGTACAACTGCCGACATTTGGCCCACCTTCCATCTCTGGCCGGATATAGGACAGAAAGTGATCGTCGCACTCGACCATGATAGCATAAAGGTGGTACAGCCCCGCACCTTCAGAGTACCTTTGGCGCCGAGTCCAATTTTAGAAGTTGCAACGTGCTAAAATGCTATCTATTATTACATAGCAATCATCTATTTATCATTATTACAGTATCTAATTGATGACTATATCATCACTATTCTGATTGGTTTCTTTTTACAGTATCGGTATCGCACGTTTATTATTGCTGTTGTTCTTGTTATTCTTATCATCATTATTACCATCATTGCTCCCAAACTGGAAATGCCATAAGCCATCACGCCTGTTGTGAGGTTGTGATGGAAATGATGATGGTGAAAGCCACAGAGTGCCCTTCTGTTCACAGCAGCATAGCTACTGGCCATGGATCTTCATCCACTCCAAATATGGTACAAAAGGTTTCAGTCCATCCCCATACCATATCCCATTGATTATGTCCGAATGTATTATATTATATATATATATATCCCATTGCATCCCATGATATCCATTACCAGGTACTTTTGCAAACTGTGCCCAACACATAAAAATATATGTATCGGTTTTTCATCGCTAATAGAAAAAATGCATAAAAATACCTGGGGTGATTCATCATGATTCGTCCTCAATTCATAGCAATTCATCCTCAATTCGTCCTGGATCTTTGCGGGAACCCAGGTGCTTGCCCATGTCGATTTGTCTGGGGAAGCTCAGGAAGGTTTCCGTCACGCCCGAGAGGCCGGTGCCACAGTCATAGTCACCTGCGCCACAAAATGGTCCTCTTTTCAGCTATTGAGTTTTAAAAAAAAAATGTGTCAAGGATTTATTGTTTAGAATTATTAGCACAGAATTGAAGGCAATCATTTTGAGCTCCCGCCTCTCTTGAGGCACCACTGCAGCACATTGGGCCTCAGCTGGGACCGCGCCAGAAACCGTTCCAAATGTCTCGGGTTACCTTGGTCCCAATGGTCCCAATGGTCCCATCATAGCTCTTCACCAAGAAGCATTCGTCGAAACTTGCGCATGGTCTTGACGCGCAGACCAGAACCATCTTCGATAATTCTGGGAGAAAAGTAGTGGTCCAAGGTGTCTTCCAAACAGGTGAAGCCTCGAACAACCTTGGAGCACCGGCGGGCCAGCCCTAACAACCAAGTATGCTAAAAGTATGCTAATAGCATTGTTATCTACCACTTCAATTTCGTTTTTCCCAACTCACCACGGCAAAACAGGCGCCCTTCGAGTGGCCAAGGTAAAGCAAGGCCCCTGGTAGATATGACTATCAGAGAAATCTCCGCCATCGATGGCTTGCGCGATCCACTCCACCTGGTGATGTCAGATGGTTACGCCCCTTCAACCAGTGGTCGACTGGTGGTTTTGGTTGGTGGTTGTTTTTCCAGGCCTCCCGTAGGAAGGGGATTATATATATAATATATAAATATAAATATAAATATAAATATAAATATTATATATATATATATGTTTATATCATTGTGGGGTATCCCCGTAATTCCACTTCACAAAACACCAACCACCAGATAAGAATTGGTTGATCCATAGAGTCAAAAGAAAAAACACGAGGAAAAATGACCAAATCTCCTTGCCGACGGAACGATCTCTTAATCGTTGGGGATGGCTCACAAATTGAGTACGATACCTGTGCACTTTACGCCATCGAGCCGTGCCGAAATTGAATCCCCAAACTACAGTATTAACTTTGGAGACAACTGCACCAGAGTGTTGGCATCCCAGAGCAAGTGGTTCCTCCCAAACCTTTGAAGCCCTGGGAATAGATTCAGATGACAAGACTCTCAATTTCAACCCGTTTCTTTTACACTTCAAGAAGCTTGGTGAAAAACTGGTCTGTGATTGAAAACTGCTCGCTTGATCCAAATCTGATCTAAATCTCTAACCCAGGACCCCACACCTCGAATTCAAACATCTCCTGAATCGTCTCCCACAAGGCCCTGTTCTCCAGTGGCACTTCCACCACTCGCGGAATGGCCTGCCAGCATCTGCAAAATGAATCAAAATGAAGGAATAGAGGGTGGTGAAACTCAGAGTAACGCACATCTTCACATTCACCATGTGGATTTGTTCATGTTGACTGCTGGAAAATCCGTGGGATCCTGGAGGAACCTTAGATTTGTTTCAAACCTCGAAGGGAGATCTGGAATACTATACCAAAACTGGGGAGCCGACACGATTTCGTTGAGATTTTGGTGACTTTGGTGATCCACAGTTCGAAACATGAACGTTGAACTTATTATCCCAAGCCATCGCTGTGGTGGTCATCGGGATTCCCCTCACCACCATTTTCATCCCACAGACTCTCTCGACCACCACGATCTGGACTCAACCATTAACTCAACTAACAAATCGACACTCCCAAGGGTTGGGGGTCGGAAGACTACTTTTCCGAACGCAGAAATCGCGATTGTAAGGGTCAAACTGTTAGTTTATGTAGTTCGGGGGAAAGGAAATTATCCCGTCATATCACCATCATATCCCGTTAATCTCCATTGCAACCTTGATGCTTCCCCTATCTGATCTCATCTCTGCAGGTTGCAACTGATAAAAAAAATAGCCAAATGCCAGTGGGCTGAAGAATCTCATGTCGGCCGGTGAAATAGCATCAAAATATGTCAAACAATTGTGCGCGTGTGTCCAAGTGTCTATCTACATATATATATACATATAGAGAGAGAGAGATATGCATATAGATATAGATATAGATAGAGATAGAGATATAGATAGAGATAGAGATATAGATGTAGATAGAGATATACATATACATAGAGATAGAGATAGAGATAGAGATATATAGATAGAGATATAGACATAGATATAGATATAGACATAGACATACATATACATCTACATATACGTCTACATATACATCTACATATACATCTACATATACATATACATCTACATATACATGTACATGTACATGTACATGTATATACGTGTACGTCGACATATACATGTACGTATGCATACAATGTATGTATGTGTATATATGTATGTATATATATATATACACACTAAATATATCGACATTTGCCCCTTTTTTTCAGCTGCGTTTCTTGCCTTGGCCTTGGCCTTCGCCTTGCCAGCAGCCTTCGCTCCAGCCTCTTCCGCCTGGCAGAGTAGCTAGGTTTTGTGTGGTTTTTTTAGATCTTTGGGACCAGAGAACTGGGGTCGTTTAAGGCAATGGGACTATGCCCCAAACTCCAAGTCTTTCAAATCCCATTTTCGCAATTGTTTCATGGGCTCCACGACAATGCCAAATGCTTGGCAAGTGGACGGAAAACACCTCTCAGCCATTGGTTTGAGTCGCTACCAGAAGCATGTTTTTCAACAGGACTTACATTGCTTCCCTGAAACTTACCCCCTAAGCCCCATGGTTCATATCATAGTTTTCTCATCAAATTGCTATCAATGTGTACTCGCCCGTTTTGAAACAAAATCAAAATAGGTCTTTACACATATATACACATATATACACATATATATATTTACATATATATATATATATATATACACATATATCCCATCATATCATATCCCAAAAAAAAAATCTCCATGAAATGGTTGGGTTTGGAACCCCGCCATTGGGGATCTCGAGGAAACCGACCTTCAAAACCTCCGCGGAGGGGATGAACTCGGCTTGGAGGCTTTGGAAGATCTCGGTGCAGAAGGAATCGGCGTCGGCCTGGAGAAATGGAGGGTTGCCATGCCATGCGAAAAAAAAAAACGAGAAACTCTGAAACTCTATAGTATTTGTATGTATTTGTGAGATCATGTTAGATCAAAGAACATCGAACTCGAAATTTGAAGCCCCTTTTGATGGCTGATGTTGAAGCCACAGAGAACAGCCATGCCCCCCTGGCCGCGCACCTTGCACATCTTGGACCAGGTTTTTCTTCCGAAGGCGCTGCACAATGGTGAGCAGGATGCCGCCAATGTGCGGTGCTGGCAGTGGCACAATGGGGATCAAGTTGCCTATTAGATATACATGATGTACATTGATATACAGTACCATATGGCTATGATGGATCAATATCTATAAATACAATTTTCAAGGGATGGACATCCATTTACCAGCCATTATCAGCTATTTTGATGTTCACCGTATGACTGTATGAACATCCAGACCTATCCCAGCTTTTGTAGGGTGAACAACGGCGTATTCCACGTGGTTTGACCGTACCCACATCTCTCAAAGTTTGCAAAGGATGCAATGCATAATGGATATCTTAAACAACACATGTGGCTTTAGATACATCAAACCTCAGGGTGTATCAGCCGTGATAGTAGCCAATGTCAGCTTTGTGCTAGCCATCATTTGTAGCCCATGACTCCGATGGATGATCTGATAGTGCAGCCAAGGGATACAAGCACGGTTTTGGTTTTAAGGGGGTGCCACCACGCCTTAAAGCGTATGCCATTTAAGCATATTTAAGCGTCAGCGTTGACAGTGCCATGATCATCCCAGGTGTTTGATGCTTGTGAAGTGAGGGGCCTTGCCAAAGCTGTTCCACTTCCAAATTTTGACCCTTTATTCTACAGTAGGATGTTTGTTGCTGGGTATCGAATTAGGATTTTTTATGGATTTTATATTGTATTTTCCAAAAATTGGTCCGGGTTTCCGTTCGGTGTTGAGGTCTTGTATTCTCCCATTGGTAACAGACCTGCCGGAAAAATCATCAACTCAGCACCTGCAGCCGGACAAAGACTTCCCGCAGTGCCGGAAGAACCTCATGGCGCCGTCTAACAAAGGGGGGAAAAGGAGGCATCGTCTATGTTCCTTTAAGTTGCCATTTTTGAAACGCACTCATATGGCTCAACATCTAAAGTCCCTTAGATGGGTACAAACACTTGTGTATAGCTTTGGGGGCCCCAACACCACCACTTCAGGGTCTTTTTAGCAGGGCAACCAATGGCTTTGGGTTCCCCAACTCTTCAACATACCCACATCTGCTAATGCAAACGGTTTGCGGTATCCCTTAAATGGCCGACCACATAATCCCGGAGGATATCCCAAAAATCGTTTTTTCCTTATACAAAGGGCAAAAAAACAGGTACCTAGCCTAAGAGATACACAAATCTGCTGAATCACCTTTCAAAATCGTCACACTTCTACTTGACAAGGTCGATTCAAAACAGTAAAGAAAAGACACCAAACCTTTCAGCAACTATTTGGTGAACCCAATGCCATAACCCCCTGGGTTTATAGTTCTTCTCCCTCAAGCAGATATGCAGAGATATGATTTATGGCACTAAGTTTGCCATATAATGCGGAAAAACAACCATACCATACATAGATAATTTCCTTGGTGGAACCATCGTTTTTCCCGTGTATGTAGTGTATGTAGTGTATGTAGTGTATGTAGTGTATGTAGTGTATGTAGTGTATGTAGTGTATGTAGTGTATGTAGTGTATGCAGTGTATGTAGTGTATGTAGTGTATGTAGTGTATGTAGTGTATGTAGTGTATGTAGTGTATGTAGTGTATGTAGTATGTAGTGTATGTATGTATGTATGTATGTATGTATGTATGCATGTTTCTACGCATGTATGTATGTACGTATGCATGCATGCACGCATGTATGTATGATTGTGTGTGTAAGTAAGTCAGGAAGTAAGTATGTAATGTAATGTAACGCAATGCAATGCAATGCAATGTAATGTAATGTAATGTATGTATGTCTGTATGTTTGTCTGCCTGTCTGTCTGTATGTATGTATGTTGGTATGTGTGTATGTAAGTGTGTGGGTAGGTAAGTATATATGTAGGTATGTAGGTATGTAGGTCTGCAGGTATGTAGGTATGTAGGCATGTTGGTCTGCAGGTATGTTGGTATGTAGGCATGTTGGTCTGCAGGTATGCAGGTATGCAGGTATGTAGGTATGTAGGTATGTAGGTGATGTAGGTACGTAGGTATGTAGGTATGTAGGTAGGTATGTAAGTATGTTTGTACGTATGTATGTGTGTAAGTATGTAGGTAGGTAGGTAGGTAGGTAGGTATGTATGTATGTACGTATGTAGGTATGAAGGTATGTAGGTATGTATGTAGGTATGTTGGTATGCCGGTATGTAGGTATGGAGGTAAATAGGTAAGTAGGTAAGTAGGTAAGTAGGTAAGTAGGTAAGTAGGTATGTAGGTATGTAGGTATGTAGGTATGTAGGTATGTAGGTATGTAGGTATGTAGGTATGTAGGTATGTAGGTATGTAGGTATGTAGGTATGTAGGTATGTAGGTATGTA
>Ga0126342_10005688_pt1 | contig 21869 bp, 15 predicted proteins | sample Cyp1metagenome_FD_92528 | JGI IMG/M metagenome (GOLD analysis project Ga0126342, IMG submission 92528) | Coral microbial communities from Lord Howe Island, Old Settlement Bay, Australia - Cyphastrea 1 metagenome | ecosystem: Host-associated > Invertebrates > Cnidaria > Coral ... | reverse complement strand
TTCAGGGCTCTGCTCCCTGTGCAGGAGACTAATGATCCCTATCCGGTCCTCGGTCACGATGTCCTCCGCTTCTTCGCGTTCTTTTCCAGGGGTCGGCGGCAGGGGGCGTTAGCCCTTAAATTTTCACGAAACCTGATTTGTTATTGGAGGTAGATGAGGTAGATGATACTAGTATTATTTCTTAGAGAAGATTGCAGGAAAGCATGGTTTCTGCCGATAATTTCAAGGGGGTTGATGTCGAATTTTCGTTCTTCCAACTCTGCAAATCACCTAAAAACGAGGTTTGCCATTGCCTCCCGGAGGAACCAGTCTGGGGTTAACAGAATTCATCCACGGTCCACATTCTACCTGAAATTTGGCCAGTGATCCCCTAACAGTTTAGTTTGTTTAGTGGGCACGGAGAAGCCATGACAAACCCAATCCCCAAAAAGGCGAAACATGGGATTATCATGGGTTTACCAGTACTTCGCCAGAATAAACATATCTGACTAATTCAAAACATGGCAAGTCAATCGATCGAGTACTGGAGTTGATTTTGTCTCTCTGGGCACAAATCCTGGCTATCCTTGGCTACTGAGGCTCCATTGGCCACCGACCTCGCCGATTTTCCTGAGCCAGGCATGTCTGGTGTGGATCGAAGCCAGAGAGGGGTTGTCTGAAAAGGTACCACCGGAATTGATGGTTTAGACAATCTCCCATTGGCCGTCCTAGGTACCCCGATTTTTTGATTTTTTGGACACCCTGGTATCTATATACCCCGCATTTCCAGCTTTGCTACCTGGATCGGTCTCTCAATCTCGATCTATCTCCATCTCTATCTCCCTCTCTATCTCTATGGATCCATCTACAGTATCTATTTGCGTATGACCATTTATCATCACAGATCATGGAACTACTATACTATACTATATATTAATATATTATTGTATTACATTATTATGTATTATAAAATATTATAAAATGATACTGTATATCTGTATATTGCATGACATTACATTATATCATTATAATTCATTATACTATATTATACAGAAGTATCATTGACCGCCATGAACCATCTTATGACCTATTTATCTGGCTAGGAACCTATTGGAACATATTGGAACCCTGAGTTGTCAGGTGTTGACGCATACCTGCAGACATCGACATCCTCCAGAAACGCTTGCAGTTTTGAATAATAATGGCTACATAAACGAAAAAAAATCCACAAATATTTCTCAGATTCAAACATAAGACATGTTCTGAAAATTCATGGAAATCCAATCATGTTCACCAAAATAGTGCTAAATCCGTCAAATGAATATGAAGGGAATCCAGTTGATGGCAATCAATTCCATTTCATTCCTACATTCACCAAATCCCTAATGCCATCACTGCCCCACATCTATTGAAAAGCAGAAGCAATCCGAGTGGCGGCGCAGCTTCATCAAAGTCTGAAAGCCATCGTGACAACCAGCGATGAAACCGGCACGTTGACGTTTCGCGGAGAAGCTGGTTGAGTATTTCATGTGGTAAACCAATGTAAACAATGTTAACCCCGATGACAATATGTACTTTTATTTAATTCTGGGGTGTATGCGAAAGATCAAAAGTCTTTATGAACATGTTACAATCATTTCGGGGTATTGTGCAAATTGACTATTCGGAGGGGGGGCGCTACAAGTCGGTTTCTCATTGGGTTTGGGCTTGCCACATTAGAAGTTTGATGGCTCCAAATGGAGGCAGCTACAGAGACAATGTGCTGCAAAGCCACCAACGAGTCCAACTTGGTATCCGCTTTGCTGGTGATGTTCTCATGCAGTACTGCGGTAGATACCACTCTTGTCAGGAAAATATTTTAATATATTTGAAGTCACGAGTCAGAGATTGAAGTCTGTTTGAATCATGGTCTCTTTCTGCCTACCAGTTGGTCGAACCTCGCCCGTCTTATGGCAGCAGGCTTGGTCCAAAAATTGTTTGGAGCATGATCGAGTGGACATGTCTACTTTGGGGTTCCCAGCTCTTGGTTTTCCGGGGTAGTTGTTGATTCTACTATTGGCAGCAGCATAGGTTCTGTCGGATGCAGCGAGGATACTGTTTCCACAGTATGCCCGTTTCTTCGGGGTCATTTGAGGTCTTTCATGTTGGTGAAAATACCAGCAATCAGCACAAATGCAGCCCAACACCAAGCTTGCTGGTGAAATATCATGAAATATCTGCGCTGTTTCATCGTCGCAATGACTTTGATTGGCTGCATCATCGTAAATTAATCGATTATTTGCATGCATCCCTTGCTCTCTCTCTCTCTCTCTCTGTCTTTGTCTTTATATAATTATGATTAATTATGTAGATGTGAGATTGATATGAGTAATTAAGACATTGTTCGCAATTAATGCCACCGCCACAGGCACCTGGAAATGGATAGCCACCACCTGGAGGTGCCATGGTTTGCCGTTGCAGGGGATGAATGGGATATGGTCATCCATCATATTTGATGGGAATCCTTGAAAAATGGACGAGTGGATGTTGATGGATTCCAATATTTGATGATATTTATGGATATTCATGGATATATATTTATGGATTCCAGATATCTAATGATATTTATGGATTTCCATCATTTTCCATCCACCAATATGGCAATATACATCAATATACCGAATCTTTGACCATCACATAAAGAAGAAAACAGGCTCAACGTACCTTTTTTCTGGTTGAACAGCAAGCTATGGACAGCACTTGGTAGCCACGCCCAAGAACAACATGAATCCCCAGTTTTGGATGGTATAAACATGACCCAAAGGGTTGGTCGAACGGTTGCTGGGATGGTCTATTGTTGGGTTTCCGTTGATGTTTCCGAAGGCAGGGACTTGGCAGGACATAAAATATGTATAATAAATATACATATATAGTTAAATAATGTTAAATATAAAGCATGCATCTCTGAGGTGCTAAACAAATCAATGTAGATAAATCAGTTTTCTCCTTCCGACTTGGGGTTCAAAATGATGCACCCCATGACTCTGATGTCAGTTTACACAGAACATCTCTACCTTCGGTATGGTGATCCCAGCTCCAACGAGTTGACAGAATGTCGTCCATGTTCGTTGAGAATCGATGGTTATGTGTCGGTATCCCCTATTGGAATCATTGGGATTGAAATGGGAATCTCTATTTTCGATATGGATTAATGTTCGAAAATGATGAGAATCATTGACTGGTTGGTGCTACCCCCTCTGAAAAAGGATGGAGTTAAAGTCAGTTGGGACTATGAAATTCCCAATATTAATGGAAAGTCATAATCCAGCCATGTTCCAAACCACCAACCAGTTGAGAATCCATTTTTTGGGGTGCCATATTTTCATACAAACCCAGTAGCCAGAGTAGCTTTTTGTAAAAAAGAAGCGCGTCGCGTCCTTGGACTGAGCCCTTTCATGGTTGATGGATGTTGATGGTAACCACTGAAATTACCCTCTGGTAAACGTTTACAAAGAGCTATGGAAAATCACCATGCTATCAATGGGTAAATCCATTATAAATGGCCATTTTCAATAGCTGGTAATTTAACATAGCTATTGAAAATGGCCATTTATAGTGGATTTTCCCATTAAAAATGGTGATTTTCCATAGTTATGTTAGTTTACCAGAGGGTAACCACTGAAATTATCAACCAACCCCCTGTCAACAAACGGTTCTCTCGTCCGGGCAAGCCCTGTCAAATCACCTCTGGGTTTCTCCTCCTCGGATGGTGCCGTGGTATGCGCCTCGACAGGGGAGTCGTGGTTGGGAACTCAATGCAGAATCTGGGGCTGTGGAGAAACAGATAATCCATAATCATTGAGATTTCTGGGTATCCCCCATTCAGACCAAGCGATTTGAAGAGAATCCTCTTTGAACAAAAACTTTGGAGTGTCCAAGTTTGACCAACAAACAACTGGACCAAACAACACTTGTGTAACAGGCCGCAAATCCTCATGACACGAGGAATTCTGACAGACTTTTCCATCTTGGAGCTTGTTGGGAGGCCCCACCTCATTCTGCACCTAAACTTGAGGTTAACGCTGAAGCTACTCGCACCTGGAGGCTACTTTACAATACTTCACATGCGCCAAAAAAGGCGGTTGCTCATGAAGATAAAATCAACCGCTAGTGAGAAACCTCCACAAAAAATCCAATGCTTAGATCCTTTTCTCACCCACTTTTTCAATTGCCAATGTATCCACAAAAAGAAACAAAAGGTTGGAAGGAGTTTGACCATCCAAATGGCAACAAAAAACATGAGCTGTATCAAACTATCCACAGGTTTAAGTCAAGTGTTCATCCAGTTACATGTACAGTAGATTTCACGTGGCCAAATGCGATAAAGCCCATATATATTTAGTGGCCATTTCAGGAACCTAAATTGGAGGTACCTACCATATATAAGGCCTATATAAGGCCTATGTGAGGGAATATCCCCACAATTTATGGCCTTATATGGTACAGTACCTCCATTTTAGGATCCTGGAATTCCCATTGATATATGGAGGTTTCCGTTTCGTCATAGGGGTATCCCCAGTTATCATCCATTTTGGAGCCAGGGATGTTCCATGAAATAAACCAGCCAGCTACGGAAAGGGTACCCCCATTTTGGGAAATCCCCATATTAACCACCTAGTTGGTGGTTGACCTACCCAACCCCTCTGAAAAATGATGGAGTTCAAGTCAGTTGGGATGGGATTTCATCCCCAATATTCTCATGGAAAGTCGATAAATCCAGCCATGTTCCAGTCACCACCAACCAGATATATTGTTATTCCAATTATTAACCACATTATTAACCATAGACCATAGATTAACCATAGATTAACCATAGATTCACCGTTCGTTGCTGGCTCCAAAAAAGAGATCCCGCATCGTTACCGTCGCTTCGTAACGCGCCTCCACATCATTGCGGTCCATAGCAATGGCAGTCTTCAGCGCCTCCCATTGCGGTCGGTCCCACGGTCCCAGACAACATGTAGACACGAAAAAAACGTATAACCTAAGAAATCATAATCTAATGTTATCATGATCATGATCAATTTCATACAATTATAATTATGAAAATTTCCATTGTTTTACTAGAAACTGACTTATGATCATTCTTGGGGGTGCTATACAGCATGCTCGAGCAAATGGCATTTGTTTAAATATCTGCATTGAAATATCACTAAAGCCTTTTTGGTCGGGACTCGCTCTCCCAGAAAAAAAATCAGTATATAGTAGTAACATGTAGTAAAAATGTAATAACGCTGTAATAACAATATAATTCACATTGTGAATCTGTACTTTAAAAAAAGAACAACATGATCGTGCAGAGAAAAACAACCTATGAAGAATCTTATGACATGAAATGTTTGTGAGATCTTTTCATTGAGACGTGCTGTTATGACATGACAACAATAATATCGTGCCTCATATGTTACCATGTGGCTCATATCATGCCTCGCAACATACATGAGGTACTGTACATGTCACAGGATTGGCTTTGATATTGTGCCATATCGTGGAATGTGTACTTCACCATGTTCTATTTCACGTGGCACGATCACTAATGGTTGGTTTCAGTGGGGCTAGGGACAGCTGAATTGTTTGAGGCAGCACAGCATGACCCTCCTTCTTTCACACTGGACATACATGACGACACTGGTGTAAACCCAATCACCAACAATCTTCAACGGTTCAGCAAGTAAAAAGAAACATAGATCGAGTACATCAAAAAGACATGAAATGGAACTTCGAACTGTTCAACTTAATTATGTAATTCAACTTAATTCAACGCTATAAAAGCATGCATAAAAATGGATGAAACATCCCTAAGCCTCAAACATCAACCTATGCGACCTATCCGTTAACGGCGCCTCGAACCAGGTCACCGCCTCCGTTGCGGAGGAACACCTCAGCAGGTGACCGCTGTGGTGGTCTACTGAGGATAACTGGGGGTAGCCATGTTTTTTTGGATATCATGAAACATGTACTGTATATACTGTATACATATATATATAATATATAATATATAATCAGATATAAATCTATATAGTTCATGGATGTTCATGGGGTTATGCACCAACAAACATAACTGAGGCTTTGAGATTGTATAGGGATTTCCAAAGTCATTTTTGGGCACCCCCCAAAACATCCAAGTCATTGTATTTTAGTATATTTTAGTATTGAAACCTATGGTGACTTGGGAATCCCCCCATTTAAAAAGCGCCCATATGTTTTTTTCGCTGATATCAATATAGTGAAACTGGGAAACATGATGAAACATGATGGACTTTTCATATGTAAGCCATTGACGATTAGTAAGACAACATGATATTTCAGGGTCCAGAAATCATGAACAATCTTATGGTGCAGCCATCACAACCATCAACAGGAAGAAGCCATGGCTTCAACTACCCAACATTGACCCAGAAATAAGCGATGCAGCATCACATAATATAATGCTTGGAGTTGTTTTTAGATGGTATCAGGGAACATTTGGAGGAAACCTCTTTGATGGGGAAAACCATGGTTTTGCGGTTTTCTTCAACCAATCCAGTGAAAAATTTCTGACATGACAGGATTTGGCTTTATCCTGAGCCCCCAGGCAAAAGCTCAAAGGTTTTCGACGGACGCGTCATGACCATCAGCATGTGTTGCTCCTGCTGGTCCAATTTTGGGGATGCCAACCACGAAGTCCGCGTCGGATTATCACTTCCCTCATCAAAACATACAACACCTGATGTATGAAAACAAAAACAAATGGGGTTTGGGGGGGAACCAGTTCCGGACGACCCCCAAAAATACATCCGCTTGGGATATGACTTAAATATGCCTATTCCAGCCCAACGGTTGGCTGATGGGTATGCCGTTTCACAAATGCGTTGTCATATGCTACGTATCACAATCCAAAACAAACCACTTTGTAAACCCCCCGATATTACCGTTCCCCTCTGGTTATTCAACATAGCTATGGAAAAGGGCCCATTTACAGATGATTTCCCATTAAAACCTCCATTTATAATGGATTTTCCATAGCTATGTTAAATAACCAGATGGTACTATCGAAAATTGTAGCCCATATTTTTTTTTGTTGATAGTTCAGGACTCCTGGAACCCTTATGATAGTAAAGTCCCATCAACCCCGTATTTCAAGACCCATCAATACGACAATTTCTGAATCACCTAATATCATATACCATTTATCCATGTTTCATTGTTTCAAAACCATTCAAAACCATTCAAAACCATCTATTTGCTTGATTTTGTTTGTTAAATCACATTTTTTTCTTGGTTTGTATACCCCATCAGTGCTATGTTCAACCAATCCAGACCAGGAATCCTCCTCTTTAGCCGTCAGAAAGCTGCTGGGCCGTCTGAAGAAGGAAACTCAGATCGCCACGTGCCGTGTCATCAATAGCTATGCAACAGGACACCCGATTTATTGGAGGTATAAAACCTACCATACTACATTTACACATATCCATATATATGTATGTATATATATATATATATCCATAACCATCCATATATAAAGTCTATGTACTATGTAAGGGCAATGTAAAGGGATATATGATATACCCATCATTTTTTTTGCCAATTTATGTTCTACAGTACCTCCAGTTTAGGTACCTGAAATCCGCTTCTCAATGGGATGTATCAACATATGGCCATATATCTACAAAAATAAACATACCGATTTATCACTATTCTGAACTGGCTGACTGACGTTGTTGACTGAACACACTTTTATTTACGTTGCCCCATGCACTTGTGCGTTCCTAGCCACGGTCAAACAACAACTATTATTTTAATATACAATAATCATGTGCCTTCACATGCAATCACATGCATATTTTCTAATTGGATACCCCTATTATGGGTCAACACAGGAGATCGCAAGCATATCCTCATCCTCATCGTCATCCAGATCGTCATGGTCATCATCATCATCATCATCATCATCATCTTGTCAGTCGGACCAATTTTGGTTTGATTGTGAATAGGGTATCCCCCAAACCCATGGCTGACCCTCCGTTTGCCCATTTAAATGCCAAGAACTAAGGAATAGTGAGTATCGTTATTTTGAATGACTACAGACAACGAAATCCAGGCTGAGATAGCATTATATAATTGTACATCACACGAAACTATTGTCTTAGATACCCTGCAAACAATTGTGTATTTTTGAAACTGGTTCGTGTATACCACTATTCTCCATTGATGGGAAAACAAAACACACTGAGGAGCACTGAGCTGTACTAAAATATCAATCACCTATCGGCTTCCCCAGTATATTTCCATAAAACATCGTAAAACAATATAACACATCCCATTCAATTGTTGCTTAGAACCCCATTTTCACACAGTTAAATCCTATTTATCAGCTATATAACTACTCTTGTTGGCTTGATTCAAATATTCAGTTGTTTGAGTTACTTCACCAATTCAACCCAACTACTTTCTTGCTTTAATCAAGTTTAATCAATTTCATCCCAACATTTTAAATGTCGTTGCTTAAACCCACATTTTCATGGCTAAACAACCTCGTTTTCCCTTCAACGATCCTGGCCCTTTGGCTTCGAGCGGCCTCTGCTCGTCTTGCTGACCTCGGAGATGTTGTCTCCTTTGTCCAGCACCTTGTCCGCCTGGAGAAGAGTTGAGGATCGTGGGGTAACCAACCAACCAGCCAGCCAGCCAGACAAACAAAGAGACAAACAACACCAACACCAACAACACCAACAACACCAACAACACCATGCACATTCATCGCTGGAGTTATACCGTTGTACCTCTATCTTGTACTAGTTTGCACTTATATCAGCTATATAAATGCTAATGCTTTCTTGTTTAGTCCCAATATGTTGTTGGTCCTTGGTAAAACTGAAATTTGTAGCGGTTAACCGCTTAAACCATGTCAAAAATCCCCATCCAATCGGGGGGTCAACCCAGATACACATCATCGACATCTACAGTATCGACGCCTCCGGCAAGCGCACGTCCACGATATCGGCGAAGGGAGTGACGGCAGAAACCTGGCGGAAAGGAACAACTACGAAACCTGGCGAGCTTCAGATCGTCAAGTACATCGATTACTCTCTGGTAATTTAACATAGCTATTGAAAATGGCCATTTATAGTGAGTTTTCCCATTAAAAATGGTGATTTTCCATAGTTATGTTAGTTTACCAGAGGGTAAACATGATTAAACCATGGCTGCCATGTATCTTATGTGCTTATCTTATGTGAATATCGTTTAATTGTTTATGGGTCAAAATCTAAATATATCGACGGTGTCTTTCTATAAAAAATGGATGTTCGGATCCAGGTGAAAGATGTGTTTTCAATCACCGCGGATCATCAATGAAAATTATCTTTGTACATTTTGAATGTTTCATATTGAAAAAAAACACCTTAGGCTATCTTAGGCTTCTATTTTTTGAATCCTTTATCAGCGAGTCAGTACCATCCAGCCAAGAATAGAAAGTAGTGAATCTAATCACATTGGCCAGTTATGAAGGGATTAGACACCAGTTACTCCGCATGACAATCGCTCACTGATTCCAATGGCAGGAAGAGTGAAGAATCATGACATGCAAAAGCCTTAGAACTGAGGAGCAAACAAACGCGTCAGTCGTAGGTCGTAGGACGTAGGAAAAGAATCCATGCGTTTTTAACATCTAATGACTATGCCGTCCTGAACACTCCATAGCCAACTGGGCAAGTTTTGAAGGCAGATCGACATTTTTTTTTTTATGTACCTGACAAAATAGAACCTTCTCCAAAACAGCACCTTGCAAATTCTTGATCCGTCTTGCAAATTTTGCAAGGCCCGCTGCATGTTTCGCCCTTGGAACTCCCCATGTATCTCGCACCTTCTTGCTCCCTTCAGAATGGGCATAGAAGAAGGTATGGGTGTCAAAATCCAACGTGAAGTACCTCTTGTTATACCTCAGCCAATGCAGCGGCCCTGGATGGCCCTGGCATATCAGCCCTGAAACTCCAAGATCAAGAAAGCTAGACTTTGGATGGTGGCTGCCAAGGCAGGAGAGAATTCAAACTGTTCCGAACCACCTGAGATTTATCTAAAGCTGTGTGAAACCTGTAGTATTCGAACTTGACAGATCTGGGTGTGTCTGAGAATGGCGCACCCAAATCCATGACTGGATCATGCTTTTTTTTTCATGTTCCCTTTAAAATGGCCAATTCCGCATTTTCAAACACTGGGAGCTCTCAGGGATACATTCCAATGCACTCATGACCCCCCCAAAAAAAAGGATAGAAAAAGAATTGATCGATGTTTTAGTACGTTTAATAATGTCCTATATATTTTTTGGGTTGCTATACATACCCATTAAAGTTTCCTAAGAAGCAAACAACCAAAGATTCAAAGATCACATTTGGCTCAACCGCAAGATCTTTTGCAGCTGAAGTCCCCTAAAAAAATTCGGTGTTTACAATTGTTTACACAAGTATCATGCAGCTCATCAACTCAAATCACCCATCAAGATCCATTAGCTTCCAGGGAATCCCGTGGCCATCATGGACCGTCCCGCTGAGCGTTCCAAGCTCACGGATGCGGAAGGAACTTGTGCCACTCTTCTTCTTCCGAAGCCTCCATGGGTTTGGGCATGTTTGGGCTGTTGAATGAGTTTTACCAAGCAGAAACAAAACCATATCATACCATACATACATGTATATATATATATATGTATATGTACATATTTATTATACGTCTTAGAATGGGTAACTTGCGAAATGCACGCATATAGGGATTGTACAGGATTGTTGGGGAGCTGGGATTTATAGTACGGCCAAAAATGTCAAGCATGGATGAACGCCAACCGTTAACCCATAGGCTACTTATTTGGCCGGTTCCATTCTCGTAGCAGAACATCACTGGTTGAGGAAAACAACCCCAACCAATCACCACCAGGGTTGACAGAGTATAGGTACATGTGGATATGGATCAATACATATTAATACCATTTTTAGGGGATGAACATACATTTACCAGCTATTTTGATGTTCACCAGGGGTACAAGGTTTTGACACACTGCCATGTAGAGCTACATGGTCTTACATACACCATAGGACCTCCAGGTACCCAAATGGGCCAACAAAGCCATGGTATCTGTTTCAGAAGGATTCCATGGGAAATTCCAGCATTTTCCCCACCAAAATGGAGGTTTCCTAAATTCCTATATAAGTCATGGGGGTATCCCCAAATCATCCAAGTCAGTAGACCATGACTTAGTATTGAAACCTATGGTGACTTGGAGATCCCCCATTTCACTTTCCCCACCAAAACATTCTCTCAGTCTAAGCATGGCTTTTCTGCTTCGGCGGTAAAACCAACAATAAAGACCGACTAGACTATATTTGTTTTTCTTCCTTGAAGCCTAGTTAATTGTGATCTTACTTATACTTCCCATTTTATTCCCGTTTTTCATGGTTAAATCCATGGTTAAATCCCTATCACTGAGGCCGCCCGCCATGCACTCAGCTGACCCCGATGCGTGACATCCGCGCCCATGGCGACCAGCCCGTCTTGGTTATAGTTTAAAGTTTCAATTTATGTTATGGTTGTAGTGTTAATATGTCAATATATGTTATGGTTAGAGTTTCTGTGTTTCAATATATGAATATGTTATAGTTTCAAGCAGTCTATGTCATTAAATATTGGTGTGTTTGAAGATTGCTTTGGCCTGGAAGTACTGCTGCTGCGACTTCTGCTTGAACAATCCAATGGTCAAACTGTGTGAGTTCAATCTAGAATCCAGCTTCCCGGTCACACTCAGGGATTCAAAGGTGCAAATACAGGCAGAAATCCCACTGATGTTTGTGTACATGTTCCAACTGGATAGCTATGCATGGCACATGGACATCCAAAAACTGCAGGCAACGAAGCTGAAGCCAAGAAGGTTTCAGGATGGTCTCTGAATGTTTCTGACATTTTATGCAATCGTTCCGGAGTATCAATGGAATTGTTGAACAATGTTGAACAACTCATTGGACATAGAAATTCCATCACTCAGGCACTGCTTATTCGCAGCAGCATCTGCTGTTTTCATGGAAATCATGGCTTCACGGCTGGAAAGAAAGGGGGTTGGAGTGGGAATGGGGACGCCAGATTGATCAACAAGGGCGCTTCGTGTCCCATTTACACCTTGCTGGATGTACACACTAAAGGTTAAACGGACAGATACTGTATGGATAGTTTCTGCGCGTGGCAGTGACTCAAAATGACTGACTAACTTCCGAAAATTGAATCGTTAAATTATGCAAATCAGTGGTCACTCTGTACCCCATTCCTTCTCGATCAAAGCATATGATGCAAATGGTTCCTGCAGTCATATGAATCTAGCGCTTGTGCTTAGAGACTGTTGTCATGTGCATCCCTCATGTTTCTGTCTATTGGATCATTCAAGAGGTTGTTTGGTAGTGCCCGAAAACTGCAGACGCAATCACTGCATTCTAAGCAATCTGAGTATGGCTCCAAGATGGGATACGAATGGAATCATCACCAATGGCTTATCATACAGTTGGCATGAATGGAAGTATACATTTCGAGATTGTGCCACGGTTTTCTCCCATTTCCCAGAGTCAAAAAATAAGTATGTCACAATTGTTTGGTTTTCTTGCGCCAACAATCTTTGGACAAAAACAATTCCATTCAACTCCACCACTGTACCATGTTTCATGATGTCTGCTCTTACCAGTTGGGTGTGCAAAAACCTACATACTATCGGTTGGCAATGAATCCAGCTATAAATATTTACATATTATCCCATTGTATCCCCATGTATAAGCTCTCATAACTCCTTATAACTATGGTTCTACCATGGGTTCTACGATGGGTTCCATGGTGATCGCCCTTTGTGACACCTTGTGACACCTCCGCTCCAAACTTCGCCAGGCCTCGCCAAACTTCGCGAGCTCCAGGAAGACTTCTTCGTAGAAGTGTTCCAAATGCTCCTGGTCGCAGCGACATCGCTGGATCGCTTCTGACGGCCTTGTCATCGATGGAGAAAAATTACATTACGGGACAGTCTATAGAGGAAACGAGAAAACCAGATTTGATGTGAAGACGTGTGAAAATCATGGTTGTCCGGTTTCGATGTTCCCTTCAAATCCAGTGATACCGTTGGGAGGAACAATCCATCATTTACAACCATTTCAAAAATAGTGAAAGGGGGAAGTCTTGTTGGTAATTCTTGTCGGGTATCGTTAGGATCATTGTTAAAAGAGTTTTTTGGTTTTCATTTTTTTTGCATGAGGAACACCTTCGCTGGATTTCGCTGGAGTGTCCTGATTTGCAGGGACCTGCCAGAAACCTGCTTTTTGGATGCTGTTGGAAATCAATAATCACAGCAGTCTGAGCGAACAGCTGGGAATCATAAATCATGCATCAAACGTGGTGTATAAACGTACATCACCAAGATGGCCATGGCTCAAAAATGTAATGGACCCAATCAATTGTGATTGGTCGTACGTACGTAGAAATCGCCACTTTGGCGGTTCCATATACCGTGTCACATGGTTTAAGATGGTTTAAGATGGTTTAAGCCATGTCATTTGGATTGTCTGAAAGTAGCGTGCAGGAAAACATCTCGTGGTCGATCAGCAGCCCCATCAGCTTCGCAGCTTCTCCTGTTGACGAGCATAGGTTTCATCGTCCCATTCGTCATCATTCGCTACTTGCATGGCTTCCGGGATGCAAGGATACCTCAGCACGAAAAAATCATTCACTCATGCCTTGGGCAAGTCTGGAAAAAAGTCAGTTGATGGGGCCTTTGAAGTGGGAAACTCATGCGCTGAAATGATTTAAACATATATATATATATAAACTATTATAAACTATATAAACCATTTCAGGTTGTATTTTGATGAACAAACCCAAATATTCCCAACTTCCCAAGTCAATGAAATCAAACGGAAGCCACGGATCTTACCGTAAGTTTGGTGGTATCTGGTTGATTTTCCTGAAACCAAAACTGGGATAAATCGGGGACACATATTTTGCAACCCAGCTATCAACTCCGGGTTAATACAGCAGCTATGCGCCAAGCAGCATGTGCGGAATGAGGATGGTGTGTCCACTGCTGGGCTTTATATGGGCCTAAGTAAAGCCAGCTACAGCTGAAGGACAGCCAACGTTTGGGAGACCCCTGCCAAGAAGGATGATCAGGATGATGAGGATGATGAGGATGAGGATGAGGATGAGGATGAGGATGAGGATGATGATGATGTTGCTGTTGCTGGTGGTGGTGGTGGTACCTTTTCACTTTTGGCACTTGAAGAGATGCGCGAGGGCCACGGACTGGTGTCAAGGCATGGTTATGGAAGTCTCCTAAGTGAGTTAACTGGGGTGTCCGAACGCGATTGCATCGTTCGCCATTCCGGCAAGCACCAATCTTCAGATAGAAGGGGCAATTCACGCGGTCCTGTCTGCATCCATCTGGCACAGGGGACACGCAAGACTCGTCCACTTGGTGCTGGAGCCAACAGTGGGGTGGCCAAAGACATTAGTCCGGATACACATACAACGACGTTGCAACTACTGTATTAGCCAGTAGTGTTTGGCCAAATATGGCTATGGGACATCCTCTATAAATAGTCATATTCATATAGATAGGAGCATTATCTATAAATTCTATAAATGGACATGTTAATTCTATCATTTTCCAGCAAGCCATCTTTGATTAACAACATTTAACAGATTTAACAACCATTTACCCAACAATTTCTCCCAACTTCCCAATGGTTTCTGCTGCTCCTCCTCTGCAATAAAGCCAAGACCTGGATCCAGGACGGAAAAATGCGAAGATCACCTGTGAAATATCACCACTTTAGAACAGTTTATTACCCATCACTAAATGGGATTTAATGGTGACTTAACTGGTATCTAATGGGATTTACTGGGATATACCCTCTGGTTATGACTAACATAGCCATGGTTAAGCCATGGCCCTAATCGAAATAGATGGTTTACCGAACTTTAAAATGGGTGGATCTTTCCATGGCCATGTTAAATAACCAGAGGGTATATTTTAAAGAATATATACAACAAAAAAACATGTATACAAGTTAATATCCGAAATATGCCGTAATTGTCAGTAATTGTGTTTTGGGTGGTTATGAAGCATCTACAAGTTATGGAAGCCATTTCTGAAACACATTTATACTATGCATCGGGGCGCCAGCTCCTGAATCCAACAGTTGCGTGTGGACGCTATTCTGTCTGGGTTAACTGAAGTCATGCTATGGCAATACAGACAAAACTAGCAAAGACATGGTTTCCTGACAGTCAATTGCATCAAGATATAGGGCATAATTAAACCATGCTATACGGAGCATGGTCATCCTTCCCACAATGGAAATGCTTATCAGAGGCATATAGATCCATAGAAATGGATTGATGATATGATGATCATCTTCCAATATGGGAAACTAGCTCATGTTTTGACCATGGCACCTATGGCGCTATGGTATGCATATCCCACCCCATGCTGGAAACTGAGACTTGGGCTGTCATCCTTGTTACTCATGTAACTAAAGTCGAAGCCATCCCGCGCGTTGCGAGGCATGACCTGGAGATAGAGCCCATGGCATCGTAAGCGGAGCGGGGAATTTTTGCATATTCAAATGCAGTTATTTACGGGATATTCCCGGTTTATAGTAGTTTATTACCCATAGGATCCATGTAACTTTATCTGGTAACATTTACCATCAATATACCCCAAATGTTAGCATATATACCATACATGGATCCTATGGGTTATATAAATTATATACAGATATATACAGTATGTTTATTACGATATCAAGAACCAACAGGAATCCTTCCTGCAGTGGGTCTCCTCCACAGTTTGACAACTACCTGTCTAGGTGTGCTATTGATGATCGAACTGTCTAAGCACAAGAATCACATGGTTTGCCTCAGTTTATTGCAGCTTTGGTGTGTACATTATATATATATATATATATATTATAATCATAAATAATAATATATATTATATATATGATCATATGAAATAGTAACAATAATAATGATTATAATATTATATATATAATAATAATAAAAATAAAAAAACAACTAATAATAAAACTAATAATAAAACTAATAATAAAAAATAACAATATAATAATAACTTAATTAATATATAATTTTATATAATCATATATATATATATATATATATATTATATATGGTATTACATGGTTATATATGTGCATCGTTTGTTCGTTCGTTCCTGCCATAGGTACAGTTTGTGAGACTGCGTGAAACATTGAAAAATAAGCGGGTTGTGCTTCCATACCCGTAGGCGTTTCGCCGCCCCCGTCAGAAGAGCATCGCATCCAAATAGTCTCTCCTAGTTTTAGTTTCGATTCGGAATGAAGTCCAGGACAAAGCCTGGTCAAAGGACAATCATCTTTATATTTCACCGGCAGTAGCTGCGTTCGTTCGATTCTTTGTAGCTAGTCGTCACAATTTCTGAAGTCACTGCCGTCTGTTCGGATTTGTCCATTTTGCTCTTGGCCTGCCAACTCTCCTCAACAGCACCTCTATTGGTGATGCGCTGTGGGATTGTCACTGTCAAGGCGTAACATTTTACCTGCAAGTGCAATTCTCCTGCGCGCAAGGGTTTCCTGTATACTTTTGATTTTAATGTGGCCTTGTGGGCTTATTATATAATATGTTTATATATATAGAATTATATTGTGTATTTCGTATAATTACACCTTTATTTTTGGCCAAGCAATGCATGATTTTCTACAATCATTTTGGTTCATCCATGTGGTGCTTGTGAACTCCGACCTCGGCCACGCCCGCGGCAAAAGAAGGCCACGGCGGGATATCCGAAAGCTATGGGAAGAACAGCTGCAGTCCGGGATGTGGTGGGGATGTCATGGTATGTATTGTATATATATATATATTATATGACATACTATAATATACTATATATGTATCTATATGTAATATGAATTTGGCTTGGGCAATGACGAAAAGAATAGACATCTCTTGCCCCTGTTCACACACGCTACCTTCGTTTTTGGTCGGCTTTTGACATCTGAAAACCGGGGAAGTTTTTGGGTGGTCACGGCTTGAAAAAACCATTCCTAATACCCGTGGAGTGCTGGGTCAATGCCTCGTTCAATCCCGATTTTGGGCACCCAAATTTGACCCACTTCCAGATCTTTTTGACGTTCGTTCTGCGGCTTCACACTTTACCTTGGCAGGAAACAAAAGCGGTGGATTCGGGGAGATAGTCTCTGGTGAAGTTCCAGCGAGACCTTCGCGAGGAACATGTTTATCATTCAATTGGGACGGGAACATATTAGAAATCCCAAAGTTCAAGTGGTAAATCATCATGGTGGATTTTCCCTTGCCATGTTAAATTACTGCGCAGCGCGGCATATATCTCGTTTATTCCGGAGGCTGATGTAGACTATCCATGACTATCCTATAACCAATCACCGTTCAACTCAATTGCAAGGTCCTATAGTACTATCAATTGCCATGTGGCCATTCTATGTTGATGTAGTCACTCTGTAACGCTATGATAAAGTACTATCAATTGACATGTAAAAAGAAAAACAAAAACATGTAACCTGCTGGTGTAGCCACTCAATAAGACTATGATTAAAAAAGAAAAACATGTTTCACATCACAGTGAATATCGCCGATTCCCGGGTCCCAGTTCTCCAGAACCGTCGATAGATTTTGATCGCCAATATACCTTGGGTATACCCCCCCTGCAACAATCAACCATCATTCATCACTTCTATCCCCACATGTTTGATAGTTAAGATATAAGTGAAGATTAAATCCCCATCGATGTTCTCAAATAACAATCATGTAATATCCGGTATATCACACCACATAAACCCATGGTTACTTGAAGTATCTTGAAATATGGGGAGTTTCCATAAATGTGGATACCCAAAAATGGATGGTTTATTTCATGGAAAATCCATCTATAAATGGATTTTATCTATGGGGGTACCCCAACATGACTTAGGAAACCACCATATCTTGCTTTCATCATGTGTCACCATCTATCCTACAATGTGAGGCCCCCCAGTTATAAGTTGGTTTATAAGCCCCAGTAACTATAGTTATAAGTACCATAAACCATAGGTATTGGAGTTATAAACCAACTTAGCTATCTTGGGAGCCTCACATTGTATCCATTCCCACACCAGTCACCATCTATCGGGTCCAAGTCACATGCCCAGCAGCCCCTGCGACAACAGGGCCGTGAGGTCCTGATGTGGCGTTTGGGCGAACGCAGCAGTTGAAGGGGATGGTTTATGTACTTTATATACCATTTATGGTGGATGTTTTTGGACATGGTGATACCAGTATATTGAGTATTGATTGGGTTATAACCAGTATAGCAGATCTACATTAACATCTATATACTGTAATACGTGTACTATTTTGATGTTCACACTTTGATTTTATCTTAGGAAGGAATGAATGTGAGAATGATGAGATAATTCCACCCCCCTGGTCATATGAAACGACACCCAGAACTGGGTGATTTTTAGCATGAACTGGGGATACCTAGTATAAAAGTTGAAGTAGAAGTTTTTCTGTTGTAGACTTTAAACTTGTCCAAGCCATTTAGAAGTTGAAGAACTAAACCAACAAAATGATACCAACTATAAACTTAGAGATTGTAGTGCCCACCTACAAATTCTTTGAGCTGATTTGTCAAGTGGAAGAACTTCGCTGAATCAAATGGTGCCAGCAATCATGTGGCCAGCCGGTTTGGATCAAACATGGCTGGGAACAGCCAAAGACCTGCAGTAAGTTTCATGGATTCTTCAGCAACTTTCCAAGTTTGGGGCATAGATCTCGTAAATCAAGTAACCAACATTTCAACCAGTATTGGTTTTATATACCCACCACGTCCCACTAATACCATTCTATGCTATAATATACTATATCCATTTATATCCCATATTTCAGTCGGTGAGCCCAAAGAAGCATTCTGAGGGGAACAGGTTGATCTATTCCAACGGGTTTTGGATCCCGTGTTTTCACACAAACCCTCATGATGAGGAAATGATTGGTGGGTTGTAGCACCACTTAATCACAGTCATTAGTCAAGCATCTGCTATATCCTCTGGTAATCAAACATGACAATCGAACATCTCATAGAAATGGAGGTTTTTTCTGAGGACAAACAACTAGAAATGATGGATTTTCCCTTGCCACGTTTATCATGTTTGATTTTCCATAGGGTAACCATTTGCCAATAATTTGTTGAATAATTGTGCCAGTAATCGTGGGGTTCGCAGGTCGCCAATGTGGATCGAGTGGTTCATCTTACCAGTAGCCTCAAACATAAACATATGGCAACTCCCATCAACAGCCGAAATGCGGCAACTCCAATACATATATATATATATATAAATATAAATTTGTATATATATATATATAATTATATATATAATTATATATAATTATATATATATGGTAAATCCATGTTAATCCATTGTAAAACAAAACTACACAACATCCTGTACAATGTCAGGATTTTCGTCGCAGGTGGGATTTCTGGAGTCAACCATTCTGCCTGACCGGTCATTCTTGCAGCTGGGGCAGCAAATTTGGGAACAAACATCCCAGTATATAACGTTTAAAGTAACCAACTTTCTAACCACTTACAATTTGGTTGTACAACGCACCACTATATACCACTACATCATACTACGTCATACTATGCTATAATTATCCACTTATATCCCATATCTTAGTTGCTGAATTCCCCACTTTTTATAGTTAAATCCCCATTTTCGATGGTTCAACCTCCCGTGCCATCTACCACTCCGCTCCTCGCCGCGCGGATTCTGCCCTGGAGCATAGCGCACCATTTGGGGCGTGATGCCCACACCGCGAATGCGGCGACCAGGAGTCTGGCGGCCCGAAATATGGGATGCATGGTTTGTGGTTACCCTCTGGTAAACTAACATAACTATGGAAAATCACAATTTTTAATGGGAAAATCCACTATAAATGGTCATTTTCAATAGCTATGTTAGTCATTATACCAGAGGGTATCCATCCCAGCCAAGGGGAATTTGTTGTTTGGACCCTTTGAGACCCTGGAATTGAGACCTGGTTACCTCGATGACATCGAATTGGGTCTTTTTTCATGGGGTTCCAGAAATCATTCCCAAAGGATCTGATTTTTTTCGCCATGTGGCTGGGAAACTCTGAGTGGCTCCGAAGAGCTACCATACCCATACCACCGGAGAGTCAAACCATCCAATTGTGGCTCTGAAAAACTGGTACCCCAAGCCATACAAAGCCACTCCGAAGTGATTATCAAACATGATCAATCTCCATTTGAATCATTCCCAAATGATAAATCTTAAATATTGAACCATCAGCAACCAATATTATGGCAATAGGTCAAAATTGAGTACCACATTTGGTTAGACGGTTGACATTAAACATATTAAACATACACTAAAAATCAGTGATCCGACGGGGCTAAGAGTTTGACCCATCATCAACCATAAACATTGTATTTATCAACCATAACAACTATTACTTAACCCTTATATTGTCAGCTCGCGAACCCCAGTAGGGTCGCCTCATTGCCCGTGGCCCGAGGTCGAACGAGGCTCCAGGGGTCGTACCTGGCTCCGAAATGGGGGATAGACTTACCCTCTGGTTATGACTAACGTAGCCATGGTTAAGCCATGGCCCATAGAAATAGATGGTTTACCTATTAAAACTGGTGATTTTCCATGGCTATGTTAAATAACCAGATGGTAAATTCTCCAACTGAAATGGACATTTTGGGCTGAACATGATGACATTTTGGGAATTTTTGGGTCGACAAAAATGGGGTATCCTTAAAAAAATAGACAGTTGGTGGGGAATACTAAAGTGATGATGAAACATCAAATTGTGGCTATCCAAACACTGGCGGTTTTGAGACTATAGGACAGTGAAGATGTAAAGTGGGGATACACATATGCGTTCAACATACCCATAGGATCCATGTATGCTATATATGGTAACATTTACCACCAATATACCCCCAATGTTAGCAAATATACCATACATGGATCCTATGGGATAGTTCAACATAGCTAAACATATTTCAAAATTTGGATGTAGTAACCAGCAATGATGGTGTGAGTATTCTTGCTAGCTCCCCATCCTTACAAATCGAGCTGATGTGGAATTCGATTTGCCCCTTAGAAAAAAAAAACGAACAAAAATCATGTGGGGATGGGTCAAAACCTTGTACCCCTGTAGTTAACATCGAAATAGCTGGTAAATGGATGTTCATCCCACTAAAAATGTTATTAATAGGTATTGATCCATACCGATGTGGCGCACCATGCATCCAGCAAATAAGCCAGAACAATGCGTGGCAGTAGCCAAAGAAAGCGAAACAGAAGGAGTAACCACTGCCAAAGACCTCAGTCATGTTCTCTCGTCGGAAAACGTTGGTCGTCTTCAAAACAATGGGTAATGAGGCAAACAACATGAAATTAACAAACATTTGCTAAAAAATCCAAAACCAGGTAGTAGAATGCAATTTTTAACATGTGTTTTAAAAGTTTTTTGTCCCATCAGGACGAGTCCAGGATGCCAACTATGAATAGACTTTTGGGCCTGGCCACAAACCCATTGTCCAAACGTATCCATTCTGGCTGGAACATACGCAAGTATCATCTATCACTAAATATATCTAAAGAATTCTAAAGATGGATATATATATATAAATAAAGATTTTAAAGATGGACATGTATATATATATATAAAGATGGATATATATATATGGATATATATATAAAGATGGATATATATATATATATATGGCTATATATATATACATATGTATATAT
>Ga0126342_10005687_pt1 | contig 21872 bp, 14 predicted proteins | sample Cyp1metagenome_FD_92528 | JGI IMG/M metagenome (GOLD analysis project Ga0126342, IMG submission 92528) | Coral microbial communities from Lord Howe Island, Old Settlement Bay, Australia - Cyphastrea 1 metagenome | ecosystem: Host-associated > Invertebrates > Cnidaria > Coral ... | reverse complement strand
GCTGTGAATTAAGGTGCAATGGTATCCATAATTTATGGAAGAAAGCAGTTAAAAAACTAGTTGGTTGAAATCAGCCGCAAAAAGTGAGGAACTCTTCGGTACAGAGCTTGACACACACACACATATATATATACACATATCATATGCATATATATATATATATCCATGAACAAACCATAACACCTCTCCAATTGATCTCCGATACAGGCAGCCCCCTCTACTATCGCGGCCTAGCGTATTTCTGCCCGGTAAGCTGTGGCTGTAGTTCAGCTGACGCTTGGCAATTTCACCACGAAAAATTGGGATATTTCATGGGATCATGAGATGTACTCCAGAAATGGGCATATTTCATTGGCGATGGATGGGTTAAACGGTTAAACATGAAACATTAACGGTGATTCCAGTGGGATTTTCAAGATTTTTTTCATTGTTTGAGCCCCTTTTGATATTTTTTGATTAGGGTCAAGTTGACTGGGTGTATTATTTATCAGAAATTTTACTGGTTGACATGCCAAACCACATCCAACAATTGAAGCGTTTTATGCCAAGAAGGATTTTTTTGAACCGCAGCAGCCAAGAAGTGAAAACTATTTGGATGTCCATTTTTCCGAAAGATTGTTTGCATTCGTTTCAGTCCAACATTTTGGGTCGGGAAGTGCAGATTTTCCAGACTTCGGAAGATGATGTGACGAGAACTTCGGTGGATTCCATATCACCTTCCATTTCATAGCGAAGAGAGTTACATTTTTGGAGTTACTACTTTTTCCATGGTTACTTTTTCCATGGCTACTTGGGGATGGGTCAAAACCTATTATCACCATATTTGGAAGAATCAACATCCATTAACCAGCTACTTTAGGTACCATCCGGGTGCCAGGGTTTTGACTCACAACCACTTAACACCATAGAATCCCAGTTCCAAATTCCTGGTAATTCATGGTTTTTTTCGCTGCAGCTCCAGGATCCCATGCCGTCCTGGTGTCCTCGACTCTGCCAGGTGCGAAAGGGCTCTGTTTGGAAGTATTGGATGATGGGAAAATTTACAGGAAACCCCTATATTTGAAAAACCATGGTTTCCTGTAAATTTTCCCTTAAACCAATCCAATGACTATATATATATGATATAAACATCATATATTAGTGTATCATTATGGATTTATATGATATATATAGTAAATAAATGGATAATCTACCAATATATAAACCAATATATATATATATATACATACATTTCAGAGGGGTTGAAACCACCAACCAGTCATCTATTAGTGTATCATTATGATATAGTTATACATATAACATTATATGGTCACTGTTAAAACTCATGTTAATAGATATATCAGATATAATGATATACTATAATGTAATATATAATGTATATAGATAATTGATAACATACCTAAACAATGTAGAGGTACAAGCAACCTGGATGGGGATAACTGAAACCTCGGATTTCTTCCGGATCTGCAACGACATCCTAAAGGATTCCGAAAAAAAGGCGTTCAAGTGGTGCCCCACTTGAGGTTTTGGCCAGTGGTTGGAACATGTTTTGGCCATACATTTTTGGCCAGGGAATCTCAATATCTCTCAATACAAATCAATAGGACATAAATTTATTTTTGGCCAGATAATGGGACCTTTATTGGGAATATGTTTATTCACCATAAATGTCCTATTGATTATCTCCCAGCCAAACATATTCCCAATATTTCCCAATAAAAGTCCCACGATATTTACAATATTCTACCACGGTACCCTAAAATTAGTGATGATCACATTCTTAGCATTAAAGTTACCCTCTGGTTATTTAGCATAGCCATGGAAAATCACCATTCTTAATAGGTAAACCATCTATAAATGGACCATTTTCCATGGCTACGTTTAATAACCAGAGGGTACCATTGGAAAATTACATAATCCCACATCATCCAGTCATAATTTGGTCTGATAATCCCACATCATTCATCCATATTCATCCATTTAAAGGATCCTGAAATTCCCATTGATTAAAGTTACTCTTTTTCCATGGTGTTTTCGACTTTTTGTGTTTTTCCCCATTTGGAGACGTGGCATTTTCCATCATGGATCCACTTTTTTGCAGGGCTGCAAGGACGCCGAGGACGGTGACGGGTCTTTGGGAAGTTTTTCTTCGATCCCCATTGCAACAAAACACACGCGATTAGGGTAAAATTACCATTTTTGTTGCTTAGATTTGAAAAATCCCATGAAATCCCATGAAATTTTGATGGTTAAATCAGGTTAAACATCTCCTATTTTCAGAGCGGCTGAGCGCCCAAGCTGCAGGAGTTTCCTCCTCAGGGTGTGGTGACCAATTGTGCAGCTGCTAAAGCTGCAGGGTTGCTGCTTGACACAGATCAGCTGTGATTTTTTGAAGTGAAGTGAGGAAGGGCCCAGGATATAATGGAAGTATATAAGTGATATTATCACTAAGATATAATTACTATAAGTGAACATACTGTTTGGAAGTATAATGGGGATGTAATGAAGAATTCAACGAAGTGAATTAGTCCAATACGTTTGATATTGGCTGAAGTATAATGGGGATATATTTTTTGGAATAACTATTGAATTAAAAAAAGCTAAGATATATTTTGATATGATCGGTGGGGATATAATGGAAGATCACCAACAGTTTTTTCGGGATTTGGCCCCCAAGCGAAGGCCATTGTGGCAATGAAATCGTACAAATCAACCGCCCTGTATTCAGACAAACCCAACAAATGGGGTTACCAAGTTGTGAAAAACAAATTAAGCCTCCACACCCAAAATATACCATTTGGGTGTCTGTAAAAACTTCGAATTTTGGTGTTAATTTGGGTTTTCCGCACCATTTGGTATCTCGTCAGAGGACATGAGTCGATATGGGGATGGCCCAAATTAATTATTTACCCCCAAAATTGGATGGCTCACTCGAAGGTTCGATGAGAAACTGTTGAGTTACGGACAAATGTCAATGGACAGCTTCAGCGAAGCCTTTTGTTAGAAACTCAAGAGATCCTTATCGAAGCGAAATGGCACCGAAATGACTCAGTACGGCTCAAATGGATTTCAACACTCAACGGCTCGATTTTGGGGACTGACTGATCGCTATGCGGCCCTCGACATGCCTCAGATTGAGGCTGAACATACATACTCGATTCGCTTTGACTTGGGAATCGAAAAGGAGATGAACTGAAACCCTCACCGACGAGAAGTATTCAACAGTGGTGAGACGAAATAGGAACTTGGAGAGGATACACTGATATTTCTGCATGATATCTTAGTAAGCACATTATGAACTAATTACCAACCCAAAACGCTAACACAAAACCTGCATTCATCCAATCCACACAATGAGGGTGAAAGTTTAGTATCAAAATAACTTTAGAAACCCACCGCACAAAAGGCAACACCAAGGAAACACATTGAACATCACAAATTCATAACCAGCAATATACATACTGCACATACATTCACCCCCCAGAACCAATCTATGAATATTTTGTTGCTTACATTGGACAAAACCATATATCTTTTTGCATTACCGTCCATCATGAAACATTTTGAGAATCAAAACATTTGGAGAAACCTACACATTTCGAAATCCCATGGGGAATAAGCCAGTTATGCTACTATGAATCCAAATATTTTATTGTAACTTTAAGCGCGGATAATTTATATTTGATCAAGGGTTACAGTAGGCCCAACTTGATTGTCAAAATCAGAATGCTCTCATGGTTGGATTGATAAAGTCCAACTATTATTTTTGAAACCTGCTTATATTAATATAAAACCGAACAATACTTGATTACACGAATATAATCCCAGTAAGATTAGTCCAGACATGAAATACACGAATATTATCCCATAGCATTGCCATATCATCCTGAAGAAATGTGGTTTTCTCTTCCTGGGTTTGCCACATGATATTGGCCATGAATCCCATTTTGTCGACATACTTTCTTGATTAAGCATCAACCCACCCATTTTGTTAAATATGGATAACCAAATTATGTCTTAAAACTATAGCTGATTTTTTGCCATATATTTGATTGTTGATTGTATCCCCATGATTGATCCATAGATACTATACACTGTCGATATAGGAACAAACCATAGTTATTGGTGAAAGATATAGCCGCTATAGCCACATTGGCTAATCCCCATGTTTGATTCATAGATAATCATATTGAAGGTTTCAATGGGGGTACCGGTACCCCCATTTTTTTATCCGTTTTATGGTGGGATGCTTCACCATCCATAACTTGGGGTACCCTTATGACTATGGAAAGCCCAACAAAAACCAGCCAGTTATGACTGAAAGATATGGCCACATTGGCTGATCCCAAAAATCCCTCTGGTTATGACGAACATAGCCATGGTATAGATGGCCCATAGAAATAGATGGTTTACCTATTAATAGCATGGTGGATCTTTCCATGGCAAACTGTTAGTCATAGCCAGATGGTATCCCATAGAAATATCCCATAGAAATATCCCATAGAAATATCCCATAGAAATATCCCATAGAAATATCCCAATATCCCATAGAAATATATCCATTTTTCCCCAATATTCAATATCCCATAGAAATATACAATCCATATATGACTGGGGAGATTCCATACTGGTCACCATTCTTTCACCAGTTCCATGGTTTGTCGACACCCAAGGTGTGAGGCCTGGCCGGAGCACGCCTTGACCTTGTGTGCTGAGACCTGCGAACTTTGCCATCTGAGACCTGGCCGTTTTATAGATCTGGCTGAGACCACTGTAACCAGATTTTTTTCCGGTGGAAAATAAACATGGCCAATAATTATCTATTGTATCTAATTATTATCTAATTATTATCTAATGTATTATATCTATAGTATCTACAGTATCTATAGTATTATATAGTATCTATAGTATCTATAGTATCTATAGTATCTATAGTATCTATAGTATCTATAGTATCTATAGTATCTATAGTATCTATAGTATCTATAGTATCTATAGTATATATATAGTATATATAGTATCTATGTAAATAGAAAATAACAAAGGTACTGTATTATATCTATAGTATCTAATTATAGTATTATCTATAGTATCTATAAATGATTTAAGGTTTAGTATTATCTATAGTATCTATATAATTCTATGGTATCTGTGGATTGTGAATAGATTATAGATATTATAGATACTATAGATAATACTAAACCTTAAACAATTTATAATCCATTTATACAATGTTCCAAAGAATATAAGGTTGGACTTCTGTAATACCATCACAACTTAATCATAACACCAAAAGGACATCTCTGTTGTTTGTGTATAGATATGTAGGTATATAGGTCGATATTATCAATATATATATATATCATTGCCAAAACCTATTACACGCTGCGGCCTGATAGCCAGCTAAGTTGGGGGCCACATAACTCCAATTTCACTCTGGTGAACATAGCATCTTAGAACTAGTTGGTTAATCGATGTTCATGGGGTTTAGAAAAACCTACAAACATCAATGGGGGGCAATGCTCCAAGGCTTTCGGGTCCAAACTCCAGCAACTCCAACGGAACTCGGCGCTTGAGGCGTGAGTGAAGGTTCCCTGAGACCCGGATGGTAGCCTAAGTCATAGCTGCTGTAGCTGGGACCCATTTTATAATCCACCAGAAAATTGAAATATCAACCGGGTAAACCTTGGTTGGGTTTCCCAGTACTTGAAAATATCTTGCCATGGGGTGGATGAAGTACCCAGCTAAAAGAAATGCAGAGTATCTAAGACTAGCCATGATACCCTCTGGAATTTAACATAGCTATTGAAAATGACCATTTATAGTGGATTTTCCCATTAAAAATGGTGATTTTCCATAGTTATGTTAGTTTACCAGAGGGTTCGATGAATTTTTTCGCGCCGTTGATGCAGGTCAATCGACAGCAAGACCTGATTTTTTGTGACGCGGAGTCTCAAATTTGTTAACGTCGCTTTACCATCGTTGATGGTGTTCTTTTCCTCATATTGAACGGGCATTTCAGGAACCTAAATTGGAGGTACCTACCATATATAAGGCCTATTTTTCAGGCCTATGTAAGGGAATGGCCATTGACATATTGACGAGTTTTTTGGGGACTCACCAACATCATAGCACCAAGATAGCATGATACTTGGTCAAAGAATCAGCTGGCACCATCAATCCGAAACAGCATCAACGACCCGGCAAGATAGCCACTGCAAAGCAGTTAGCGCTGGCCGAAACAGGAAAGCAACGGGAAGTAGTGGCAAGCAAATGACAAGCTGCAAGCTTTTACCAACAGCAGCATCATCAACAAGAATCCGACACTAACATGAGGACTACCCCAAAATTTCCCTCGAACAAAGTCTGATTTTGCTAATCTTCAGAGATACCCAGTGGCAGAAAAAATGACCCTCAAGCTCACTTTGGGAACATTGACTCTATTCGTGGTGGCCCGCATGTTCCAGCATACTTTAGAGAGGAGAACTGCGGAAATGAGCCCTTCTTGGGTACCGATTCGATATGTCGCATTTTGAATACACATACATGCTCAAGTTTACTCTTGATCCATGTATCACCCTTCAGTAGAAATTGGTCATAGAAATTGGGAACCCCGTTTTGCAGCATAATCACCTACCAATTTGTAGCATCTGAAAATGAGTATTTTCATCACCATCGCTTCACAATGCGATGTTGGCCCCATTTCGGCTGGGCATTGGTCCAGACAACTCGTAGGAAGGGCGAGCGCCAAAGGTGTCGCCGTTGATTCGTGAAAGTAAAAAACATCATGGTGGTCTATTTGGAGATCTAAAACAACTATGCTATAATGGAGGTCATGGTATTTATACAAGTATGATCAATATTATTCTATGGAGGTCATAAGTATGTGATATGGATTGATACGGTATTTATCACTCTCAATGTTAAAAAAACCAACAAATAACTATCCAGTATTTCATGGATATTCACCATGCTTTTTTTTCAACACTCTCAGCTGGGCAAGGTTCCTTGATGGCTTACCAATGAAAAATGCCTGGTCTATGGCATTGGGATTACCACATTCGCCAAGTAAAATTGGTGATTTCTATGGTATGATGGCTGGTTAATAACCTGATTGCCCAGGAAGTTATGCAAGCAGTACGACTGAGTATATGGGATATCCCCAGTCCTAGATGAATCATAGGGATCAGAATTTTGACCTCGAACGATTTTGGATCAGATTTGGTGCCTAAAATCAAGCTTTGTGGGAAGCTTGAAGCTTTGTGGGGACTGGACCTCTCAGTTGGGTGCTTTCACAGATTCAGGGAACTGGTCGGCTGGTTGCACCGCCCAATCAAGCAGTACTGAGCCATGCCGAGTTTTTGGAGATGTCAGTCCTTCAAGATGGCTACTTTCTCTGAAAATTGGCTACCCCAAAATTTGATGGGTCATCATGGTTCCAGTGAAAACAGTAATTTGAGGGGTATACGAACCATTTTTCAGACACATCCAGATGTGCTTCCTTTAACTTGACATTGGTTCCAAGCTTCGTAGACGATGAACCGTCATGGCATCATGTCATGATGAGCCTCAAGATATGCTCGGCAGCTGAAAGGCTGTGGTGAAACAGACATCAAACAGTGCATCATGGAAATATTCGGAACATACCGGGGAACCATTGGGATGTCAAAAACATGAGGCATCTCATTCAGATGGGGAACATGCACCGCATTGAACATGGCCGAAAAATGAAGCCCAGATAGCCAAGAGAAAGCAGGGCACACATCCGATGGACGAAGTGCTGAATTGCCAGCAATGCCGTTTGTGCCGCGCTCAGGACGGCTGCTACCCGGGTGGTAGCAGAGATGGATGTCAGCCAGCCTCTCCAGTGTCTCCCAGTGGTTACAGTGGAAACATTTGGAAACTATCGACTTTTCGATCCCAAATTCAAATAGTGCGAAGTAGTAACCAGCATCATTTTTTTACATTTTTTTACTGCTTCCAATTCTAGCTGGTGTATGGGTAGTATGTTTCCATGATTTTTGAAGAGCCACTTGGTGCTTGACCCAACCACTGTAGCTGTCAATCCCAATTTCAGTTGGGTCACTCAAGTGGGAAAGTTAAAATTCCTTACCTTTTCTATCCTTATCTCCTAGTTCTGTTGGTCAAACATCCAACAAATAAAACAGAGGCCCAGCCTCTCGAGATGAGCAGCTCATAGACCAAACCACCCAATTTTTCTGGAGCTATCCGGATGTCTAGTTTTTTTTTGCTCAGAATTCCAAGGAAATCTTATGATCCATCTGATCCATATCCTGAGTCTTTTTTGCTGCGCAAGCAGAATGACAAAGCCAGTTGATCGGTTGATCCAATTTTTCTTCATCCCAAAAATCGGTTTTCCCCTTTTGGTTTTCCCCTTTTGTTGATGTTATTCACCATGGGGTTCACCATACAGAAACCATACAGAAACCCATCAAGTTGACCCCAGTGACAATCCATCGTCAAGCGCCTATGGCTGAGGCGAAAGGTTTATGGCCACCTGGATCCCGACAACTTGCTGTGGTACTGCGAGGTGCGAGAAATTTTTGGCACCTGGATGGGTTGAAACGTGGAGAACGGGAGATTTACGATGATTTTCTGAAGCTGGAAACTATTGGAAACTTGTGCTTTAGAACTGGAATGAACTGGAGAAAATGGTGGATTTACCTTACTTGAGGGACAACGGGACAACGGGGTTTGAATTTAGACATGTTGATGCACCGCTTTTTTAGCTCCAAAACTTGGCTTCAGAGTAGAACGTTTTTCTATGTGATCATGGGATTGAACAGTAGAACATTTGCACCAGAGCTGAGAAGTTATACAAAACAGTGGTGTGATTGGTAGTTGGTGGGGTGAAGGATGCTTCATTGATGGAGAATTGCTAGTCGGATTGATAGGCCTGGGTTGATAGATTGGTGGATTAGATAGATGCAGCCCTACAGCGAAGAGGCAGCTACTTCCTCTCCAGACGGAACAGCAGATCTTCATAGCAGATGTTCAAACCGCAAAAGACAAACGAGGCCATTTTCAAACAGTCAATTTTCCACGATCCACACAGAAATGCAGGGTAGAAATCCAGACCAAATCCATCATGGTGGCATCATTTGCTGTGGCCCATCTCCAAGAGGTCGTAAAACGCCAAAACCCATGGGTGAACTAGCCATGGTGAAGCACTTAAGTGGGCCGGGATGACCGAACAATACCGAACATATGGACACCCAGCTCGGGATATCAAAGAGTACTCCTTAGTACATGTTGTTGTGCAGTCTTTGTTTCCCGATCACCCAATCTGGAAAGGAATGTTGGAAAGAGTTCAGCGGCACCAGCCGGACCTGTTTCCTTTGCCGCGAGTCGGTCACTCAATGAGGGCCGTGCTGAGACATACTGCGGTATAGCTAGGGCAAACGTTTACATGTGGAAAAGCCCTGGTTTCCCGTTCGGAACATGTATAGTCAGTGTGTTTTCCACAGCTATGTAAACGTTTAAACTAGGCTATAGTGGCTATAGTGGCTATAGCTTCCAACAAAAACTGGGAAAGTCCCATCTTTATTTATAGGTCACTGGGAAACCCACAGGAGTTTTTCGAAACCTTACTTCGAGATGGTTTTCTAAGCGAGTATGGAATCTCCCCAGTCATGGAATATAGATATTTCTATGGGATATTGGTATATTTCAATGGGATATTTCTATGGAACATTCTATATATATATAGATATAGAATTTATAAAGATATATGGAACATTCTATATATATATATATAGAATTTATATAGATATTTCTATTCCTCCACTAAACCCATGGGTTGGTGTGTTTCCCATGAGGTTCGCCGGCGCTGGTCGTGTCGATCCCAGCGATCGAAGATGGTGCGCCGGGATGGGCGTTTTGGAAATCTGGCGCTTGGCAAATTGATGTCTCTACATCTACATCTATATCTCTATCTCTATATGTACATCTCTATCTCATCTATCTATCTATCTATCTATCTGTCTATCTATCTATCTATCTATCTTTGTGTATATATATATTAATATCTTTATCTAAAACAAGCAAAACATCATTCAATCTTTAAACTCAGTGTTCGTCCTTAGACATTTGGATACACCCAGCCAGCTATGCTTTTGCCACGATATGCCTCCAGCCGAGGTATTGCAGCAATTGCTGGGGAGACTATGAAGCTGGGGTCCCCAGTGGTCAATACCCGGCCTGGTAAACATACAAAAAGCTATTGAAAATGGCCATTTATAGTGAGTTTTCCCATACAAAATGGTGATTTTCCATAGTTATGTTAGTTTACCAGAGGGTAATTTTGAGGCTTACCCTGAACAAATTATATATGTAATTTGCTACTAAGTCATGCTGCCCCAAGTTATATAAACATCCCTGAGTTTTGCGCAGCGCTCAAGAGCCGCTGCGGTTTTGTTGATTTTGTATTTTGTTGTCTCTAAAGGTGTGCATGGATTTGATAAATCAAAATCATCATAGGCTATATGTTCAATGATCTCCCAGTGGTTGTGCATTATTCGGGTTATAACCCAGTATAACTAGTACATTCATTGGATTATTGGGTTATAGCCAGTTCTGATGATAATGATACTAGTAAAATCAGTATCACCCAATAGTATATAACTGGGCTTTGCACAATAACAAGTACTGGTAATAAAAGTCAGTACTTATTGCTATAATTCAATTTTACTGGTTATACACCAAACTTGTTTGACCCAACTATTAGACAGTATATTTTCTAGACTATAATCCATTATTATTGGTTAATATAGCCCAGTTAAAATACTGTTTGGTTAATATAGCCCATTTATAGTACTGTTTGATAATACAATATGTTTGATATAATCCAATTATTAATTACACTTAGTTAGTTAAAATAAACAACCCCAATTATTAGACATTATAACCCAATTACTGTTTGTTATAACTGGGCTATATTGCTAGAATCCCATTTGCTCTTTGTTAGTTAGTTATTGGATATACCAAGTATAATTCTCGATATAAGCCAATCATCCCATATTTCATATAGCTCAGTTACAATATATTTCATATTTGATATATTTAGTTCATAGCCCAATTTAATATAGCCCAATTATAATATTTAGCTTGTTATATTCTGGTTGGTGGTTTCAAACATTTTTTATTTTCCATTTCATATATGGGATGTCATCCTTCCCATTGACGAACTCATATTTTTCAAGATTGTTAAAACCACCAACCAGTTTGATAATAGTGCCCTCTGGTAAACTAACGTAACTATGGAAAATCACCATGCTATTAATGGGTAAATCCACGAACTAAATCACCATATATAATAGCTATGTTTAATATTTTATATAATCCCAAATCCAACCCCCCAAAAAAAGGGGCACCCCTGAGGCTGGTTCAGCTTCACTGGAGAGCCGCGTCAGGGCCGCAGAGTTTGGGCCCCAGTGGATTCTTTGGAGAACAGAGACTGGGATGAGTATTATCTATGGATATATCTTATATCTACTGTATATATATATATAGATAATGATAGATAATAATGATATGGATAGATATCCCGTTTTTAGAGAAGTTGATGAAATTGTCTATGGAGGTTTGTCTCTAACTCGTGTTACTAGATCTTTTTTTTTGCGGAGATTTTTAGATGTATACATTTATGTGTATCATTTTTCTTAGATTATGAGCAGTTCCTTGTCTTTTTTCGAGCAACAATTGAAAGAAGTTGATGTCAGAAGGTTCTTTTCTTTCTTTGTATACATACATACGTACGTACGTACGTACGTACGTACATCCATACATCCATACATCCATACATCCATCCATCCATACATACATACATACATTCATACATACATCCGTCCATCCATCCATCCATCCATGCATGCATACATACATACATTCATCCATCCATCCATACATACATACATACATTCATCCATCCATCCATCCATCCATACATACATACATACATTCATACATTCATACATACATCCGTCCATCCATCCATCCATACATGCATACATACATACATACATACATTCATACATACATCCGTCCATCCATCCATCCATCCATGCATGCATACATACATACATACATTCATGCATACATACATACATTCATACATACATCCGTCCATCCATCCATCCATACATGCATACATACATACATACATTCATACATACATCCGTCCATCCATCCATCCATCCATCCATGCATGCATACATACATACATACATTCATACATACATCCGTCCATCCATCCATCCATCCATACATGCATGCATGCATACATACATACATACATACATATGTATATATATATATATATGTATATGTATACATTCTGATGATATATTCATCAAAGCTCCACTACCCCATTGGTCAGCATCTCTAGGCCGATTCCGGCGGGGGTTCGACCTGGCCATCTGCCAACAGATCGCAGGGGATCTCGGTGCCGTTTCTGATTGAATTTCTCCAGAAATGGGATATGAATTGGATATGAATGGGATATTAAGGACCATTTCTCTGGTATGATGGTTATGGTGTTTATGTTTCATTTATCCCATTTCTGTTTGAGTTTATCCATCAGTTTATGGGATATAAACATGATATCTGTTTGCGATGTTTATGGTTCATTTCTCTGGTTACTAAGCACCAGTAAGTTTATGCAATCATATTCATGTATTTCTGGTATGAAACCTGGGGATATTCATGGGATATCAACGGGATTAATGAGGAAAGTGATCAAAAAACATGGGATTTTGCCGGGATCCTATTTTTGGACAAGCCAGGTTTGGTTTTATCACCCTAGTCAGTAAACAAAAGGGAACTTGATTGCGCAAGGGTAGGGGATTCAATCTCAAACACACACAGTATTTAACCAATAAACATGGGTATCTAACCAATGAAAGATAATTAGTGATTCAACGTATCAAAGGTTGGGAAAAACAAAGACGTACCATATTCAACCAAGAAAGATGTCCTACTCATATAGGTGGCACCTTCCATGTTGAATAACAGGCAGGCCTCATTTTGAAGTACAATATTGATATTGCATGATATTGCTACTGGGTGACCATCAAAGTCAGAAGCTGGTCTGTACCCAAGTTGTAATGGGGTCACAAGAAGGGTTCCCTGGTTTGGGGATACCAATTCTGTAGGCCAGGGGGTCTCCACTGAATGTTTTCTTCGAGAGAAACCAAGGTTCCATGTCAGTCTGTAGAAATACCCTCTGGTAAATTAACATAACTATGGAACATCACCATTTTATAGCTGGGTAAATCCACTATTTCTATGGTCATTTTCAATAGCTATGCTGACATAACCAGAGGGTACTGATCAACTAAACCAACGGCGGGTTCGCAGAGGGAACCGGCTTCACCCATGACCAAGCCGGCGCACCAGGCTGGCGAGCGCCTGAGATTTCTCGGGAAGAAGGTGCCGATGTTATGAGAGTCCCAAGCAAAATGGGATGATGATAACACCCCCAAACAGAGAGATTTCAGTAGAAAGCATTTCAAAAAGAGTGGTAAGATTTAGTCTTTTCCTGAATCTTCTTGGTTGCTAGAGCCCATTTGCAAACTGAGATATTGAGTAGTAGATTGATAGCGCTTATACTTTCATGTACCAATTGGTATATATGCCAAGTGGCCAATCAATACTAGTTGGTAATCAATTATACCAATTGGTTTTTAGACAATATACTATACCAATTATTCACATTGTACCAATTGGTTTATACATTATACTGTTAACTGGTTGGTGGTTTCAAACATTTTTTATTTTCCATTTCATATATGGGATGTCATCCTTCCCATTGACGAACTCCTATTTTTCAAGATGGTTAAAACCACCAACCAGTTTGATAGTAGTACCCTCTGGTAAACAAACGTAACTATGGAAAATCACCATTTTTCATGGGTAAATGCACTATAAATCACCATATATAATAGCTATGTTAAATTACCAGAGGGTTAAAACCACCAACCAGTATATATTATTCATTAGATCAGGTATTAATCACATCGCTAACCACTATTAACCACTATTAACCACTATTAATCACTAGTGAACAATAGTAATGACCCAGCTTCTCAATGCTCCTCAGATCATGCTAGCGTGCTGGGCCAGGCCGCAAGCATCGGCGGAGCCGAGGCAGCGGGCCAGCGCGTTATACGTCACGGTGGTTTTTGGTTATTTAAAAATCCCACAGAAAAAAAAAGGGGAATGGCGTAAATTCATGTAAATTATAGGAGAGTTGTTTGATTGAGAAACATATATATATATTATTATATATACATGATATATTCTTGCTCTCTGTCTAGATGGATAGATAGACAGAGAAGTAGGTAAGAAAGATGCAACATGATTTTTCTACATATATTACATATTATATAACAAAGTTAGTGTAATGCAACCTGGTTGGTAAGGTTGCGGAATTCCATGAAGCAGAATGTTTTATGTAACACGTGATGTGATGTCATGCTACGCATGTAGTGCAATGTCTATGTGGGCTTCCCAAGATTGCCATTCCTGTAGTTGGCTGTAGGTAGATCCTACCCGAAATGTCATGCCAGCATATTGGTTGGTTGGTTCTTTCACAATGGGTCATAATGTTCCGCAATAACCCCTGGAATAACCAATCAACCAGGGCTTCTGGTCACTGCTCACCTGCGGAAATAAAAGAAAAACTGTCCACATTTTCTCAGAAAAGAAGTGCCCAAAATGGACATCTGCATGTCTCAACAATCGCACGCGCATCCCGGTTTCCCCATCAGTTTATCGTAGTAAAAATCAAAAAGTTGATCATCAAAATCCACAGAAAATTGACACAGAAAAACTGCCGATCAAAAAAGGGCCGTGTCCCTAGGACGACGGCGGCGGTCGCGTTCTCGAGGCCGAGGCGCAGCCATGGCGATCCTTTTCTGAAACGGGGGAGCCAAGGATCACTAAACGAACATAGATGTGGAAAATGGATGAAAATGGATGAACCTGGCCCATTTATGGATGTATTATGGATGTATTATGGATGTATTATGGATGTATTATGGATGTATTACATTGTATTACTATGAAAAAATCTGGTGATTTTTTCAGGCACATCTATGTTTGCTTACCCAAGAAGCTACTATTTGTTTTCCAACCAACTGATAGACAAGAATCCGGCTTTGAGAACCAACACTTGGTCATAAATATGAGGCGGTTATTTTTAAAGATGGCTGGTAGGGGATGCAAGCCACACTCATGTGATGTACGACATCATGGGATTCCATGCTGGCTATAACCAACACAGACCTGGCTGGTCGTTTTGAATGATGTTCAAGGGACTTCCATGTCGCAGGCCGCTCAGTGTCCTCCTACTATTCGAGCGACTCCAGTAGAGGCACGGAATTCGTGTGTCAAAATCAAGCACCCTAAAACTGACCAATTCATGGTCCCCCTTGTCTCAAGTCTTGACCAAAACCCATTGTGCGGAAATCAACCAACACTTAACATGAACTTTGATGCAAAGATAATGACGACTTTAGTACAGAGCTGAGTGGTCTTGCATCGCTTGCGATACAATCTTAGGTGCTGATGACTTTCACTTTCGCCATAGTTTTTCAGGCAGGTTTCCAAAGCCTTGCAAGTTGTACTCGTCGCCGCCGGCAGAATTCCAATTTTCCGAGTTTTCAAAAAGGACCTTCTCATGGAGGGTTTCGCAGCAATCAAAACAATGCAAAATGGATCAAAATGGTACATCGTGCCATTAAAAATGAAGTGCCTTTGATTCACTCTGTTTTCCACACGTGCACAAAGTTTGTTTTTGGGGTTGCTATCAGAGTAAGCAGAAAACATACAACTAAGGGACTGGTTGTCACTAGCCCACGCCCACCAAGCGCGCCGCGCGCCACACGACATGGTGAATGAGACCTGCCGTTGATGTACATAGGCGGGTTTGGATGGTTGTGATCCAACTCGCAGCAGGATGGAGATGCTTCGGATATTTGGGAGATTTCACGCTATTTTTCCACAATATTTCATGGGATATATATATATATATATATATATACATATATATATATATGTTGTAACATGTTGTAAACCAATTTTTTTACTGAACATGTACTCGTTCATCAGTTCATCATTGAAGTATGGTTGGACGTTGCCAGCAATGATGACAGCAATCCCTTCCAGTGGTGCATCCGTGTGAATGATGTGTTGGTGAAGAGAGTTTTCGCTCTGGAACATAACTGTAGTTTTTTTTATTATTTCAGTATTGCCATAATTTTTAGGTGTTTGATTAGTAGTGGTTGAATGATGTTCACCAATTGCAAGTCGGGTCAGCCAGAAACTTTTGGGGTTCTTATCATTTCTTATCCAGGTTACCATACTCAGCTTACTCAGCTGTTGCGTGGATGATGCTGCAGGTGTGTGGCCAGAATATCACCTGGCGAAACTCGTCGCAAAGTCCGACGCAGGTGCGGTAGTCACTACCGTTGTGTCAACAAAAGGGTCGTATAAAAAGCGGGGTATCACCTTCCCTCTTTTAATGGGAATTCTGGTGGTCTTTCTTGGATGTTTGGTCATTAAACATATTAAACCTTAGTGGGCTAATTGAACCACTTTGTTTTTTTTCCTCCATGGCAGTATTTCTACCCAGCAAAACATTGCACACATTGTTGCATGTCTCAGATTCGCCTTGGCTGAGGTGAAGATCTGTCGAAGGGTGATTTGCCACTCCGCACCAAAAAGCGCGCTGTGGATGGGATAATCATCATTTTTCAGATGGGTATGGATCAATACCTATTAATACCATTTTTAGGGGAATGAACATCCATAAATCCCAGCTATTTTGGGGCTCACTAGGTGCCAGGGTTTTGACCCATCCCCAGATTTCGATCACGGGTGATCTTCCAGCCAGGTGAAACTCCTGGTGTGGTTTTCTAAATATGAAATCGACATATCGCCCTTAAAAGATCCCTGTTTTTTGACCATCTCCGTGAATCGATCCGATCGGTCCTCTTGGGTTTTGGAAATCAACACTTGGCCGGTGCTAAAAATGACTCCAAGTCTCCAAATCTCACATGACCCAACTTGAGGTACCCTGTGGTAAATAAACATAGACCCTGAAAATAACCAATTTTTAATGGAACCTAGTCTTCCAACCCCTATCTGCCAGGGTCTATGTTAATTTACTGGAGGGTAGTGGTTCATTTTCTGAAGATTTGCCACAAAATGCCACAAAATGTGGGAAAATTGGCTGAGCGCAGCCAAAAGTAAAAGGCTGAGGGTGTTGCAGGGTATCTAAGATTAACTGGTTGGTGGTTTGGAACATTTTTTATTTTTCCATATATCGGGAATTTCATCATCCCAGCTGGCGAACTCATATTTTTCAGAGGGGTAGGCTCAACCACTAACCAGATTAACATAGATTACCCTCTGGTCAAACATGGCAATGGGACGTCCCCCCCCAAAAAACAGGTGTTTTTCTTCCAGCGAACGAAAAAACCTCCAAACAACGTTCGGGGATTTCCCACGTTGGCGCAGCTGGGGTGATTCATATTCTCACTACAAAAAAAATCATCGTTATCTCCAACATAGACTAAGGTAAAATATCCCATGATCTCACCTTTATACCATGTTTATGGCTAAGTCCCTATTTTGAATAGTTAATCCCCACAACATCAGCATTTCAAGACCATTCTTCTCCATTTGCATTCGACTAACCATGGTTATAATATCGCCATTATCCCCATTAACATAGACTAACCATGACTAACCATGGCTGTTTCAAACCGGGTGTCGCCTCCCTGAAGGGCGCTGTGCCAAGGCTCCCGCCCTTCGCGCGAGTAGATGTTCCCGATCCCGCTGAAGCGGCTCAAGAGTCTTACAGGACCATGGAGATGGACATGGCCCAGTCGAAATAGTGGATTTACCCATGAAAAATGGTGATTTTCCAGTTCGTTACGGAAACGTTTACCAGAGGGTATCATCATTTTCTGATGTAATTTTGACTATACCCGGAGGATAACAATGACAATGTGACTAGATGATAAATATTGACAAATGATCATGAGTGATACTGATAACAACAATACCATGGACAATAGATGATAATGATGCGGATAATTATGAACTATTCTCATGATTTATCATGATCAATGATAGGAAAAATATGATCATGAGATGTAATAATGTGACTATCATAACGACAACAATAAACGAGAATAGATTATAATGATAATGCTAATGAACATGATAATGAGGATACTGATAACTGGTATGTTGACACACCAACATGGAGATTAAATAACTGATTTTATAGCAATATCATGTGAAGAGAATAGAAGAATACGCAACACTTTACCACAAAAATGATGAGTTTCATAATGTCAATCCCAGATGAATCATCTCCGGGTTGTTTAATTGGCGGCATTTTATTCATTTTAGTAACACATGTTCAATATTTTGCGGATAACCCTCCTCCTCAATTAGCCAGGGATTAGATGACGGGTTGATGCATTCTACTGCGGTATGGTTCACACTTCCATTTGTTAGGATTGGGTCTACCGCAGTTCATTATCCAAGTGTGAACCATCCCATTTTTCATGGTAAAAGTCACATTTTTGGTGGTTAAATCCACATTTTTGCAGTTGTTTTGTCAGATGGATTTTCTGCGATTTTCAGCCAGGAGAGCCTTGGAGATTTCACGCAGGGAGCAGGTGAGATGGTGTCACCAGTAGCTTTTTGGAACTGGGTAAACTGAGATCATATATACAGTATATATATATATGCATAGTAATCCAGTATATATCCATAGATATCCATAGATAATATATCCATAGGTATCTGAGATAATACTGTATATCCTGAATACTGAAGATATATATATATATATGCATAGTAATCCAGTAGATAGAATATGGATATTTCAATAACTCCTCAGTCAATTGGGCAAATTCTTTAAATCTCATATCTACATCCAGATGATTATATACGTATAGATTTTTCCAACAAAACATGGGGATATGTTGGGACAAAGTGGAAACATATGAGATACGACTCATAAAGCCAACTATTTCTGTATGATTTGTAACGACCTCACGTCGTGATGCACTGGAATGATAGGATTGTAGTGATAACTATCCCAGTCGTTGGCCCAACTTGTAAGGTTAATTTCTATCAGCCAGAACTGACAGATGGATTTCAGCAACAATTGCTGGTTGGCTTTATTTTTTTGCACATGGCTAAACATTTTCCATTTCATGTATGGGATGTCATCCTTCCATGTATCGTTGGGGCTTCATCAATGATAGATAATGATACAACCCCAATGATGGTCAAAAATGGCCCTTCTATTATATAGACTTATACCCTCTGCTAATTTAACATAGCTATTGAAAATGGCCCAGTCGAAATAGTGGATTTTCCCATTAAAAATGGTGATTTTCCATAGTTCTGTTAGTTGACCAGAGGGTATGGGATGTCATTTTTATTTCATTGACGAACTCCATGATTTTTCAGAGGGGTACGCTCAACCGCCCAGGCGGCGCGCTTGCCGCCCATCCCCAATGCCCGGCCGCCACGGTCGTTGTCCAAGTGGGGATGCTCAGGGCTGAGGCTTTGGAGATTGAAACTAGTTGATAACCTCAAGGGAAGATGGAAAATTGATGGACTTAGCATGAATTAAAACTAAGTAACTAGACTTTGAGGTGGATATACTGTATGTATAAATAGTATATAATATCCCCTCAAAGGGGGTTGGGGTTAGGAAATAGGTCTTTGGGTAATTCATAGAAGGTCCACAATGAACGTCTTTGTGATTTATAAAATTGGGTATACCTCCATGGGATTCTTGGGGGGTTGATACGGGTGGGTCACAAACATGGGAAAACATCAGCAGAGGTTCAAGTATAATCCTGCAACTATGGCTAGATCCTGGAACTGCCAGAAGTGATCTAAAAAAAAAGTGATATACCTCAATGTACTTGGTGGCTCATCCCACGAATCGTAAGTGGGTTATAACCCCAGTGATTGATGTGGATTAACCTTACTTATCCCATGTAAATCACTGGGGTTATAACCCTCTTACTAAGTGGGATGAGCCACCAAGTATGGAATATTCTCAATCATTGGGGAGGTTTATGGAACTGTAGCCCCAAGTATGGCGTCTAAAAAGGATTCATCCGAAACATCACCCGGGTAAAGAAAGCCATACCATCCATTTCGGATCGGGAAAACCTTGGTGAATGGTGGTTTCTGGTGGACAATCCATTCATTTTTGATCAATGGAGAATAAATAAATACATATACAACTATGTATAATATATATATATATATAGGTATGAATATATGATATATGATCTCCTGCCAAGAGTTTCTTTTATTTAACTCCAACAAATGAATAGCTACTTCACGGCGACTCCCGCCAGAAATGATGGGTAGCAGAGGGAGTCGCCCCAAAAGTGGTGAGCATTTCTGCTTTTGGGACTGCAACTTCCGTGGAATGAGAGGCACTTGCAACATATTTTAGAATGGGGTTTCAAATGCCTTTCTTGGGTTATGTTTGGGAAGTTCAAGTGCAATTTTTGGCTTGGATGTGGGAACTACTTAGATTTGGGTGTTTCTGAGTTTCCTCTAAACTGGTAGGTTGGTGATTCACATCTCCATGCCCAACAAATTGGCATGAGTCCCAATGAACTTCATATTTTCATGGCTCAACCAGCCCAGGTCCGTATAATCTCCATGTTCTTTGGCTGTACTTTTCCCAATCAGCCGAGGACAATGGACTTTGAACCCATTTTTGCCAATTAAAACATATTATCGTATCATCATCCAATATTTGTTGGTGATACATGGTGATACATCTACATCATCGTATTTTAGGAAAATTCTACATCATCCTTGATACATATTATCCATTGGTATACCATACATGGTGGACCATTGATACATATATATATATATATATACATATTATCCATATGGCTATGAGTCAAAACCCTGGTACCTAGTGAACCCCAAAATAGCTGGTAAATGGATGTTCATCCCATTAAAAATGTATCTATAGGTATTATTGATCCATATCCATATCATCATCGTATTTTTGTTGCTGAGTCTGTTCCTCCGGAACCTCAGCTGCGTTAGGCCCTCGGTATGGCATCCTCCGCTGCCCGCCAGCAGCCCGCCCCGTGCACGGCACGGGGTCGCCGGGGTCGCCGCGCCGCGACGCACGTCCGGCGTCCAGATCGGGCAAGCCAATGAGGATCTACGGGGATATTCATGGGGATTTACCCGGCCTGGTAAACATACAAAAAGCTATTGAAAATGGCCGTTTATAGTGAGTTTTCTGGTTAAAAATGGTGATTTTCCATAGTTATGTTAGTTTACCAGAGAGTAATTGAATATTGATGGGATATATAAGCAATGACCGGGTTTTGATATGTTTTGATGGGATATTTAATACTATTCATGAGATTTAATGGGGACATTAATGTGATATACGATTGGGTTTCTTGGAATGGGGGGATGTAAGCATAGTGAGACATATTCCATCATGATATATACGTATATATTATAATATGATATATATATATAATATATAATATATATATATATATTATATATATAATATATATATATATATATAATATATATATAATATAATATATAATATATATAATATATATAACATTATATATTACATATTGTATATTATATATATTATATGTTATTTATTATATAGAAAATATTTTATTTAAAATATCATATATCAAATATATCAAATATATCATATATATATATATTATATTATATATATTATATATCATAAATTATATATTATATATATTATATATATTATATATTATATATATCAT
>Ga0126342_10005686_pt1 | contig 21876 bp, 13 predicted proteins | sample Cyp1metagenome_FD_92528 | JGI IMG/M metagenome (GOLD analysis project Ga0126342, IMG submission 92528) | Coral microbial communities from Lord Howe Island, Old Settlement Bay, Australia - Cyphastrea 1 metagenome | ecosystem: Host-associated > Invertebrates > Cnidaria > Coral ... | reverse complement strand
TGTCCCATGTTTAAATTCCCATATGCATGACATGTCATGTGTCAAAGCTCGCACGCACAGAGATGCGGGGGTGGCACCTTCCCGTCCATGTGCCAAACACGCTTCTTTGGACCAAACATGCTGCCCATGCAATGCAAACACCACTCTTGGAGATGCGTGACATGACATGGCATGTAAATGTCGCCAAAGTTGCAATTCACCCAAAAATGGTACTTTTTGCCTTTTTCCAAAAAAGGCGCCTTTTTTGGAAAAAGGCAAAAAAAAAACGCCTTAGGGATTCCTAAGTATATATATATATATTATAAACATATATATACACCCATGTTTTCCCATCAAGTGGCTGGTTGTATCCCTGGTGAAACATGATCATCGAGGCTTGGAACTGGTGGAGGCGGATAGCAAAGGTATCGCCAAGGCCTTCAAGCAGGGCGCCCCCGAGTTGCGAGGCGGGTGCGTGTGGTGACTTGGTCGGCTGTGGATGGTTGCGAAATCCTGCACTCGTTGGCAACCGTTAGGTAAGCACGAAACACTGTATATAATGGGATTGTAAGGGCATAAACCATAGAACTGGTGCAGGATTTCGCAACCATCCACAGTATTTCATGGTAAAAACGCAGATGCTTCCAGTGATTTTGCCTGGAGGCAATCACATGGACCATGTGACCCGGTATTTTCGATGGGAAATCTAGGGAAATAACTGGAAAATAACTGGAACACAATGGAAGACCACAACTTTCAAATATATGCATCTGGGAACGATGTGGATATATCTATAGATCTGGGAAAAATGCTAGAATTCTATTGGCCGACCATATATAGTCAGATTGAATTCAGGGAGAATATTATACATGCAAGTTTTTACATTGCCAGAGGGCAAAGATTTTGAGAAACATGCAACTGTTGTTTGGGGTGACGGCAAACATGCATTGATTCAATTGTTGAGGGAAACCAAACTATATTAACTATATAGCAAAAATCAATTTCGGGATGCAAGAATCCCAGATGATTTTTGGACATTCTGATTGGTTGAACAATTCATGTATCCATAGCTTCATTTCATTCATAGCGCTTCATTCATAGGTTTTTCCAGAGGATCCGTTTGGAATTTCCAGATTCATCTCATGGGAACCATTCCCAGGGACCCAGGGAGCCTTGCGCAGGATGGATCGAGCAAGATCCTGCACGACTGGACATGCTAGGTGTCGAGACGGCTGGCTAAGCTATTATTGGGTAATACAGAAACGGGTCTACATCCAGGATTGATGTCAAACCTTCCAGATATAGGTGGATTATAGTGGATAATTGGGACCCCAAAGCGAGTCCAAATGTGTCACGGGTGTAGGACCTAAATGTCACAAACGGGGAAGTTCGTGCGGGAAAGGGTCCCGCCTGAGTGTCCGAACTTTGGGCTGTATCAATGCCTTTGGCCTTGACCCCAATGATTCCGGTAAAACGCGGCCAAAACGGTGGTTTCCTATGGGTTGTGTCAAATTGTACATTACTCTCCTTTTGATTCCCATGATTCCCATGATTCATGATATAGATAATGTCCCTAAAGCTGGGATTTCGCATGGGATTTCCGCCATGGCTCCAGCGGCCCTTCTCTTTTTGCGGTCAGGTGCCTCCTTCTTAGCCTACGCAGAGGAACGTCTTCCGGAGAAGTTGCCCAAGTGGTCGCAGCTCCTACAGGAGAGGCCACAAAATCGTGTGGTTTTTCTGGGTGAGTCCAGGGACTGATCCTTTTTTTTTCTGATGAATCATCTTTAAACTGATCTTCAAAATCATCTTAAATCATAGTAAACTGATCTTCTGGTTGGTGGTTTCAAACATTTGGATTATTTTCCATTTCATATATGGGATAATCCTTCCCATTGACTTTCATATTTTTCAAGATGGTTGAAACCACCAACCAGTATAGATGTTCATCATCTTCCCACCTTTGAGGAGCTCCTGGAGGAGTCGGCTGCCGCCAGCCTGGATGAGGATGAGGAGCTACAAAAGGTGGCGGAGAAGGCGGTGACGCAGTTGGTGAAAAGTGCCCTCGGTGAAGAAATGGGGAGGTTTGGATGATTTGGATACCTATGGTTAGTTATATATATAATTATATATATATATGGTTGGAAAACTATGGGGAAATGATGGGACACGAAATGTTGATATAGTTTAATGATGTTTGATCATATTGATATCAATATGACTATTGATTCATCATTTGATTTGGATGGGAAAATGTGTAACACTATGGGGGAAATCATTGGCAATAGATATAGTTACTTTTCTACGGTACATAGTTTTAATCTATAATATGATCATCCATCTATTATCATATGATTATCATTGATTATCAATCAACAATAAGATTCTATATCCATAGCTGTAAGGAACATGAGGACAGTTTATGGGAATTCCAGTACTATCATCATATAGGAAATTATAGGTGTTTTTTTAAATGATACTATGATTAATCTATAGATGATGGGAACATCCCAGTATTGATATAGTTTTATATATGACATGTTACATATTAAACATCATATATATTAAATATATTACTAATCATTAACACTATATAGTTTAACACTGTGTCGTGTATATGTATATATATATATATATGTATATTTGCTTGTTTCTTGCTTACCTTTCTTGATTATCATACACGGTACTATTGATTCATAATTTGGTTTTGATGGATTACCAACTGATCATAGATTCGTCTATCTCCAAGTTTGAGACTATTGATGCATAAATTATAAATGGGATAAACCCACATTGGGGATTTTCAAACTGGGCTTAGTAACCTCTTGCTATGGCTGGATGTTTATCATTCATTTATTCATAGTACAATCTTGGTCCAACAAAATGGAACATAGATGGGTATTACTTTTGGTGCATAGTTAAGTGTGGCTAGATAACTATTTAACGTGATCATTGGTCCAATGGGGAGATGTGCTATATTCACATCATGTATCTTCATTTCATGTATATATATATATATGTTTCCATGTGTATATATATATACACGTTTATTTTGTGCCATGTGTTGTTTCATAAATATTGATTGGCTGATTCAGTGATGGTAAAACTTGATATACTTTATCCTCCTTGGATCCTAACACATGGTGAGTATAGATTATTTTTAAACATTGAACCGTTGTTAAATATATATAATTAGATACTGATTGAATATTAGGATTCGTGAAATTTGGAGATGAATTGATTTTAAACTTATTTAATTTCTTTAATATATATATATATATATACATGTATATTGTCGTGTTTTGTTTATTATTTACTGATTCATTCGTGCATATTTAACGGGTGATTCAGTCGCGGTATAATTTGACTTGAAAAAAACAAACATGTGGAAATGGACTTAAAATTAACCATTGATTCTTGGTTAAATATGGTTAGATGATGATCAAATATAATCATTAGTCCAATGGGAAGATTTGTATGTATTACATTTGTTGATTTCATTTAGTACACATATAGTCATCTATTCTTTATTATTAAACATTTATAGATTAGTGAATATTTCACGGGTGGTTCAGTGGTTGTTTAATTTGACGTTGGGTCCAACAAGACGTGACGGAGATAAATGAGATGTTCACCATTGGTGCACGGTTGAATCTGGTTTGATAATGACATTGGTCTGATGGGGGGATGTGTATTTATTTTGTATACTTTATTTATATATATAATAATATATACATATACATATATTTGTTTAAGAAAAATAACGTGTATTTATTCATATACTTAATGGGTGATTCACTGGTGGCACAATAGAATATGATTTATCCAATATATGGGGGATGTATATCATTTATTGTTTCAGATATGCACATGACTACACATGTACAACTGTTTCTTTTGGTATACAACCTATATATATATATCCATAAAACTGGAATGAGAAGAAACAGATTGGGGGATGGCCTTCAATCCATTCTCATGGGGATTTATGATGTACATAGCCATTATGTTTTGAACTTTTGAAGGACGGGGGGATGGCCATAAACCCATATACCAATTTTGACAACGGCACATATGGGTAGATGTCTAGTGTTCATTTTTCTTAGGCAACGTCCATAGGTAGAACAGTTGAATACCTGGAATCTAAAACATCCTGCCAACAAACCCGTTTTATGTGTTTGGGGGTTGTTATTGCTATTTCTAAACATTTTAATGTAAAGGTAAAAATATGATCTATATCACAAGGAAATAATACGACTATATATATACATAGATAAAACCGTTTGTAGGAATGGATAGGTTTATGTGTATGTGTATATATATATATATATATGTTTTATATGTACAAGATGATCCTTGAAGGGTAATCTCGAAGAATGCAAGTGTGGTACAATAGGAGATGCCGCTTCACTACTGACCTGTTGGATGATCTTTTGATCAACAACTTACCGCAGATACCAAAATCGATGCTACGAAAAATAGGACACCCCAACCCACTTCAAATAAAACTCCAAACTCTAAAACTCCATGGTTTTTTCTTGGTTTTCCCAAAGAAACACAGAAAACATCTGGGGTTTTTACACGTTCAAAAGCCGCGTCGCGATTTCGTGGACGTCCGTGGACTGTTGAGGTGGCCTGCTGCAAGCGAAGAAGAAGAGCTGTGAAGTGGGCGATCCAGTCTCCTGGAAGCGTTTTTTCATAGCCATATGCAACCCATGGTGCTGGTCGATGAATACCGACATTTTGCTGGGTGATGAATTGTTTGGGCAAATGTTGGTAAATATTCCTTAGAATGAACATGTGGGATATGTGTATATATCTATAATATGTATATATATATATATATATGTATATATATATATATATGTATATATATATGTATATATATACATATGTATATGAATATGTATATGAATATGTATATGAATATGTATATGTATATGTATATGTATATATATATGTATACATGTTTACAGGAGGGGCCCCCCAGTTATAAGTTGGTTTATAAACGATTATAACCCCCATTAACTATAGTTATATATATATATCTACCAAAAACCGGCCCCATCCTGTATGGATTATATATACATGATATAATGGGTGTATATAATATTATGATATTCTTTATCCAGAAATATATATATATATATATATTCGGATATATCATGATATATGAATGGTTTACATACATATACATCTAAGATGATCTAATATGATGGTCTAAATAATGTCATAGGTGTACATCATAGGTGTATATTATTTACACATATATACACCTTTTTTTAATTATATGTAGCATTTATTTGTTTAAGTGTTGAATGTCATAGGTGTATATCATACACATGTATGTACGCATATGTTATATGTGTACACGTGTTTAATCTATGTATCGATAGATAGAGGGATTGGAGTGAATAAATGGGTGATAGATCGAGGGATCGACAGAAGTATTTCATGGCAAGTGTTTCTCTTCATCTGTTCCAAAAATTCACATCCACATGCCATCATTGCCATCATTATAGATGCAAATAAGGCAAACAATTTAACACATTCCATTATGTTTCATCAAAATCTTTATCATGTCCATTTCCAAAAAGTTGGGGATTTCCGCAGCCAATTGAGGTCCTGGCGTTTCTGCCTGAAGATCAAGTCGCTCAGCGGTGGTCTGTGGTTGGCTGGTGGCATATCCACCATGGTAATTCCATGTAATTCCACATGTTTATTGGTTAAATCAGTTAAATCAATGTGAAATCCATTAAAATATGTTTTTTTGGATACAAACAACACCTTAAGGATCGTTAAGTCGTATTGAATCTCAAATGTTCAGGACATTCATTTTAAATTATATAACAGTGGGAGGTATTTAATAGTTTGTTTTTTTTATACGGGACCTTCTTCTCTCTACTTGGTCCCCATCTGGCCCCTCAGGAATGGCACCCTGCCGTGGTGGAGGCTCTGGCCCCAGAGGGGCGGCTGAAGCTGATCTTCATCGAGTGACCCAGTTTTTTTGGTGGTGGCACGTGGGAGTATGGATTGAAACCAGTTGAAATCTATTCAAATGATATGACATCAAAATTACAGTACAATACCCTAGAGATTACATAAAGATTACAATTGCCTCCAGTGCCATCACACGTGGCTGGGAAATTTTGGAGCTATGGAGTTGTTTTCTTTGGCATAGTCTAATAATGGTTGATTGTTGGAGGGTATAACAAATACGAGATATACAACTTACAACACAGCATGATGTGTCACATCTTGCATGTTTGTGTTTTATGTGTGATTTACGAGTTATCATATGTTTACATTCATTTGTCATCCATGTGTCAAATGTGTTGGTGTAAACCAGTGTTATGTGTTTGTTATATTGACCGATAATTCAACCATTTTGTTTCAATTGTCGATATTGAACATGATATATGTTGTTTATAAAACATTATAGAACATGATGAACTATGGTTTATCCCCATTATCAACCGCTGAAGTAAGGAACTAAGCAAAAAAGAACGTACACATTTAGATTCAACCCAAAAACACGGGGAGAAAAACACCTATGTTGTTCCTTTTGTTTAATGGTAACGATGTCTGCTGAAAGTAATGTTTTTGATCCACTGGCATAGCGACGTCCCGACATGGAGTGGAAATCATCATGCGTAAATACACTGCTACCATACCACTCAGAAGGGTGGTTTTCCCATGAACAGAAAACCATGTTTGACTGCTAGAGTGTAAATTCTCAAATTTGATTATATACTGGAGTGTACAATGTACATTATCAAATTATAGTGTATCTTAGTTGAATATAGATTTAATCCGCCATTTTCTTGTAATTGTGTGTTTTCATGAACCTCCCTTTTTTCTCGGAGGTGTGAATAATTGGTTATATAAAACATAGTTATAGAGTTATAGGCGCCCCATGTCCTAACTTATGGATGTGGACTCACCATGGTGATAATCATAAAAACCAACCCAAATACTACTGGTATTGTATATCCCCATAAATTATGTCCCCATTGATCGATGATAATCTTCCCATTTACACCATGGTGATTGACCCCAACCGCACCATTGTTCTACCAGTACTTGGTGGTTCATCCCAAAAACTCTAGCCCATAGCCCATCCCATTTATAACCATGGTTCTAACCTATATACGTGGGATGACCATGACAGGTACGGCAAGCCTCAAGAGGTGCCCATGGACGAGGTGCGCGCCATGGAGGATGTTGCGGAGGAGGGCGAAGAAGGCGAAGGCGAATGTGAGATGTGCCGCTGGGCGATTGGCGATTTTTCAGATAGGATGGCCATGGGGACGTGAAATATAGAATATACCATTGTGAATCGGCTGAATATGGGATTTAAATAAGAAATCTAATCTAACAACATACATATATATATATGTATATAGTCCAAGATATGTGTTTTGTTCAATGGGATATACTGGGGGATGGATTAAGCGAAGGCTATGGAAAGCCATGTTTTTCTGGGAAATTATTTGCTTCCATGATTTCCATACTGTATCTATGGTGGGCTTTCTGGAGCGTATACCACATTTGGTGAGCATACATTCACCAACAGCTTTGGTGTCTGCCAGGGTAGCATGGCTTTGACCCACAGCAATAATAAAGTTTTGTTTGAAACTAGGCTACACCAACGTTGATGGTTTATTTATGTTTATTTTCATGTTCACCATTAACATAGCCATTTTGATGGTATACCGGTATACCTCATTTTCGATCAAGAATACCCGGATATGTCGATCATATGTCATAGTTCATCATATTTCCATGTATTTGCCCATTAAAGAATAAACAAAAATCCGGAGACTCACCAAATATGGAGATTCAACCAGCATCAACAACCATAAGGAAACATGGAGATTGGACTTACATTTCCCATTTTGGTTGCCTAAACAATGGTTAACCGTCCTTTTCCTTTGGTGAATCTTTCATAGCTATACAACTTGTGCTATGCAACCAGCAACAACTGCCTGCTATGTATCGAGATATTGCACAGTTGTCTTTTGCCCAGAACAAATCTCACAAGCAACGCACCTGTGATATAAGCGCTTGGGTGGAGAATCAGTTCCTTGTTCTCCCCCTGGCTGATTGGAGATACAGCCCTGAATTCCAACTGACAATATCACCCATGGTAGTATAGCTTGGTTTTCCTGGTGCACCTTAAATAGGCCACAACGTTTGGTATTTGTTGGAACTAAACATAACTAAACCATAGTAAATTATCATAAATTATCATTAAAAAAATCCATCCATATCCATCCCCAATGAGGAGCTTAGGAATATTGGGCCACATCCCCCTGTGGGTCCCAGGTCAGCGCGAGTTGAAGCTCACCTTCCATCATCTCATTCCCAAGGACGCGGCTAAAGCACAGCAGAGTCATTTCATGCCTCACGGCTTTGCACATAGTCTTACTATGTCTTACTCATGGGTGACATAGAGTAAATGTATATGTATTTCTATATTTTTTGTTTTCCAGCCCTTGAGATTATCATCTCGTGCCGAGCCTTGCAGTTCTGCTTGAATTCTACTTCAAACCGGTGGGGCAATTCGCTCCGGTTGAAAGTCAGGCAGAAAACTGCTGCCCTCCAGGTATGAAGTCTTGCATTGTTTTGGCATTCGGCAACTATGCAATAGCAACATGGTCATTTTAATACAAACCTCGACTGGATGTGTGTGGAATATCCTGTGTTGGCGGCATGGCGGCGTGGGGGATATGTTTGATACCCTCCTCTAATCAAACACGGCTTGCTGGAAAATCCTTCTTTTCTAGGGGATTCTCCTAAACCTCCATTTATAGAGGGGATTTCCCAGCCACTTTTGATTACCAGAGGTTGTCACCTTTTTTATCAGCATTGGGAGGATAGCCTCCTCGACACATGTTGGTATTTATATTTTGATCTACACTGCGAGGAAACACGATGTCAATGGAAAACATCCATTTGTATCTTTGTTTTAAATAAGGTATGTCTTCGATAATGTAAATAACATTAAGTAATATCAACATATATATATAACTATATTTACACCTACAAGTAATAACTATATATGTACACTTTTTTTAGTAAATAACTATATGGTTCTATATAATGCAAATAAGTATAATATATATATATATATACATAGTGTAAATAACCATATATTTATCATGTGATCAGGATTTCCACCTGCCTATTGGGACCTCTATTTCAGGACAAACACCCCACCTACCTGGGCAAGCGCTTGCCCAATGGGATCGAAGGGGAACCTACGCGATACTTCTTGTGCCTTGCTTTCAAAGTCGTGGTGAAAAGGTGGTGAAAAGATGGTGGAGGGTTTTGCCATGGTATGTTTCCATGTTTTTATCCTTCAAGATGGAGGCATCACTTGTGGCAGGATGGGGAGCTGTTTTGACACAATCATGTGCACCACAGTTGGGCTCCTAACCTATTTGACATGTGACTTCTTGGGTAAAAGATCCATTGAACAACGTCATTTTTTTTTTGTTTTTGTTGGATCACCAAATCAAAAAAATATGTGATTGTTTTCTGCCATGTGCTCCCCTGGAATGATGGTAATAATGGTAATAACTCTCTGAAATAACCATCTTAACACCATCGATCCATCTTCATAATACCTCAGCTATATAAAGGTCATCCGACTCGACGAGGAATAGCTATGGTCTGATGATTTGTCGTCAGTGCCACAACACGGTGCATAACATCGCCAGCAACGAGGTCTTGGCTGCCCAGTGCCTGGGCGAGACAGGGGCCGGTGCGGAGTATATATATATGGCAAGTTGAGGACGATAAGAATAACCATGACACTGTTAATAATAATAATCATAATAATTATTATTATACTTGGGTATAGTACTTGTACACATATATATATATACACATACATACATACATACATACATACATACATATATATATATATACATATATATACATATATATATATATATGTACATACATACTTGAGTTTTGCATTTTGTTGCTTTGTTTTTTTTTCCATGCTGCACCCACCTTCCTATTTTGCCGAAATCCCCTCAACGGCATCAGTGTATATATATATATACACTTTCACTATCAATCAATCGATCAATCACTGTTTGTCTATCTGTCTATTTGTCTATCTGTCTATCCGTCTATCTGTCTATCTGTCTATCTGTCTATCTCTCTATCTATCTATCTATCTTATCTAATCTAATCTAATCTAATCTAATCTAATCTAATCTATCTATCTATCTATCTATTGTCTATCTGTCTATCTGTCTATCTATCTATCTATCTATCTACCTACAGCGGAAATCCAGATTTTGCAGGTACAATGATTTGACCGTGCTTAACCCACTAATTAGAAATAAAGCCCATGGCCAGGGAACTGAAATGGAGTAACTGTAACTGTAGCATGGCAATGAGTCTGATATGTTCCCTTCCCTCAAAAATACGTTTTAAAAGAAAATAACACAAAACCGTAATAAACAAATGAAACAAATGTTTCTGCCTTACAGTACTGTAACCTTGTAGAAAAGGACCCTTCTGTTATAAGACCAAGTCCTTGTGCAACTGCGAGTCTTGAGGTCCTCCAGCACTATCTGCAGGTTACCATTGGGTGTTCCTGAAAATTGCTGATGAAAAACAAAGAAACATGAGGTTATCATGCGCTATGGAACCAACTTGATATATTTGGGTGTGTCTGAACATGGGGTCTATTCCCAACTTATGGGTACCACGTTTTTGGGCAAACACATGCAACCACATTTCTTGTGGGTACGGAATGTCTTTGGTAAGCTGGTGCCCCAGTTTGCTTGCTAAGTTGGTTTATTTGCCTATAGGTGCACTGTTGGGTTTATGATCATTGCAACTGTAGATGAGGTAACCTAAACCAAACTGGTAAAAAACAAAACATGAGTTTCACATCATTGATCATATATCCCATCAAAAGTCCCCATCCCCTCAACATGGTTGGTGATATATCTCATGTTTCTATGGTGGTTCGCCAAGAAACATCACTAGGAGGCCACCATCTGGTGTTAGGCCCTGTTAGGCTCATTGAGGTACAACACCTTGCAGAAGCTGTTGGCCCACCCCGTGATTCAGCGCTGGGTCGACTTCGCCAAGAAGCGTCGCAGCAGCAGCGGCAAAGCGAAATGATTTTCACTGCGAAGCAGTTGTGAATCCGGATCATCCGGTTTCAGCGATGGGTGTGGCTGGAAATCAAAAAACAAACAACACTTTGCATGGCAATTTGTTTGAAAGAAAACAGGATGATAATCGACTGGACTTTGAGGTTTTCCCGGAATTTTCAGACAAACCCATGTCTTTACAGGTCAAAAGTGGCCCTTTTTTGGGGTTTGTTGTGGGTTGTCAGGTGACCGTTTCAGGGTTGTTTATAATATTGATTTTGAACTGCGGAGCAAAGGTTCACTTTGAATTGCCTGGTTGTCGGGTTCATCCATTGTACAGTGAATCCGATTCGCTAGCGACAAAAAGGCGACGGGTAGTGCCGCTGAGCGCTTTGCAGTTCCAGCATGTGATCATCATGTTTCCCTGGAAGTAGCCATAGGGTCGGGTATACAAAGCATGTTCAGGTAACGAGAACGGAAATTGGACATTATGCTTGCTGAGATTTGGGCCACAAGTTTGTAGATATGTGACGTGTCCATGTAAGGCAAAATCTTTCGGGCAAGTCCAGTTGCGATTTCTGGAAAGATTTATACTTGCTTTGAGATCGAAAATCCTCTTATAAGCAACCAGCACAGGATGGATTCCATCCATGGAAAAGATGCCACTTACGCAGGGTGTCACAAACCCAGGGAAGATCCTGATACTTGCCCACTTGGCACCCCAACTTATCTACAACTTATCTGGTACTCAGATGGCATCGCTCAGCCAGTGATGTGTTTGGTCCTTTTTCAGTGGAAGGTTTCGTGGGACCAGCAGCCAAGATGGGATGATTGCACGACCGACACTTTTCGTTTTAGCACAACCCCAAGCAATGAAAATTGAATACATCTAGAATCTAGACTTATTAGAGTAGGCTTCCAAATCAGTAAATTGATGTAGCATACTTTTATGCTGCAATGCTGAAGTACATAATGTACACATAATTGGAGGTTTCCTAAAATGGGGTCCCCCCAGTTCTCATCCATTTTCATAGGATTTCCCGTGAAATAAACCATCCATTTTGCGAACGCCAGGATTGCCAGGACGAGTTGGACGAGAAGGAGCACCAAATTTGCTGTGGATTGAATCATCCAATGTAGTTTTTTATGGGCTATATGACTAATGATGAACTAAACGTTGCTTAGTTAATGGGATGGCTAATGGCGAAAACAAGTTGGTGAGTTCAAAAAAAACTACAGTGTAGATGATCTGATGGTATTTTGGATGTTAATGGCATACATCGTGAGATGGTCATGAAGATCAATGGTTCCGAAAAGGATAATATGATTCTAGGCTCCAAACGTTGTTCTTGTTGATCTGAAACCACGGTAAAGGTTGATGATGCTGATGAATTATGTGGATGATATCGATGATACAAAGAATACTGATGATGTGGATATGATCTGAGATGATATAGTTTATGTATGTTGATGTGTTTAAATATTCAGCAGCATGATATGGATCAGATGTTAACGTAAAAGGTCATTTGGTAGAAGGAGCATATTGGGAAGTTGAACTGTTTATACACAACTGGTGTGTGGTTTCATGTTCAAATCTCGACCACAAAAATGGGATGGTATCTTTTTAAAATGGGCTGGCACACCAATCAGATAAAGAATAATGCCACAATAAACCATCCCCACTTAGACTCTGACCCTCAATTGTTCGGTGAAAATGGCAATAATTTCATCGGCACTTAAATCTCGAATTTTCACCCACAAATTCCTGGCGGTTTGGTGATTGGAGAATTGGAACCAACATTCTGAAGAGGACAATGCCGCCAAAATGATGACCAACTCGAAAGCACGGGTAGAAGTACGCCGCTGATACAATCCCACACAGCAGACCTCAGGCGGTCTCAGAATATCTCAGAATGTCTCAGAATGTCTCAGAATGTTTCAGACTTTTGGAACGTCACACAACCTGGGGCCAGCGGAGAAGGCTCAGCACTTCAAAACGCCCTAAGCCTTGGCCGCAAAGGGATCCCCAACAGAGACCGAAACTAGTGATGTTAACTGAATTGTGACTATCGTAACCTTCGTAACATCCAAAAAGGTAGAAACGACAAGATTTCAACGTTTTAGTTTCACCTTATTCCCCACCTGTCAGGGTGCACCAGTGTCGCCGACAGCTTGTGGTCCGCGCGATTGGTACGGGCACCTGTCAGAATATACTTATGTTTGCAAATAGCAGACAAGAACTGACAGAATACATATATATATATATATAATTAATACTATTATCAGAGAGGCTATCAGAATGAATGTCAGAGGAAGTGTCAGAGTGTGTCAGATTGTCAGAAGATTCGCCAATGAATTTGTCACAAAGGACGTCAGAGAATATGTCAGGATATATTTTAGAAGGTGTGTTAAAATAGATGTTAGGACAAGAATCAGAGAAATTGTCAGGGTACATGTCAGAACTTGCAACAACATATCTCACAAATGGTTATGATATAGGTTACAAAATAAGGCTGCATTTGTGTCAGAAAAAATATTGTCCGGGTCAAGATCACAATCACTCGTCATGTGTTGTTATATTTATTATTGGGTTGGCTGCATTGTGACATCAGTTGGGTTTTATCACATTGTGCCAGTAGCATGTGGGACACCATCCTCAAAGTGATGGTGATGGGAGAGTGCCGCGTTGTTGCATATTGTTCCCCCAAAAATGATATAATTACATCACTCACTGCCAATTTCCTATTGAATGGTGGAACAATTTTGATATGTTAGCAGCTATTTTTGTGACCATTTCACTTAATCCCAAAGGTGATACAAATACCTAAATGATTATAAATGCAGGTTTTGTTCGCTGGAAAAAAAAACATATGAATCGGGGATTTCCCATTTTGCATCATTTTGCCATGTTTGCTTACTGGATGTTAATCCCTTTGTTTTAGCTCTCTTTTGCCTGCCATGCGCCCCCCTTCTCTCCAGGACTCACGGTCCACAGGGGCCGCCCCGGCCCCGGGGCCCCCGGGCCCCCCGGGGCCCCCGGGGCCTCCGGCCGCCAGCTGAACGCTGCCGTCCTGCAAAAGGGGGCAAGCTGCGGCCCGCTGGGAAGTTGTTCCATGTTGTTCCGGGCCATGGCTTTGTCTGAAAATGGGCTATACCCGGAAAACATGTTATTTTGAGAAAATGATGACGAACCACTGACTTTTTGGGGTAGCCTATTTTTTGACAGCCACATGTTCTGCTGGCCGGTGGTTTGAGGTATCGTCACCTCAAATCCTGGATTCACAGTAATTAATTGTAATACTCGGTTTTCAGATTGAGAGCTGGAAAACCATCTATAAATGGAGGTGTGAATGGAAAAATCATCTATAAATGGTAAATGGATCTTAATCCCTTCTTAAAATACTGTTCCATAGAATTGATATCGACCGATCCCAAGGATTAAACAAACTGATTTTGGCTTCTCAAAGACAGATCAGTTGGTGCTAGCAATCCCCAAGTATTGTCGTTGCGAAGTTTGCGCGTTGATGGCTGCTTGGATAGAAGTTTACCAAACTGAATTGCTGGTGTCACATATTGCTTCTTTGATCTTCTTCGCAGTAAGCCCGTTCAGAAGTTGCCTCACATCATTCAAGCACGACGCGAGTCCCTTCCACCGAACAGCTCAACGGTCTCCCAGTCATTCTTGCCAGATACTGCTTGCCCTCGATATGATTGCCACACAACGAAAGCATCTCCAGATATTCCATCTATTTTCCATCTACCTACTCTCTGCCAACAGAATCCTTAGCCTCCCAGTTCTACATTGCTTTACTGCATATATCTGCAAATTCACCCATCCCCATCCAGCTCCAGATATATCCACCAAGAGTTTGCCGAGGTATGATCCAACTGTATCCAACTGGCCTTTTCTACATCAACGAATTAATTCCACACATGTTGTTGGTTCAAGTATGTTCAAGTCCCCATGTTTGCTGCTTCAGTGATAAAATGCCACGGGGCCAGCCAGGGGCGGTTCCATCCGTTCCATCCCAAGTTTGGCATGGTGAAAAAGCCCCATTTCCAATGGATCCTGGTTGTTTCATAACACCCTCGTAGTTAAAATCCCCAACAAATTCTGCTGGATACGAATCACATAACGGTTTCCGAACGATATATAAAAAGCAACCTTCCCACATCAAATCACCAGTTTTTCCATAGATTCAATAGATGATCTGGTTGGTGGTTTGGAACATGGCTTTTATGACTTTCCATATATTGGGAATGTCATCATCCCAACTGACGAACTCATATTTTTCAGAGGGGTAGGTTGAAACCACCAACCAGATGATTATAGATGATAGCTTTTCCACATTTTCCTCATTCAATGACCATGTTGTTTCTTGTTTTTTTTGTTTTTTTTTTTTCGGCAGGAGCTGGGTGGCCATTCCATCTCCGCGCTGCGCGTTTGTCGCCGCCTGGTGCGCTGCAAGGGATGGTCACATTTGCCCGAACAAAATCACCCAGTGATGTTGGTAAATATATCATAGATTACCATAATATATAGCAGATAGCATATGGGGTTTATAAATATATATATATATTATCATATTTTTATATCCATTTATGATATACATATAGGTGTTAGCAACACATTGAAATCCTTATTTCTACTTTATTGCCAAATAAAGTTTGCATTGGGATTGAAGCAGCAACAAAATTGAGATATGATCAACAAACGTCAGGGGATTGTGGGGGATAGATATATTCAACTCTGATTCCCATATGCTCCATGGTGCTGGTATATTTACCTAAATAACTGGGTGATTTTGTTCGGGCAAATGTTGGTAAATACCATGGAGCATTTGGGCATGGGAATTACATGGGAATTTATTCCTGCACCATGGAGCATTTGGGCATGGGAATTACATGGGAATTAAATGGGAGTTAATAGGCGTTTATTCAACTCTGATTGATGGTTACAAACAAGTTTGATTTTCCCCCTATCAGTGTGGTGATGATCACAATTCACGAGCCAATTGGTTGTTCTGACTTGGGACACACTTCTCTGGAAGATAGAAGGTCAACCGCTGAATAAACCCTGGAGGCACCCTACAATAAAGCACCGGGGTGCCTCAGCAGTTGACAGAAAACGATATGCTATTCAGGAAAACAACAACAGTGATGGATAAAAGGCCCCGCCTTCCAGTCGCTTGTATGGTTTCTGATATCATTTTGAGATGTGTCATAAATCCGAAACGCTGTAGCTACTGTACATGTGTGTGTGTGTCACCCGCTCGAGGTCAGTTGGCAAAAAAATATCGGCAGGACTCAGCAATGTTTCACAATCACCATCATTCTTGTTTTTTTAATGATTTTTTTCTCAGGATAAGCCTCCGATAACCCCTATGAAACCATTCCAAGCATGATCCAATCCCAAGTTAGGTAACCCATAGTAACCCAATAAATCAATACCCCGTCCTCCGAATTCCTTTGCCAGACATACAGCGTTCCCATGTCAGGTTCAGCTTGGTAGTGGAGGTGTGCTGGGGATGGTCATCAATAGCGTAATTACCCATTATAAGGATTCCCAATATAGGATGAATGACGATAAACCATATGTATATAATTATAATATATATATATATATATTATACATATATTATATTTATATAATATATATATATACACATGCCATACCATGTTTTGACCATGTCACAAGTATCGTACTTCCAGCTATCCCAAAAAGTAATCATGTTGACAGGACAGAAAAAGGAAGCCTGTGAGAGGGTAAACAAGCTCTGGTGATGAATGGTGTATGGATTAGTTTGAAAGCTACAGCATGCTATCCTTGAGCTAATTTCAATATCAAATAGCTTGGATTTTCATCAGAACAAAGATGATCAAAGATGGTAAACGACCAGTGTTTTGGTTTCTTCAGTTTTTTCCTGCACCCACATGATTTATCTATGTCTATTTGGCATTAAGCCAACTCAACTCGTTAAAACACACAGTTTAATGGTGAACACATAGTTTAATGGTAAACTAAACTATTGAAATCAGGCGAAATCGGTCCCCTTCGAGTCTGTAGATTCGCGGGTTTTCCTTGCGAGGCTTTCGCATTTTGCCCTTTGCCTGTACACTTCAGAGATTGATAATTCATGACCCTCCTTACTGTATCCACAACAAGTTCTAGGTTGTTGGAGTTATCAACGAGCAGAAACCGATCCTGCGGCCCCACCAGGACATGGGAACGAAGAAGATGCTCTAGGCAGCGCTACGTGGAAGTGGATGGCTGGGGTGAGACGGGAAATTTGGGAAGGATTGGAACCCAATCAACTTGCTGGTGCTCAATAGGGGACGAGGGAATGGGATAATTGTTGGTAGTTATGGGTTATGGATTGGATCATTCCCCCATTAATTCCCTACTAAGATCTACTAAGATCTACTAAGCAGCAGTAAGACAATGCAACTTGTTTGGTTTTCAGTTGCATGCTGGTTGGTGGTTTGGAACATGAATGGATTATTTTCCATTTCATATATAGGATGTCATCCTTCCCATTGACGAACTCCATCATTTTTCAAGATGGGTAAGTCACCACCAACCATGAAATGGTTTCGCATGGGGCGCGACTCAGCTGGATTGGTGCAGTGGAAAACTAGCGAAGAAAAATACCTGGATTGGAGTCCTGGGTCGACACCAGCCTTTAGTCATGAACTATGATAACTATGGCAATGGAACAATCCACCATTCATAGTTGTTGACTGTTCTATTTAAACATGAATAACATTGATTTTCCTATTGATTGTCCTATTCAAACATGAATAGCATTGATTTTCCTATTGTTGTTCCTATTGATTGCCCTATTCAAACATGAATAGCATTGATTTTCCTATTGTGTTTTTCCTATTAATTGTCCTATTCAAACATGAATAGCATTGATTTTCCTATTGTTTTTCCTATTATACAATTGTCCTATTCAATCATGAATAACATCGACTTTCCTATTGTGTTTTTCCTATTGATTGTCCTATTCACACATGAATAACATTGATTTTCCTATTCTTTATCCTATTGATTGCCCTATTCAAACATAACAAATATTGATTTTCCTATTGTTTTTCATATTATATAATTGTGCTATTCAATCATGAATAACATCGACTTTCCTATTGTGTTTTTCCTATTGATTGTCCTATTCACACATGAATAACATTGATTTTCCTATTCGTTTTCCTATTGATTGCCCTATTCAAACGTGAAACATATTGATTGTCCTATTGTTTTTCCTATTGATTGTCCTATTCAAACATCAATTTCAGTAGGGGAATTGTAAAAAATGGCCATCTTTGATTACACTGAAGGGTGATCTCGTGGGATTGGGATTCCTTCAGGAGGCGATTTGGGAGAGCTCAGTCCTCAGCTGGATGGTTTATTTCATGGAAAATCCCATTTCAAATGGATGAGAACTAGGGGTACCCCTATTTAAGGAAACCTCCATATATATAATATTATATATATATATATATATATGAATAATTCAGTACATAATATGAATATGTATATCGATAGATCTATAGCTATAGTCTCACATCTCATATTTCGTATCTAACAATCGAACAATCTAATAATCTATAATCTCCATCTCATATCGACTAATATCAAATATATATTTATATCTGTATGTATTGTGCATATATATATATATGTATATATTTCAGATTCATGTGTATTTGCATGACTGCTTCTCGTGTGATTCAATAGCTGCCAAGGCTTTCGGGCACTTTTGCCCCACAGGAGCTCCTGACAAGGCAAAGATGAGGGGCTTTCGGGTAGAACTTGGGTGTTTCAACCCATAACAATTGGTAGAAACACTAGGAATGAAGCAGTAGAAATAGCCATTTTGACCGGGAAAATATGAGAAAGTCATGATGGACCCGTCGTAGATTTAGGGGTACCAACCATATCCAACCATGTTTAACTGAGAAGAATTGGTAGAATCGCCAAGAATCATCCGGTGACATCTTAAATGGCCCAGTTAGATTCATGGTTGGTATCCAGATCCCCTTTGTTAGATTGATGAATTACATTGGCCCAAATTCACCTCTCTAGTTGGGTAAATCCACATAGAAACAACAATAATCCTGTATACAGTGCAGGATGCACCCAATATTCGCCAAATATTGCGACTCACCTCCTTGGATAAAGATGTCTGACTGCAATCAGCAGATGCTGCTTTCGGAGGATTTGTGGAAGAACCAATTAAGAGTCAAGACGCATCACTAGGAAGGGCAGCACATCTAAAGTTCCTGGATTTGCGGAAATCCACCGGGGTTTCTATCCGGATCTGTTGAACTTCTCGGAGTTCCTGTGATCACTGTGGCAAGGCCCAAATTCCTTCACTATGTGCAGTTCCTCCAGGAAGCTTTAGGCGCTTTAGGCGGGCACATGCGGGCACTTTTAAGTGGATTTCGCTGCAACACATCGTGGATGTCATTGATAATGTCAACCCCGGATTAATAAACCATGGTTTATTAATTAGGGGGTACCCTCCAAATAGTCACAATATGGTACATAAATGGTACCCTCCCAATTAAACTGCCTAGGGGTTTATTAATCCAGGGTTGACATTACACAAATTCTATACTTTAGTTATCTTTAGTATAGTATATCAATGACTGTCGATATAGATGTTATAGCTAATGACTATGACTTTGACTATGACTCATTGATATAGTATTGAGTTATTGATAGCTATAACTATATAGTCATCCATCTATGGATCATGATCTAACGGTTGTTTCTTGATGGACATAGTATGCCAATAAGTTAGCTCTGTTTCTTGGCTGTCCTCTAGAATAGGGACCCTTCAATCCGCTCAACACAGTTTGCTTTGCGATTCAAAACCACTGTAGTGTGGGGTTCCTATGCATTTCCAATCTTGTGCCTGCAATGGTTCGGTCGAGCCTCGAAAAAGGTTCCACCAAATCCCAAAATGGCTAGACTGGTCTTCTCCTTGGCATTTAAGACAAGAAAAAGACACGTCATTTTGTTGGCCAATGAGATTTTTCGGGATATGTGATCTTAGGCCCAGAGAGACTCAATATGGACATGGCCATGCTTTGCCCATATCAATTCTCATTGCCTCCCAGGCCTCCTGAATCTGATCCCTGCGGAGCCAGGTGAAATGAGGCCTGATGCAAAGGAGGAGACAGGCCTCAGTGATGCATGGAAACCGGAAACGATTGATGACAAAATCTGCTTCCGGTCAGTTTATGGTTGTGTTTTGTTGTATCATTATTGCCCAGTTACTCAGTCGATAAAGCGTTGTATAGCGTTGTAAAGTACGTATGACAAGTGGTCACGATAAATGGGTATTTGATACCCTTAGTTCACTTGGCGTTATAGTATGTTGGTTTCTCACTGATGTCAATGATTGATGGAGTGGTTTTTCCGGGAACATCTACAGAAAACCATGGTTTTTACCATCCAATATGGGGGTTTCCTGTAATTTTTTGCTGAAACCAATCCATTGACTTTTGGATTCCAACGTGCCCATTTCTTTGAGGCATTGCCGAGGGCGACGCTGAGGATGCCGTGCAGTTGCTACATCGAGCTGCTGCGCGCTGCTGGCGAGCGTTCTGGTTATTCAACGTAGCGAAGTGGACAAAATCACCATTTTATAGTTAGGTAAATCATGATGCTTATTATCCAAATAAATGGGCCATGGCTTCCATAGCTATTGTGAATCACCAGATGGTATGGATTTGGGGAACCTTCATTTCAATAGTTTTTAATTTCTTACCATGATGGGGATATGCTGGGATATGTACGGATATATATATATATATATTATGTATATATATACATATATATATTATATATGTATATATATATACACTAATCAGCTAAGAAGACACATGCCTTTCATATTTGAGGTTGGCCGATTTTTTTTGAGGTCAACCTTTTGGTCCCAGTCACATGGACAGCAAAAAGAACATCTGGGTCCCCCATGCTTCAAAGTGTTTGCCCTCTGGTAAACTAACATAACTATGGAAAATCACCATTTTCAATGGGAAAATCCACTATAAATTGTGATTTTCAATAGCTATGTTAGTTTACCAGAGGGTAATGTGGGTAAAACAAAATTCCATAAACCATCCCCAAGTTCACCATGTTTGTGGTATAAATCATTCCCATATGGGTGGTGGCATCGTTTTACCCACATTACTCATTATTGTAATAACCATTAACTAGCCATTAACCACCGTTAACAACCATTAATATAACCATTAATATAACCATTAATAATAACCATGTGTTTACCATTACATAATGGTTGTTAATAATAATTTTATTGTGTTATTACTAAGGATTATTACCATTACGTGCCATACGCCAGGGCGGGTTCAACAACTCTGATCGATTTCATCATTGGTTCGCGCCTGAGAGCTGACAGTCTCGGGACTGCGGCTTATCGTCTTATGTTCTTAGATGTTTTACAGTTTCTGTGCGGATATATATATATATAAATGTATATGTTTATTTATGTATATACATAGACTATATATATAAACATGCATATATAATATACACTTATATATACATATATATTTATATAATATTATGTTTATATTATATTATATTATATTATTTTATTTTATATTCTATTATATTTATATAATATTATATTTATATAATATAATATTTATTTAAGATTATATATATTATATTATATTCTATTATAATATATTATATTATATTATATTGTATTATATTATATTATATTATATG